>JAAUYK010130972.1_pt1 | contig 23080 bp, 24 predicted proteins | sample 7278021 | NCBI WGS metagenome assembly JAAUYK01 (sample SAMN14350223, study PRJNA611818) | marine sediment metagenome | isolation source: surface marine sediment (1.8m) | place: French Polynesia: Moorea | collected 2018-08
CACACTGTTTTTCGCTAAGTTGTCCAAGCCAGGTGTCTATGTGCTCCTGCACATCACTATTTTGCAGTAACTGGGATGGATCCGGGTTTTGCTCATCCGGCAACGTATCAAGTAGTGTCCTGTCAGCATCGTAAGGGCTTGGAGAATCAACTGATGTGATCCTTTCATTTAGTCCCAGCATACGTTTTACGACATCAATGGGTTGATCAAGCATCTCCGCGACATCTTCCGGACTGGGTTCACGATCAAGTTTCTGCGCAAGCTGCCGGGCGGCACGAAGATAAATATTAATTTCTTTTACCACATGAATCGGCAGACGCACGGTACGGGTCTGGTTCATTAGTGCCCGTTCTATTGTCTGTCGTATCCACCACGTTGCATATGTGGAAAAGCGGAAACCTCTTTCAGGGTCAAACTTTTCAACAGCGCGTATAAGTCCAAGATTTCCCTCTTCGATTAAATCCAGCAAGGCCAGACCACGGTTCATGTAACGTCGAGCAATTTTTACGACCAGACGCAAATTGCTCTCGATCATTCTTTTCCGCGCACTTTCGTCGCCTTTCAACGCCTTGCGCGCAAAATAGACCTCTTCTTCTGCGGTTAATAAAGGTGAAAATCCGATCTCATTCAGATAGATACGCGTCGCATCGAGATCGCCGGTGGGTACGGCCTGGGCTTCAAACCGTGTTGGCTGTTCTTTCCGCTGAGCTTTGTCGGTCTCAGCTTTATCTTCCTCTGTCTCTTCGTCGGCAAACTCATCCTCGTTAACGTCTTCGATATCTTTATCGTCAACATCTTCCTGGTCTGAACCAGTCTTGGAACTGGAGGATTCGTCTTTCATACAACTACACTCGACGGCTAGGCAGATCTCTTGGGTAAATAAGTAATAGGATTGGTTGGCTTACCATTTTTGCGGATCTCGAAATGAAGAACAGTTCGACCACTGTGATCCTGTCCCATATAGGATATGGGCTGTCCTGCCCTCACTCTGTCACCTTCCTTGACAAGCAACTTGCTGTTGTAAGCATATGCACTCAGGTAAGTCTCGTTATGTTTTATGATAATAAGCTTTCCATAGCCAAAAAGTCCACTACCACTGTAAACAACGTCGCCCGTTGCGGCCGCCTTGATGGTTTGACCCGACTTACCGCTGATATCAATTCCCTTCTTGGAGGTAGGAGAATTAGATTTAACCAGCTTACCAACTGTAGGCCAGGACCATTTCACTGCGCCTGCCGGCAACGGTTTCTTTGCAGGCTGCTTTGTGGCTACCTGTTTCGTTGCGGGCTTTGTTGCGGGCTTCGGTTTCGGGGCTGTGGTAGCAGTTTTGTTTTTGGAAGGGAGTTTTTTTACCGTCTCTGTTTGTAACGGCGTCCCTTTTTTCTTTGCCGGTGTGCCCGCCGTACGCTGATCAGCAGCCGGTTTTAGTCGAACAAATTGACCAGGATAAATCGTATAAGGCGGTGAGATTCGGTTCCATTGTGCAACGGCTTTGAAATCCTTGGAGTAACGAAAAGCAATGGAATACAAGGTATCGCCTTTTTCGACGACATGATAACCGGAATTAAGGTTTGCGCGGTCTCTGCTGCGCTGTAATGCAATACTACGTTCTGTAGTTGAAGGTACCTGTTCACGAACGACATCGCGCTGCTGTACCGGCGCGACAGATCTGCCGCAAGCCTGCAACAGACACAAAATAGCAATTATCGCCGTCCTCGATAAATACATTACACCATCAATTAATCAGTCCACGCCGCCCAGCATTGGCACAAAACTTACTGAGTCCAGATACTCTTCAGTAAACCCTTCATTTGTGCGAGTGATTAATAGTAATTTTTGTTCCCCGGATTTACCAACCGGAATTATCAGTCGACCATCAATTGCCAATTGTTCTTTCAATGCTTCAGGCACGCCAATAGGTGCGGCCGCGACAATAATGCCATCAAATGGTGCATGCTCGGGCCAGCCAATATTGCCATCGGCATGTTTGGCCCTGATATTTCTTGCTCCCAGCTTGTAAAAACGTTCACGCGCTTTCATCAACAGGCCATTGATTCGTTCCACCGTGTAAACATGCTTTGCGAACTGCGCAATGATGACTGACTGGTAACCACAACCTGTCCCGACTTCAAGTACGTTCTCCAGGTTTTTATCCTTAATCAGTGCTTCGGTCATTTTCGCCACGATATACGGTTGCGAGATAGTCTGGTTGAACCCAATAGGCAACGCCGTGTTTTCATAGGCACGACTGGCGAGTGCTTCATCCACAAACAAGTGTCGAGGTGTATTGCGAATACTGTTTAACACACTGGTTGATTCTATGCCCATCTCAGCAAGCCTGGTGGCAAGACGATCCCGCGTTCGCTGTGAAGTCATGCCAATACCGGCAAGTTCTGAATTCATGATTCCAGATCTCCAAGCCAGTGGGAAACATCGTCCAGCATTGCATGTCGTGTTAAATCTATCTGCAGCGGCGTTACCGAAACAAAATTGTTACGCACTGCATAAAAATCGGTCCCCTCACCTGCATCCTGTTCCGGACCAACAGGCCCGACCCAGTAAACCTTACGTCCCTTGGGATCGAACGCTTCCATTGCAGGCTCGGATTTATGCCTGTTACCTAGCCGGGTTACCTGGTAACCGGCAATTGATTCGGCACGGGGAATATTGACGTTGAGCAAGGTATCGCGCGCAAGCGGATTCTTCAGCGTTGTTTTAATCATCCTGATGGCTACTTGAACAGCCACCTCATAATCAATACTGCTGTCACCGGCCTGGGAAAATGCGATCGCCGGTCTACCAAGAAATCGACCTTCCATTGCGGCCGCGACAGTGCCGGAATAAAGCACATCATCGCCGAGGTTGGCGCCGGCATTAATACCACTTATCACCATGTCAGGTTCAGTTTCCATCAACCCGGTAATGGCAAGATGAACGCAGTCGGTTGGTGTGCCATTAACATAATAAAAGCCACGGTCGTCTTGTTTGACATGCAATGGCGCATCCAGGGTCAGTGAATTACTGGCACCGCTGCGGTCTCGGTCTGGTGCCACAACAGTGACTTGTCCAAGTGATGACAGGGCCTGCGCCAGGGCAGCAATACCAGGAGCCTGGTAACCATCATCATTACTTAATAAAAAATGCATGCAATACGTATATTAAAGATATGGATCGAAGGTATGCAATAACAACACCAACAACGGCTAGTTTATCAGGAACTCAAGCAACGCCTTCTGTGAATGAAGTCGATTACCGGCTTCTTCCCAAACGACACTTTGCGGTCCTTCCAGCACTTCAGCCGTTACTTCCTCACCACGATGCGCGGGTAAACAATGCATAAATAAAGCATCCTTATCTGCGCGAGCCATCAATTCTGCATTCACCTGGTAGTCGCTGAATTTTTCCAGGCGATTTGTCTGTTCATCTTCCTGCCCCATGCTTGCCCACACATCGGTCACAATAAGATCCGCAGCTTCGGCAGCTTTACCTGGCTCGCGCTCTATCGTGACGTAATTTGAATTTTTTTCCAGTATCGCGGGATCCGGGTCAAACCCGTCAGGACATGCGACATAGAGCTTAAATTCAAACAAACGTGCTGCATTCATATAGGAATGGCACATATTATTACCATCACCTATCCACACTACTTTTTTACCCTGGATTGCACCACGGGTTTCGGTATAGGTCAGCAAATCGGCGAGTAACTGACATGGGTGGTAACTATCCGATAAACCATTAATGACCGGTACGTTGGAATATTCAGCAAATTTTTCGATGCGCTCATGTTCAAACGTGCGCAACATAATGCAATCAACCATCCTTGATAACACACGTGCTGTGTCTTCCATTGGTTCACCACGCCCTATCTGACTGCCACTGGGCGCAAGGTAAATTGCATGACCGCCAAGTTGTGCCATGCCTGCTTCAAACGACACACGCGTTCGGGTTGATGACTTTTCAAAAATCATTCCCAGCACGCGGTTTTTTAACGTTGTTTCAGTAAACGTCTGTCTGAACTGTTGCTTTAAATCAGCAGCACGGCTAATGATTGATTCAAGCTCCTCGCGACTGAAGCTATCCAGGGTTAAAAAATGACGAATATCCATGTTCAACTCTTGCCTTGTAAAAATTTTGTTACCAGTTCCGACACCCTGGTCACGACTGTTTCGGCCTCGGCTGCTGTCATTACCAGTGGCGGCAATAACCTGACAACCTTACCCGCAGTCACATTAATTAATAAATGGTGATCAAGCGCGAGGTTTACCAGCTCGGCACATTCGTGTTCCAGCTCGATACCCAACATCATACCGCGCCCTCGGATGTCAGCGACACCCTCGAGCCCGGACAGGTTTTGTCTGAAACCATTGAGCATCATCTCACCCAGTTCCGCTGCGCGCTGTTCAAGCTGTTCTCTTTCAAGCACATCAATCACGGCAAGCCCTGCCCTGGCAGCAAGAGGATTGCCACCAAAGGTAGAGCCGTGACTACCGGGTTGAAATAGTCCTGCGGCGTCACCACGGGCAAGGCAGGCACCAATAGGAACACCATTGGCCAGCGCCTTGGCCAGTGTCATTACATCCGGCAGGATGTCTTCGTGTTGAAATGCAAACCATTTGCCGGTTCTGCACATGCCGGTTTGTACCTCATCAACAATCATCAATGCCTGTTGTTGGTCACAAAAATCGCGGATGGCTTTCAGGAAACCCGGTGTCGGAACATTAATACCGCCTTCACCCTGTATTGGCTCCACCATCACCGCAACAATGTCATGACGGTTGGCAAGGTTTGTTAATGCGTCGATATCGTTATAAGGAATATGGACAAAACCGGGGACCAATGGGTCGAAGCCTTTTTGTGCCTTTACACTACCGGTTGCACTGAGCGTGGCCATGGTGCGGCCGTGAAAACTATTATTCATCACAACGATGACCGGTGCACTGATAGAACGATGATGCGCATGCAACCTGGCAAGTTTAATTGCAGCCTCGTTGGCCTCGGCACCCGAATTACCAAAAACAACCTTCTCCAACCCTGAATGCGCGATGAGCTTGTCAGCGAGTTTCTCCTGCAGCGGGATATGATAAAGGTTGGAAGTATGAATAACGCGCGCTGCTTGATCGGCGATCGCGGCCTGCACTTCAGGATGTGCATGACCTAGCAGACAAACAGCGATACCACCGAGCGCGTCAAGGTATTCCACGCCCTTTTCATCCAGCAAGGTCGCACCATGACCAGACACGAAACTGACTGGTAAAGGTGCATAATTTGACATCAAGGAATTGCTCATCGCTATTTCATATGTGTATAAATAAAAAAGGCAGCCGGGTTAAGGCTGCCATTCTTAGGTTATTGAATCTGTCCGTTATCTTAATTATCCATCCAGATTCTGTGCAGCGAAGTCCCAGTTAACCAGGTTCCAGTATGCTTCAAGATACTTGGGCCGCGCATTGCGATAATCGATGTAGTAGGCATGCTCCCATACATCGCAGGTTAGCAATGGCGTCTTGTTGTCGGTTAATGGTGTCTCTGCATCATCCGTGTTGACGATCTCAAGTGCATCACCATTTTTCACAAGCCAGGTCCAGCCTGAGCCAAAGTTACCAATGGCCTTCTCGGTAAACTGCTTCTTGAAATCATCGACTGAACCGAATGCCTTATCGATAGCCGCTGCCAAATCACCGGTCGGAGCACCGCCACCATTTGGTGACAGTGAATGCCAGTAAAAAGTATGGTTCCAAATCTGCGCCGCATTATTAAAGATGCCTCCAGCTGGTGCTGATGTGACAATCTCTTCCAGCGAAGCGTTTTCGAACTCCGTGCCCGGAATTGCATCATTTAGCTTGGTTACGTAGGTGGCGTGATGCTTGCCATAGTGGTAATCCAGTGTCTCTTCTGAAATATGCGGCGCAAGCGCGTCTTTCGCATAAGGTAGATCTGGTAATTTATGTTCCATCTATCATCTCCGTGATTTGAATTCTGTGTAATTTTGAGTTGCGCTAGTATAAGGGATGCGCGCTTTTTCACAAGATTACGAACACGATGAATGCCATTGAATTAAGTCTTTTTAGCAGCAGAATCAATGCTATTTGTGAACAAATGGGGGCGGTGCTGCAACAAACTGCCTTTTCGCCAAATATTCGCGACCGGCTGGATTATTCCTGTGCCATTTTTGATGTTCATGGACAGCTCTGTGCCCAGGCGGCACATATACCCGTGCACCTGGGCAGTATGGCCTATGCAATGCGCGATATTGTCAACGCCCGCGACTGGCACGATGGCGACACCGTCATTCTCAACAATCCATTTATGGGCGGTACTCACCTGCCAGATGTGACATTTATTTCGCCGGTATTCGTCGACCAAAAGCTATACGGATTTGTCGCCAACCGTGCTCACCACGCCGATATTGGTTCTGAGTCGCCAGGCTCCATGCCTATTTCTGCTTCTATTAATGAAGAGGGCCTGCTTATATCCCCCACCCTGATTGGACAACAACATCAGCTGCTTGATGATGTATTACGTGGCATAACCCGTCATTTACGTGCACCGGACATTGCCGAGGCAGATTTCAAGGCGCAGTTCAGTGTCAACCTGACCGGCAACCGGGCGTTGATTGCACTGATACAGAGCTGCACACAGACAAGCTTTGCAGACTACCTGCAGTATTTAAATGATTATGCCCGCCGCATTGCCAGACATGTACTGGATTCCCTGCCTGATGGAAGCTACCAATTTACCGATGTTCTGGATGATGATGCACAGCAGAACAACGCTATCGGCATCAGCTGCACACTTAAAGTAAAAAATGACCAGGTAACTGTCGACTTTACCGGCAGTAGTAGCCAGGTAGCTGGCAATGTGAACTGTCCGGTTTCTGTAACAGCTGCGGCTGTTTATTATTGTTTCCGTTGCCTGATGCCAGACTATATACCCAACTGTGCTGGCAGCTTTGATGTCATCGAACTGGTCGTCCCTGACGGCAGCCTGCTTAATGCAGATTACCCGGCAGCGGTTGCCGCAGGTAATGTTGAAACCAGTACCCGGGTGGTCGACGTTGTGCTTGGAGCACTGGCACAGGCCTTACCCGACAGGATTCCCGCCGCAAGCCATGGCAGCATGAACAACATTGCCATGGGCGCCGATAGCTGGAGCTATTACGAAACACTCGGTGGAGGCATGGGCGCGAGTCGTGGACGTAACGGTTGTCACGCTGTTCAAACTCACATGACCAATACTCTGAATACGCCGGTGGAGGTGCTTGAATTACATTACCCGCTACGTGTAAATGAATATGCGATCCGTGATGACTCGGGCGGTATGGGGCGTTACACCGGGGGTAATGGTTTGCAACGACAGTACCAGTTCCTGGAACAGGCGCATGTGACACTGCTCACCGAGCGCCGCGAAAGCCGTCCCTGGGGTCTGCAGGCTGGTGACGCCGGTAAAAGTGGTGAAAATAGACTTAACGATATAATTTTACCGGCAAAAACCAGCTTAACTGTGAAACCTGGCGACAAATTGATCATCAAAACCCCCGGCGGCGGCGGCTGGGGCGAAGCACATGGCTAGCTTGACAGGTACGATAAGGTATAATCCTGCCCCAAATTTTAACCAAATAAGAGGTGACAACGATGGATGTCATGGAACAAATCAAGAATACCGTGGAAGAAAACCCGGTTGTGTTATTTATGAAAGGTTCGCCGGATTTTCCGCAGTGCGGTTTTTCAATGCGGACTTCCCAGGCGCTGAAGGCCTGTGACGTGGAATTCGCCTTTGTGGACGTGCTGGCAAACCCGGATATTCGCGCCAACCTCCCTCAATTTTCCAACTGGCCTACTTTCCCGCAACTGTTCATCAACGGTGAACTTGTCGGCGGTTGTGATATCACCATGGACCTTTACGAAAAAGGTGATTTACAGAAAATGGCCCAGGAGGCAGTTGCCAGCTAACACAGCTGCCAGCAAATAAAAAAGGGATGCATGACATCCCTTTTTTTATCTCTATTAACGCTACAAATCAGTTCACAAACTCACTACTGCCTATCAGGTATTCTCCTGTTTCCAGATAAGACTGCCGCCACTCTCTTTATCAATTGCTGCCAATCTTTGCATGTGGGCTTCGAGTTCTTCTGCTGAGGGTTCAATCACAGGCAAGGGCTGTCGGTTTCCATCCAGCTGTATGTCATTAACGCCTTGTTCATTTTCGTTCGTGTTTTCATCAAGTAACAGTGTTTCCTGACCGCCGGTCATAGCGAGATAGACATCAAGCAATATTTGCGCGTCCAGTAACGCACCATGCAAGTCACGCTTGGAATTATCTATCTCATAACGTTTGCATAAGGCATCAAGATTATTTTTTTGGCCAGGATGCTTTTCGCGGGCAATTAACAACGTATCGACTACCTGGCAATAGTCGTTTACTTTGCCCCAGTTTTTGCCAAGCTTTTTTAATTCGGCATCAAGAAAACCGACATCAAACGGCGCGTTGTGAATCACCAGTTCGCTATCACGAATAAAGTCGATGAGTTCCTGGGCGACATCAGCAAAATGCGGTTTGTCTGCCAGAAATTCATTGCTGATCCCATGTACATCAAAAGCGCCATCTTCAATCTCACGATCGGGATTTAGATACACATGAAAATGGTTTTGTGTCTTTCTACGGTTGACCAGTTCAACGCAACCAATCTCGATGATGCGGTGGCCCTGAGTCGGTTCCAGCCCGGTTGTTTCAGTATCAAGTACGATCTGTCTCATAGATGTTCATCCTGCATTTCGTCGATGGCCCTGTTGGCCAGCTGATCGACACGCTCATTTTCATCGTGACCGCTATGCCCTTTTACCCATTCCCAACTAACGCTGGTATGTCGCTGTACAGCATCATCAAGACGCATCCATAAATCCTGGTTTTTGACCGGTTTTTTTGCCGCTGTCTTCCAGTTACGCAATTTCCAGTCTGCTAGCCACTGGGTAATGCCGTTCTTTACATATTGCGAATCGGTTGTTACCACCACTTCACAAGGCTGGTTTAGCGCCTCCAGCCCCTGTATTGCTGCCATCAATTCCATGCGGTTATTGGTCGTGTTTGCTTCAGCACCGTAGAGTTCTTTCTCGGTGCCGTTGTATTTTAATAAGGTGCCCCACCCGCCCGGGCCGGGATTGCCTCGGCAGGCACCGTCAGAAAAAACATGGATCTGTTTAGCCATTACGCTGTAGCGGATTGCGCGTCGTAGGCTCGGCAATACCGGAACCAATCAACTGGCGTCTTGAATGCCATTGCATCTTGACAGGATTCAAGGGCACAACACGTTTTTTACCTACGATCACGAACAGGCCGCCGAGAAATGGCCAGCAGTACTTTCCAAGTCTTTCCAGTGGTTTGAAGCGACGTAACCATTTAGGGCTACGTAGCGGTGGAGAATAAAAACCGTAAGAGGTTTGCTTCACTTCAAAATCAAGCAGTGACAACCAGTCTTTCACTCGCGGAATAGAAATCAACTTACCGGTCCATGGCATATTGTCCCACCAGCAGAAACACAGGTGCCATAGCCCCCACAGGCTGAATCGGTTGATGCCGATGATAACGACGTGGCCATCGTCAATCAGTACTCTATCCAGTTCACGTAACAATCGATGGGGATCGCGGGAAAATTGCAATACGTGTGGTAACACGGCCACGTCTATACTGTCGGCAGCGATGGGCAGCTGTTCTGCCTTTGTCAGTAACGTGTTCCTGCCTTCATCCAGCTCGGAAGGATCAAGACACAGGTAAGACTTGTCGCTTATCTTGGAAGAGCCAAGGTAATCAACGCTATTGGCAAACCCGTATTGCACAATGTGGTATCCAAATAACTCGGGCAGAATTTGCTCTATCTGCTCCTGTTCTATTTGTACCACTTGTTCACCTAGTGGCGATGAAAGCCATGCCGCCAGCTTGTGGCGCAGCGATGTTGATGTAGACTGAATTTGGTCCATATCGCTATTACTTTTACTTTCCAAATTGTTAGACTGCACAAAAAATACCCGGGTGTCACTACTACAGTGTTAACTATTCTACCGTTACGCGCTTTGAAAGATAACTATATTTGGCTTTGTCTTAACGAGGACAACGGGCATGTGCTTGTTGTCGACCCCAGTGAGCCAGAGCCGGTTCTTGATTATCTCTCGCGACACCAGTTAACACCCGATGCCATACTGATTACACATCATCACTGGGACCATGTCGGCGGCATACCCGGCATCACGTCGGTCTATGATATCCCTGTCTATACGCCCGCCAGCGAAACGGTCACCGGTAGCACACATAAAGTGCGTGAAGGTGATGTACTGTCGTTTCCACACCTGAACCTATCATTGTCCGCACTTGATGTTCCGGGCCATACCGCTGGCGCGGTTGCTTATTGTGGAGATGGGTTTGTTTTCAGCGGTGATACGTTATTCACTGCCGGTTGCGGACGCATGTTTGAAGGCACACCAGCGCAGATGTCTGCATCGTTAAACAAATTCAAGCAACTCGATGACAGCACCCGGTTATATTGTGGTCATGAATATACCGAGGCCAATCTTCGTTTTGCATTAGCCGTTGAACCGGACAATATCGATATCAGCACGCGTTTGCAGGAAGTCAGCGCATTGCGCGAAAAAAACCAACCTACGGTGCCCGCCTCGCTGGGAATCGAAAAACAAACCAACCCGTTTCTTCGCTGTAGCGAAAATGCTGTCGTTGCTGCTGCATCCACGCATGCAGGTAATCCGTTGACCGATCCTGTCGACGTATTTGCTGCATTACGGCAATGGAAAGACAATTTCTAAAAAATCACAAATTTACTTGACCTAGTTCAACTGTAACTCTACGATTCAGCCATGCAAAAACATCAGTTTGCGTACGTATTTTGTGCGATTTTAGTAATTAGCGGTTGCAATTTTTCTCCTGTAAAGCAGCAAGCATCAACTCCCCCACAAGAAACTGAAACAGCCACTGCACCGACGCAGTACATTGTTCCGGAAAATAACCTGCCGGAATTTGCAGAGAGTGTTAGTGACAGCCCTGCTGCTACCAGCACAGAGCCTGATGACGTATGGCGAGTTATCCGTGAAAACCTCGAACTTGACACGCATGTTCAAAAAGCGTCAGTCAATGCTCGACTAAACTGGTTCGCGAAAAACCAGGAGTATATCGATCGTGTAGCAGAACGTGCACAACCTTATCTATACCATATTGTGCAACGCCTGCAGGAGAGGCAAATGCCGCTCGACCTTGCGCTATTACCTATTGTCGAAAGTGCTTATCAACCGTTCGCCTATTCTCCCAGCCGCGCTTCGGGTCTTTGGCAATTCATTTCAGCCACGGGCAAGCGTTATGGTTTAAAGCAAAACTGGTGGTACGACGGCCGTCGAGATGTTGTAGCAGCAACAGAGGCCGCACTTGACTACCTTGAGATGTTACATAAGCGCTTCAACGGCAACTGGTATCACGCCCTGGCAGCCTATAATACCGGTGAAGGCAATGTTGAAAGAGCCATCCGCCGCAACAAGCGAGCTGGAAAAAATATCGAGTTCTGGTACCTGAGACTGCCACGCGAAACACGTGGCTATGTACCGAGTCTGCTGGCTATCGCCGAAATCCTGCAACACCCTGACAAATATAACGTCCAGTTCAAACCGATTCCTAATGAACCATATTTTGAAAGTGTCGACGTTGGTAGCCAGATTGACCTTGCTACTATCGCCGAGTTATCCGGATTGAGTATGGATGAAGTTTATACATTGAACCCTGCTTTCAATCGTTGGGCCACTGATCCGAATGGTCCTCACGCAATACTGGTTCCTGTTGATCGTGCCGATTCATTTAAACAACAACTGGCCGCACTGCCCGATTCAGAACGCATAAGCTGGAAACGACATACGATTCGCGAAGGCGAGTCTCTCGGTGTTATTGCAAATCGCTATAACACCAGTGTAAAGACACTAAAGACGACAAACAATTTGCGTGGCAACATGATACGCGCGGGTCATTCCCTGTTAATACCAACTGCCAAGCAGGATTCAAAATTCTACACAATGAGTGCTGAAGCACGCCGCTTCCGTGGTTTGAAAAAAACCGGCGATGGACAGCGCTATGTTTACACCGTGCGCAAGGGCGACAACCTGTGGGACATTGGCCGCAGCTACGGCGTCAGTGTCAGGCAAATGACCCGTTGGAACGGCATCTCCAGTCGCAGTATCCTGAGACCCGGCCAAAAACTGGTTGTCTGGGTTAAAGCTGAAGAAAACGGAGAGTCAATGGTCCAGGTGGCTGGCAAAGCCGATGCGAACAACTCCTATACCGTGCGCAGTGGCGATTCACTCTGGTTAATTGCCCGCAAATTCAATATCCAGGTGGGCGATCTGGTTAAATGGAATAACCTCAACAAGAGCAAGCATCTGCAGCCCGGTCAAAAGCTGATTGTTCGCCAGGCTGTTACCGGCGCCTGATATACTGCATAGTTATCTATGCAATACCAAAGCGGCACAGTGGTCGTGTGCCTACATGATTACCGGTAAAAAATATAATGATAAAACTGGCTAAATTCTTCCTTCGCCTATTCTTACGCCTGCTGTATCGGGTTGAAGTTACCGGAATGGAAAATTACCACATTGCCGGTGACCGGGTGCTGATCGTTGCTAACCATACCTCCCTGCTCGATGGCGTGCTGCTATATGCATGGCTACCAGAGACGCCAACTTTCGCTATTAATACAGAAATTGCCTCACGTCCGGCTTTTAAGCCTTTTCTAAGGTTCGTGGAACTGTTCGAGATGGACCCGCGCAACCCGCTTTCGGTCAAATCCATGGTCAAGTTTCTTAAGGAAGACCGTAAAGCCGTTATGTTTCCCGAGGGACGCATTACGGTGACTGGAACATTGATGAAAATCTATGAAGGTCCGGGCCTGATTGCTGACAAGAGCGAGGCTTCTATACTACCAATCGCCATTGAAGGAGCCCAGTTCAGCCGTTTCTCCTATATGAAAGGCAGCAGTAGTGTTTACTGGTTTCCCAAGATCCAGATGCATGTCTTACCTGCTGAACAAATTACCCTTGGTAATAACCTTAGTGGTAATGAGCGTCGTAAACAGGCAGCGCTACAAATGCAAGATATCATGTACCGCGTCATCTACACCTGTACCAACCAGAACCAGACTTTGTTTGAACAATTGCTCGAATCGAAGAACCGTTTTGGCAAGAAACAAATCATCCTGGAAGACCTGAAAAGAGAAACACTTGACTACAAGGGGCTGATACTCCGCAGCCTTGTATTAAGTCAGTTAATCAAAAAGCGCACCAAGGCTGCTGAACATGTAGGTGTCCTTTTACCCAACGTTAACGCAATGGCCATCACGTTTTTTGCACTGCAGTTCATTGGTCGTATTCCAGCCATGCTTAATTACACGTCAGGTGCATTAACCATTAAACGCTGTTGCAAGACTGCAGATATACACACGGTACTAACATCAAGACAATTTATTGAAAAGGCAAACCTTGATAACGTCATCAATGAACTATCGCAGGATGTTAATATCGTTTACCTTGAAGACTTCAAGAGCGAGGTTAGTCTGTTCACCAAGTTGTTTGCGCTTTATAAAAGCCGCAACCCTAAACGTCACTACCTCAAACAACAGATTAATAGCAACCCACAGGCTGCTGCCGTCATCCTGTTTACTTCAGGTTCAGAAGGACAACCAAAAGGTGTTGTTCTCTCCCATCAAAACCTGTTATCGAATTTCGCCCAGGTACGTTGCCATATCAATTTTAAAACAACAGACATCGTATTTTGCTGCCTGCCTTTGTTTCATTCGTTTGGACTCAACGCCGGCTTACTGATGCCGACGTTTGGTGGTGGCAAGGTGTTTTTGTATCCCTCCCCTTTGCATTACCGCATCGTGCCGGAAATGATTTATGAATTACAGGCAACGATTTTTTATGCGACCAATACTTTTTTCAAAGGCTATGCCCGCTATGCCCATGCCTATGACTTCGAATCGATAGATTTTATGGTTGCAGGTGCGGAGAAACTACATGATGACACCATGCATACTTATATGCATCGTTTTGGGCATCGCATTTACCAGGGTTATGGTGTAACCGAAACCAGCCCGGTCATTTCTGTTAACAACAAAATACAAAACAAATCAGGAACCGTTGGGCGTATCGTTCCCGACATGGACTACTACCTTGAGCCGGTAGAGGGTATCGAGAAAGGTGGCAAGCTCGTCGTGCGCGGCCCTAACGTCATGCTTGGCTACCTGCTACACGATAAGCCAGGCGTCGTACAACCACCTTCTACCAGCCGCGGCGCAGGCTGGTACGACACCGGTGATATCGCCGATGTCGACAGTGATGGTTATATCACCATCCTGGGGCGGGCCAAGCGGTTTGCCAAGGTTGGCGGCGAAATGGTCTCACTATCTTCAGTAGAGGAACTGGCTACACTGGCCTGGCCGAATATTCCCCATGCCGCGGTGGCGGTCCCGGATGAACGCAAGGGCGAACGCATCATCCTGGTAACGGAAAACCAGCAAGCAGAACGCAAACACCTGCTTGAGCAGGCACATAAACACCACATAGGCGAAATGAATATTCCCAGGGAAATATTGTTGGTCGACAAGATACCGGTATTAGGTACAGGTAAGATTGATTATATAACGCTGACCAGACAGGTAACTGGAGAAGATGATGGCGATACAAAGGGTAGCTGGGTAGGAAAGCTAAAAAAACTGGTTGATCATGAGACCGAGCAATAACTAGTTTTCCATTTCATAATCAATGGCCACAACGATATAGCTTGTTGACTCGCCACCATGATCAAACTCGAATTCATCATCCACGGCCTTACCAAGCAATAGCTTCGATAATGGTGCATCCACGGTGATGTACTGCGCATGCTGGTCAAATTCGTCTGCGCCGACAATGCGATAACGTTTTTCCTGCCCGCTCTCATCTTCAAGCGTGACCCAGGCACCAAAGTAAACCCGGGACTGATCCTGTACTTCTTTCACTATCGTGAGCTTCGGCATCCTGCGTTGCAGGTAGCCGATACGCGAGTCTATTTCGCGTAGTTGTTTTTTTCGGTAAATGTATTCCGCATTCTCGGATCGATCGCCTTCAGCTGCGGCGGCAGCGAGTATCTTTGCCACCTCGTGACGCTTGTGCCACAACTGTGCCGACTCCTGTTCGAGTTTCTGATAACCATGCGCCGTAATGTAAGGCGCAGACTTTGCTGCCGGTGGTCGCCAACGACCCATTGCTAGTCAACCGACCGTGCGAGGATCATGCTGATCTGGCAATAGGGCAATGCGCTCTGGGCATGCCATTCGTTCATACACGCCTGTACCTGGTTAAGCTGTGTCTTGTTTTTGGGCACAAAATCAATCGCGCCCCAACGACCCAGCGCCCTGATGACATCGGTGGTTAACAGAAAGGTATCTTTACGTATGCGTCTAAGAAAATAAGACGCAGATGTACCACCTAGTTGTTTAAAGTGTTTTTGCAACTCGCGCCACAAGCCAACGGTATCTTCACCGGGCCAGTCGGCTAGATAACCCGTAAAACTGCCGTGTTCCTCGTTTAGCTCATGTATAGCCTGTGCATTGTGACGCACGCTGTGTATTTTTCCCCAGTGACGAACGATACGTTTATCCTGCATTAACTGGTCAAGATACTCATCATTCATCATGCGTGCGGCGTCGATATCAAACTGGTGAAAGACTTCTTCAAACGCAGGCCACTTATTGTCAATCATCTTCTGGTTTAAACCTGCCTGGAATATACGATGGGTCATTTCCGACAGGCAAAACGCTTCTTGCAGATCCCTGATTTGACGCGTTGTACGTGGTCTTGGCAAGCGGGATTGCAAAGCCTGTTCTCCACCGGCGCGGTCAATAGCTTGTTCATGAATAGTTGCGAATTCTTGCATGCAACGATTAGTACACGATCTGGCCTTGCTCTACAACAAAACTGACTGTTACGGGTTAAGTCGTTACACTAACGATTATCCAAACAATCAGGGCAGCATGAATGGAAAGATTGAAAGCACATATACGCAATATCCCGGACTTTCCGGAACCGGGTATACAGTTCAAGGACATAACGCCCCTGGTCAAGCAACCGGACATGCTCAGACTGGCAGTGCATCAACTTATCCATCCTTTCCTCGGCCGGAATATAACCTATGTCGCTGGCATGGAAGCACGTGGTTTTATCTTTGGCACGCTTGCGGCCTGGGAACTGGGTGTCGGTTTTATCCCGTTAAGAAAACCGGGCAAGTTACCCTATGATGTAGAAAGCCTGTCATATGACCTTGAATACGGTTCTGCCTCGCTGGAAGTTCACGTTGATGCAATCGAACAAGGCGATCGCATTTTGTTGATTGATGATCTCATCGCCACTGGCGGCACAGCTGCAGCCAGTTGTGAATTAATTACCAAGCTGGGTGGTGAAATAGCGGGTTGTGCTTTCGTGGTTGAGCTCGATTTTCTAAAAGGTCGCGACAAACTCGCAAAATACGAAGTACATTCATTGATTCACTACTAGCCTGCTGCTTCTGTTCTACCAAATACAGGCCAATTGATCGGGCAATGCCAAACTATCATGCCGCAACACGTTAGGGTATTTATCGCCGGCATCTGTAGCCTGGTATTAACACTGGGCATCGCGCGTTTTGCCTACACACCACTATTACAAGTGATGCAGGATGCAGAGGTCCTTAACGATGCGATTGGTGGCTGGTTGGCTGCCTTCAATTACATGGGCTACCTGACCGGCACTGTCATCGCCGCATCGATTTCCAACCTGCAAATCAAAGACCGCTTATACCGTATATCACTGATTATCGCCGTGCTAAGCACTATAGGTATGGCCCTGACAGAAAACTGGGTCATCTGGGCTATCTTACGTTACTTTGCAGGCACGACTGCTGCCGGTGGCCTGTTACTTGGCTCTGGTCTGATCCTAAACTGGTTAATCCGCCACGGTCATCGCATGGAGCTTGGCGTGCATTTTGGTGGCGTAGGTGTCGGTATTGCCATTACAGCGGTCGCGGTAGAGTGGATGACACCGGCATTTTCCTGGGTTGAGCAGTGGGAGTTGTTTACTGTGCTTGCGGTACTGACTGCCCTGCCCGCCTGGTTCTGGTTACCTCGACCTGAAAGCCACGATACAACCCGAACTGGTCAACAATTAAAGGATACACCGCCGTCGAAGCGCTGGTTACGTCTGCTCACGCTTAGCTACTTCTGTGTGGGTATTGGTTATGTCGTTTATGCAACCTTCCTGGTTGTGATCGCCAATAACCAGCCAGCCCTGCAAGGAGTTGGCAACTGGGCCTGGTTACTGGTTGGCCTGACCACGATTCCTTCCTGCGTGATGTGGGACCGCATCGCGCGACGCATTGGTGAGTTACAGGCCATGATCTTTGCCTATGCGTTTATGACCATAAGCATTTTCATTATGGCATTTGATGTGCCGGTATCGTTACTGATCATAAGCGCATTGATATACGGCGGCACAATGATGGGTATTGTCAGCCTGATACTGACACTGGTTGGCAAGTTCTATCCAACAAGGCCTGCCAAACCGATGGGCAAGATTTCTTTTTTTTATGCCATTGCGCAAATTATTGCGCCAGCAGGTGCGGGTTACATTGCAGAGATTACCGGCCGTTACTCCATGGCTATGCTGATCGCGACAGCAGTCATGGTCATTGGCACTATCATTCTCGTGCTATTACGCAGGATGTCGCCTTTTGACGAAGTGCAGCCAGACTAGTTAGCCTTGCTCGTCCTGCCAGGCTTCAATCACTTCTTTTGCAGCTCGAAACGCTTCCTGTGCGGCAGGTGCGCCACAGTAAACCAGCGAATGCAGTAGCACCTCCTGGATTTCCTCGACCGAACAGCCATTGTTCAACGCCCCTCTGACATGTCCCTTTAATTCAGTCGGGGCCTTCAAGGCAGCCAACATTGCAATCGTAATCAGCGAACGGGTCTGTCTTGGTAAACCATCACGTTGCCATGTCGAACCCCATGCATGTTCGTTTAACCAGTCTTGCAGCGGTTCCGTCAACGCAGTCGTGTTACTCATTGCTTTGTCGACGAATTCGCTCCCCATTACCTCGGTCCTGACTTTCAGACCTGCTTGTTTAGTTTGATCGGACATGTTTACACCAACCCCCCATTTATCTTGATAACCTCTCCAGTTATATAAGCTGATTCATCGGATGCCAAAAATACCACGGCAGTAGCCACATCTTCCGGACGACCAAAACGCGCCAGCGGAATTTCTGCAATACGTGCTTCGTAATAGTCTTTTGCCATAGCTTCCTCGACGAACGCGGTCGCAATCCAGCCTGGCGATATGACATTGGCCCTGATAGTTGGTCCGCATGACTTTGCAAAAGAGCGGGTAAAGCCCAGCACGCCGGCCTTGGTAGCTGCGAACAGTTGTGGATTAGTGCCTTCGAAGCCATGTATTGCAAGGTCCCAACTCATGTTGACGAACACGCCGCTTCCTTGTTGTTGAAAATAAGGCTGTACAACATGACATGCATTGATGGTGCCTGTTAAATCAACAGCGATTAGTTGGTCCAGTTTTTCTGCTACCGATGCGTCAGCCAGGCTAGTGGTCAGGATATCGGCCCCGGCATTATTAACCCAGACGTCAATACGTTGCATTTGCTGCACGCTGGTATCCATTAGCGTCTGTATATCATCGGGCACTGACATATCGGCCTGTATGGCAACGGCCCGTTGTCCCAGCTGCTCTATCTCTGCAACCACCTGGTCCGCTTTGTCTGCCGAATGACGGTAGTTTACGACTATATCGGCGCCCTCTGCTGCACACGCAACGGCAATACCTCTGCCGATGCCGCTACTGGCGCCCGTTACCACGATGACTTTATCTTTGAGACGATTCATTTATGATGAAATTGACAAAAAGAGATGTATTCTAACTTCAAAGTAACAGACTGACATGTCCGATTTCTCCATCAGTGTAATCATTCCAGTGTACAACCGTTCAACACTTATCGAACGCGCACTGGAATCAATCTACAAACAAACGTTCAGCGTTATGGAGATTATCGTCGTCAATGATGGCTCCACAGATGGGTTGGAAGCGTTGATTAACGAAGCACACCCGCAAGTCACCCTCCTTAACCAGCCTAATCAGGGCGTCAGTGCAGCCAGGAATGCCGGTATACGTGCAGCCAATGGCAACTGGATAGCATTACTGGATTCAGATGATAGCTGGCAAGCAGACAAACTGGCGCGGCAAGTTCAGTGTTTACAACAAAGCCCGGCGCATCATATTTGTCATACCAATGAAACCTGGTATCGAAACGGCCAGTTACTGAATCAAAAGAAGAAGCATGCAAAGACAGGCGGTCATATCTTCCAGCATTGCCTGCCACTGTGCGTAATATCGCCCTCGTCCGTGCTTGTCAGGAAAAGTTTGTTTGACGAGGTGGGACTGTTCGATGAAGGCCTGCCAGCCTGTGAGGATTACGATATGTGGCTTCGTATCTGCAGCCAGTATCCCGTGCTTTTTATTGATGAAGCGTTAACCAATAAGTATGGTGGACATGAAGGTCAATTGTCACAACAGTACTGGGGCATGGACCGCTTTCGCATCATGGCACTACAAAAATGCCTGGATACCGTAAAGCTTAACGAGATAGATCGACAGGCGGCAATCAAAATGCTGCTGACAAAAATTGATATTTTTCTAAACGGCGTTAAAAAACACGGCAAGAGTGAGTACAGTGAACAGTTCCAGCAGCTCAAACAACGCTATGCTTGATAACATAAAAAACTACAGACAGATCGATAACAAACTACATACCTCGGCACAGCCTGATGCAGAACAGCTGCTGCAATTGAAACAAGCAGGTATTGATGTCGTTGTTAATCTCGCCCATGACCAGTCACCCGGCGCCGTTGCTGATGAGGCCGAACGGATTGAGTCACAGGGCATTCCCTATATCAATATCCCGGTAGATTTCCAGCAACCAAAACAATCGGATTTCCAACTGTTCGTGCAGACCATGGACCAGCATGCAGACGAAACCACACTGGTACACTGCGCCTATAACTGGCGTGTCTCTGCGTTCGTCTATCTGTATCGCGTATTACACCGTGGTGTAGAAAGTGAGCAGGCCAAACAAGATATGCTGGCAATCTGGCAGCCTGACGATACATGGCAAGCGTTTATTGAAGCGTGCCTCGTTAGCGACGGGCAAAAACAGGATTAGCCATGCTACATTTGTTTGCCGCCCTTAACTGTGAGGCCACGCCGCTAATCGATCACCTGCACCTTAAGGAGCAGAAACCACACGATTTATTCAGGTTGTTTACGGATACAAATAATGAGACCAGCCTGATTATTACCGGCGTAGGTAAAACGGCGTGCGCTGCTGCCGTCAGTTACCACCACGCCTGTGTTCAAACGTCAGCAACAGACATCTGGTTAAACATTGGTGTTGCAGGACACCAGGACCTTGCAGCTGGAGACCCGTGTCTTGTCAACAAGATTACCGATGCTGGCAGCGGTGAATCCTGGTATCCACAGATTGTGTTTAATCCTCCATGTCGCACCATGCCCCTGATCACATTGGAACAACCTTCGGCCGATTACCAGCCCCTTTTGTATGACATGGAGGCCGCCGGTTTTTATGCGATTGCCAGTCGTCTCGGTACCAGTGAGTTAATTCATTGCTTCAAGGTCGTGTCTGACAATGCGCTTTCTGACAGTTTCAGCGTCAATGCCAGGACAGTAAAAAGCTATATCAACAATTGCATCGGAACGATAGATGAGCTGATAGACAATCTGCGTGGTCTATCGTCAGAACTGCAAACAGCAGTAGCCAAACCGCATGAGTTCGAAACGATCGTGAATCATTGGCACTTTACACAAACACAACAGCACCAGTTACTACAATTATTGCGACGCTGGACTTTATTGGGTAACGAGGAAGACGTCAGCAAGGTCGTCGCTGATGCTGATACTGCCAGGAACGTTATTCAACGTCTGACGAGTGAACTTGATAGCAAGCACTATAATCCAGGCAATACTTATCGCAGCCAATCATGATTGACACGTTATACATTGAATCTGGCATAGCAAATCATCCGCGCGTACAAACGCTGATAAAGCGTTTCCCCGATGCCGACCGTATCTTCTGTGACAACTACACGGAGGTATTTAACCGCAAGGCGCAGAATTTCCGATTACAAAAGAAAAAACCGGCGCTGATACTGGCAAGTAAGCATAAGGGGCTGGTTCTGCCAACGCCTCGTCAATATGGAATTGGTGCCAACCATAACTATTACTTTTCACATATGCTTAACTGCCTGTATGACTGCCGCTACTGCTTTTTACAAGGCATGTTTCAATCAGCGCATTATGTGCTATTTATCAACTACGAAGATTTCGAAACAGAACTAACAAGGCTATGCGGTCTGCATGGCAATGAACCGGTGCATTTTTTTTCAGGCTATGATTGTGACAGCCTGGCATTGGAACCCGTCACCGGTTTTGTCGAACATTTCCTGCCCTTTTTTGAACAACATCCGCATTGCTTACTGGAAATACGTACCAAAAGCACGCAGGCGCGTAAATTATTAAGCCGACAAGCAATCGAAAATTGCGTCATCGCTTTCAGCTTTACTCCGGAGAAGATTAGTGAGGCGTTGGAGCATAAGGTGCCGGCAATTGAAAAGCGATTGCAAACCATGGTTGCACTACAACAAGCTGGTTGGCAGGTAGGCTTGCGCTTTGACCCTTTAATTTATACCGATAGTTTTGAGCACGACTACTCACAGCTATTTGAAACACTATTTAACAGGCTGGATCCCAACTTGATTCATTCGGTCAGTCTCGGCAGCTTTCGCTTGCCGCGGGATTACTTTCGCAAGCTTGAAAAGCTCTATCCTGACGAACCATTCCTCGCATCGACATTTACCGAGGAAGATAAGCAGGTTGGTTATGCAGCTTCGTTACGCGATGACATGCTACAGTTTGCTGCTGGTCATATTGAACAATACATCGATACAGAAAGGTTCTTTCCCTGTCATGAAATGATTTGACATGTCTGAAAGCAGTCTCATTTACTTCGCATTTAGCTGTTACCTGGTTCTGATGCTGGTCATTGGCTTACTGGCATGGAAGCGCACTGGCAATATGGCTGACTATATACTGGGTGGCAGAACACTTGGCCGCTGGACCACCGCGATTAGCGCCGGTGCTTCTGATATGAGCGGGTGGCTGCTGCTCGGGCTGCCGGGCTACGCGTATCTTGCCGGCATGGAAGCAATCTGGATTGCAATTGGCTTGTTTATTGGTACCGCATGTAACTGGTACCTGGTTGCACCGCGCTTACGTTTAGCCACAGATAAACAGTCTGATGTGTTGACCATCCCTGCCTATCTTGAACAGTGTTTTGGCGATGGTTCACGTCGCTTACAAATTCTGTCAGCCATCATCATCCTGTTATTCTACTTTTTTTATACCAGTTCTGGCCTGGTAGCGGGCGGTAAGCTCTTTGAAACCGTATTTTCGGTTCCCTATCACTGGGCAGTTGCCATTGGCGCGGTCACTATTCTGCTTTACACCACGCTTGGTGGCTTCCTTGCTGTCAGCTGGACTGATTTGATACAGGGATTGTTAATGGCCCTGGCGCTTAGCTACGTCGCATTAAGTGCCCTGTTCATGCTGGGCGGTTCAGAAACGCTACTCGATTCAATGCAAGCGTTTAATTTTGAATTAACTGATGCGTTTACGCAGGCCAGTGGCGAGGCCCTTGGGCTCATAGGCATCATTTCTTTACTCGGTTGGGGACTCGGTTATTTTGGCCAGCCCCATATTCTGGTTCGCTTTATGGCCATTCATTCACCAACGGCATTACCGGCAGCCAGGAACATCGCCCTGGTCTGGACAGCAATCGGCTTAAGCGCTGCGGTGATTATCGGGTTTTCAGGGATAGCACTGCTCGGCGAACCGTTGAGTAGTAGCGAAAGTGAAACTGTATTTATCAGGTTACTGCCCGTGTTAATGCA
>JAAUYK010024449.1_pt1 | contig 23066 bp, 15 predicted proteins | sample 7278021 | NCBI WGS metagenome assembly JAAUYK01 (sample SAMN14350223, study PRJNA611818) | marine sediment metagenome | isolation source: surface marine sediment (1.8m) | place: French Polynesia: Moorea | collected 2018-08
CGCCGCGCCGCGTCCACGTCCTCCCGCCGATCGCCGACCATCGCCGCCTCCCCCACCGACGCGCCCTGCCCGGACAGGGCGGCGGAGAGGGCTTCGACCTTGTCGCGTCGCCCCGCGGCCTCGTCGATTCCGTAGATGCCCGCCACGCGGCACCGCAGCCCGAGCTGCGCGACCGCGCGCAACGCCGCGTCGTGGCGCTTGGCGGTGACGACGTGGAGCGCGCAGCCGCGTCCCGCCAGATCCTCGAGCACCTCGCCGATCCCGGCGTAGAGGCGCTGCGCGGGGAGCACGACGCGATCGAAGTCCTGCTGGTACGCGGCGACGGCGCGCCGGGCGAGCGCCGCATCGCCGAGGAGCTCCAGGAAGATCCGGTCCAGGGGTCGGCCGATCGTGGCGCGCAGCGTCTCGGCAGGCGGCGCCGCGCCGGCGACGCGCCGCGCGGCCCGTGAGAGGCCGCTCACGATGCCTTCCGCCGAGTCGGCGAGGGTGCCGTCGAGATCGAAGAAGACATGGCGCACCGCATCGCGCATGGTACCGGGGTGCAGGTTCGCACGCTGCTCTGGGTGCTGCTCGCGCAGGCGATCGGCGGCGTCACGCCCGCGCTGACGAAGCTCGCGCTCGCGGGATTGGGTCCCTGGTCCCTCGTCGTGGCCCGCCAGCTGCTGGGGACGGGCTTCCTCCTGACCCTGCTGTGGCTCTCCAGCGCGAGGACCCATCCTAGAGCGAGAGTCGCCTTTCGGCCCCGCGACTGGGCCCTGCTCCTGCTGCTGGCCTGGGCGGGCTACGCGCTCCCCCAGATCCTCGGCGCCCTCGGTCTCGAGCGCTCGACGGCCACCCACGGCGCTCTGCTCTCTCCCCTCGAGCCCATCGGGATCCTGATCGGAGGAGCGCTCTTCCTCTCCGAGCCCCTGAACGGAGCCACCCTGTTGGCCGCGGCGCTCGGCGTCGGGGGTACGGCGCTCATCGTGCTCTCCAGCGGCGCGATGCCGGAGGCCGGTGATCTGGTGGGCGACCTCACCATGGCTGCCGGTCATCTGGCCTGGGCGATCTACACGCTGGCGGCCAAGCCCCTTCTCGCGCGTCACGACCCCTTGCGGATCGCGGCGGCCTCGGCGGCGCTCTCCCCGATCCCGCTGCTCCCGCTGGCGCTCGCAGAGCCGGTCGACGTCGCTCGCTTGCTCCCGTCCCTCGGCTGGATCGTCCTGCTCGCGTTCCTCACCACCGCGGTGCTGACCTTCGCGTGGAACCGCGCGCTCCGGGACATCGCGGCGGGCACGATGGCGATCTTCATCTTCGTGCAGCCGGTGGTCGGCCTCGCCGTGGGCGCGTTGGCGCTCGGAGAGCCCGTGACCCTCCAGGCCGTGGCGGGCGCGGCGCTGATCACGGCGGGCGTGGTCTTCGGGGCCTGGCGGGTGCGCTCCGCCTGACCGGCGCGCAGCGTCCGGGCGGCTCTGCGGGGGGCGCCGCACCGTCGGGGAGGGGCACTGCGGCGCGCCCGCAACGGACCTACCCTGTGGTGATCGCGACGACGCGCCGCGTCCGCGGACGCGGGACCCGCGAGCAGGAGGCGGAGCATGAGTCGAGATCACCGCACGCCGGAACGCTGCGATGGCAGCCGCGACCTCGAGCACGCCGTCGAGGAGTTCACGGCGCGTCTGCCCGAGCCCCTGCATCCGCTCTCCCGCCTGGTCTGGAACTACCGCTGGACCTGGATGAAGGGCGCCGCGTCCGTGTTCCGCGATCTCGACCGGGATCTGTGGCGGCGTTCGGCCTGCAACCCGCGCGGCTTCATCGAGGCGCTACCGCCGCGACGCATCCAGGAGATGGCGGGCGACCCCGACTACGTGAAGCGCGTGAGCGAGTTCGCGGCGCGCTTCGACGCGGACCTGGCCCGCCCGCCGTCCGCCCTGCCGATCCGGCCCGAGCAGCCGGTCGCGTACTTCTGCTCGGAGTTCGGCGCCCACTGCTCGCTTCCCATCTACGGAGGCGGCCTGGGGGTCCTGGCGGGAGACGTGCTCAAGGCGGCGTCCGACGCGGCCATCCCGCTCCTCGGCGTGGGGATCCTCTACCGGCAGGGCTACTTCCACCAGCGCCTCGACGTCGAGGGCTGGCAGCACGAATACTGGACCGAGACCGCCTTCGAGCGTCTGCCCGCCGTCCTCGTGTGCGACGCGCGCGGAGAGCCGATCACGGTCGAGCTGGCGATCCGCGGGCGGGACGTCCAGATCCGGGTGTGGCGCATCGACTTCGGGCGCGTGCCCCTGTACCTGCTCGACACGGACGTTCCCGAGAACCACCCCATCGACCGCTGGATCACGGCGCGACTGTACATCGGGGATCGCCACACCCGGCTCGCCCAGTACGCGGTGCTGGGCGCGGGCGGCGTACTCGCCCTGCGCGCCATGGGGATCGAGCCCGGCCTCGTCCACCTCAACGAGGGGCACGCGGCCCTGGCCTCCCTGGAGCGCGCGAGCGCGCTGCTCGCGGACGGGCTGACGCTCGACGCCGCCCTCGAGCAGGTGCGGCGTACGACGGTGTTCACCACCCACACACCCGTCGCAGCGGGCAACGACTTCTACCGACAGGACGAGGTGGAGCCGGTGCTGGGCGGGTTCCCCGAGCGCCTCGAGATTCCCGCCGCGGACTTCTACGGCGTGGGGCGCAGCCACGCCGACGATCCCAACGAGCCCATCGGGGTCACGCCCCTGGCGCTGCGGACCGCCGGCATCTCCTTCGGCGTGTCGCGCCGGCACGGCCAGGTGGCGCGCTCCATGTGGCAGGGGCTGTGGCCGGAACGCGAGGTGGACGACGTGCCCATCGGCCACGTGACCAACGGCGTCCACGTCCCCAGCTGGATGGCGGACGCCATGCAGGAGCTGCTGGACCGCCACCTGCCCGGGGACTGGCGCGAGCGCTGCGACGACTCCGCCGTCTTCGAGGCGATCGGGTCCATTCCCGACGAGGAGATCTGGGCGGTGCGCTGCCGCCTGCGGGGGGATCTGGTGGAGCGTGCGCGGGAGCTCTCCGTGCGCCAGCGTCTCGAGCGCGGCGAGGGCCAGGACTACGTGGACGCGGCGGCCCGGGTCTTCGATCCCGACGCACTGACCATCGGCTTCGCGCGTCGCGTCGCGACCTACAAGCGGCTCCACCTGCTCACGCGGGATCTGGCCCGCTCGATCCGGATCGTCTCCAACCGGGAGCGCCCGGTCCAGTTCGTCATCGCGGGCAAGGCCCACCCCAGCGACCGGGAGGCCAAGGAGACGCTGCGCGCAATCCTCGCGGTGCGCGGTGCCCCGGACATCGGGAGCCACGCGGTCTTCTTCGAGGACTACGATCTCCATCTCGCCCCCCGCATCGTCTCGGGCGTCGACCTGTGGCTCAACCTCCCGCGCCCTCCCCTCGAGGCCAGCGGCACCAGCGGCATGAAGGTGGCGCTGAACGGAGGGCTGAATCTCAGCGTCCTGGACGGCTGGTGGGAGGAGGCCTACGACGGGGAGAACGGCTGGGCGGTCGCCTCCCAGGGCGGCAACGACGCCGAGCAGGACGAGCGGGACAGCATCGCGGTCTACAACGTGCTCGAGAACGAGGTGATCCCGCTCTACTACGATCGGGATGCGCGGGGCCTTCCCCACCGTTGGCTGGCGCGCGTGCGCGCCTCGATGGGGCGGCTGATCCCGCGCTTCAGCGCTGCCCGCATGATGCGGGACTACGCCCGGGACAGCTACGCGCCGCAGCTCTAAGCGGCTGCCTTTGCTCGTTTTTCATCCGCCTCGGGGCGACGCGAGAGGCGTCCGCCGCGCATCTCTGGGGCGCCGCGCCCCAGCTCCCGTCTTGTTCGCGAACGGGCGGGCCGGTAGGGTCTCTTTCCCACGCTTTCCAGCGGTATCCCGAGCCGTTGGCGCGCGTTGCCCGCGGAGGCCCCCACCGATGTCCGGAACCACCTGGAAGGAGGCGCTGGCCGGGGAGATGGTCCCCGGCTGGGCGGACGAGATCGACCAGTTCGAGCGTCAGGTCGAGCTGCGCAGCCAGGGCAAGCTCGAAGACAAGGTGTTCGCCGAGACCCGGCTGCGTCGCGGTGTCTACGGCCAGCGCTACGACAACGGCCAGCGGGCAGACGGCATCGCCGTGCGGACTCTCGCCTTCGAGGACAGGCCCACCAAGGGCCCCGACACCGTCTGGGACGCCCCCGGGATGATGCGGATCAAGATCCCCTTCGGGGGGGTCTCTCCGGACCAGCTCGAGGTGCTGGCGGCGCTCTCGGAGGAGTACTCGGACGCGATCCTCCACGTCACGACGCGCCAGGACATCCAGCTCCACTACGTCCACATCGAGGACACACCGGACCTGATGCGGCGCCTGGCGGCCGTCGGCATCACCACGCGGGAGGCCTGCGGCAACTCGGTCCGGAACATCACCGGCTGCCCGCTGGCGGGCACCTGCCGCACCGAGGCGTTCGACATCTCGCCCTACGCCCAGGCGATGATGAGCTTCCTGCTGGGACATCCCGACATCCAGGACTTCGGCCGCAAGTTCAAGCCCGCCTTCTCGGGCTGCGAGCACGAGGCCTGCGGACTGGTGCAGATGCACGACGCCGGCTTCGTGGCGCGCGTCGTGGACGGGAAGCGGGGCTTCAAGGTCGTGGTGGGCGGCGGCCTCGGTGCGGTCCCCCACCAGGCGAAGGTACTCTCGGAGTTCACGCCCGAGGAGGAGCTGCTGCCCCAGATGCAGGCGGTGGCGCGGGTCTACGCGCGGCTCGGCGAGAAGAAGAACCGCGGCCGTGCGCGCATCAAGTTCCTGGTGGCCAAGCTGGGGATCGAGGAGTTCCGCCGGCTCGTCGAGGAGGAGCGCAAGACGCTGCCCCACGACGACCGCTGGACCGCCTACCTGAAGGACATGCCGCACACCGGCGGGGAGCCGGTGCGTCCGCCCGCGCCGCTCGCCGCGGGCGATCGCGCCGAGGGCTTCGAGGCGTGGCATGCGAGCAACGTCCGGCCGCAGCGCCAGCAGGGCTACGCGGTGGTGATGCTCAACCTCCCGCTCGGCGACATCACGGCGGACCAGACTCGCGCGTTGGCGGACATCGCGCGCCGCTACACGGGCGACAACCTGCGCACCACGGTGGAGCAGAACATCGCGCTGCGCTTCGTCTCCGAGGCCGATCTGCCGGACCTGCACCGGGATCTCGAGGCCGTGGGCCTGGCGGCGCCCGGGGCCGAGTCGATCGTGGACGTGGTCTCGTGCCCGGGCACCGATACCTGCAAGCTCGGCATCGCGGCGAGCCGCGGCCTCGGGGGCGAGCTGCGGCAGCGGCTCGCGGCCAAGTCCGCCTCGCTGCCCGAGGCGATCTCGGAGCTCAAGGTCAAGGTCTCGGGCTGCTTCAACAGCTGCGGCCAGCACCACGTGGCCGACATCGGCTTCTACGGCAACAGCCGCAAGATCGACAATCGCACCGTTCCCCACTTCCAGGTGATCCTGGGCGGCCAGTGGACCGAGAACGGCGGCAGCTACGGTTTGGCGGTGGGCTCGCTGCCCAGCAAGGCCATTCCCCAGGCGGTCGAAGCGCTGACCGACGCCTACGCGCAGGGCCGCGAGCCGGGAGAGCGCTTCCAGCAGTGGATCGCGCGCATGGGAAAACGCAACGTACGGGAGCTCATCAAGCCCTTCATGCAGGTTCCCGCCCATGCGGACGCGCCCGAGTACTACACGGACTGGGGCGACGCGCGGGAGTTCACGATCGGCGACCTGGGCGTCGGCGAGTGCGCGGGCGAGGTGGTGTCGCTCTTCGGCATCGAGGTCGTGAAGGCCGAGTCCCAGGCCTTCGAGGCCCAGATCGCGCTCGACGAGGGCGATTACGAGGCCGCGGAGAGCCAGGCCTTCGGCGCGATGGTCTCGGCGGCACGCGCCCTGGTGCGGACCGAGTACATCGACGTGACGGAGGACCCGGACGACGTGGTCGCGGAGTTCAAGCAGCGCTTCTTCGACACCGAGCGCTTCTTCGACAAGTACGCTCGAGGGAAGTTCGGCCAGTACCTGCTGGACCGTGCGGCGAGTCCGCCGGACCGGCTCGACCGGGACGTGGCGGCGCAGCGGGTCGAGGAGTCGCTGCTCTTCATCGAGGCCGCCCACGCCTGCGAGGCGCGGCTGAGCGCGGCCACGGGCCAGCCCGTCCAATGAAGGCGAGGCGCCTGAGTGCGAAGTTCTTCGTCGCGCCGACTGCGGCCTCGGTGGATCTGCAGCCCTACATCGGTCTCTTCCACCGCTTCATCCAGAAGGGCAGCGTGGAGGGTCTGCTGATCGACGTGGCCGACTACGCCCACGTGCCCGAAGGGCCGGGCGTGATCCTGATCGGTCACGAGGTGGACTACGGGCTCGACCTCTCGGGCGGTCGCGCGGGTCTGCTCGTCACGCGCAAGCGCTGCGGCGAGCTGCCCCTGGCCGAGTCGTTGCGCGACACGCTGCGTCGCGCGCTCGGCGCGATCCGGGCCATCCGGGCCGACGGCGGCGTGGAGGTCGACTTCGCGACGGACGCCTTCGAGGTCCAGATCGTCGACCGACTGGCGGCGCCCAACGAGGAGGAGAGCTTCGACGCGGTGCGGTCCGCGATCGCCGCGGTGGCCGAGCCGCTCTTCGGCGAAGCCAGCCTGGAGATCGGCCGGCGCCGCGCCGACGATCCCCGCGCGCCGCTCTCCATCGCGGTGCAGGCGAAGCAGCCCGCGGACGTCGATGCCGCGCTCGAGCGGCTCGGCGGCGTGGCGGCGCCGGCGGGCGACTGGGGGATCGAGGTCGAGGAGCTGAAGGCGCTGCGCGATCGCGGCGCGCAGTTCGAGCTGGTGGACGTTCGCGAGCCCGACGAGTACGAGATCTGCAACCTGGAAGGCAAGCTCATCCCGCTCGGCAGCCTGCCGCAGCGGATGCAGGAGCTCGACCGCTCGGCCCACGTGATCGTGCACTGCAAGGTCGGCGGCCGCGGGGCCAAGGCGGTCGAGGCGCTCCGCAAGGCCGGGTTCGACAACGCGTGGAACCTTCGCGGCGGGATCCTGGCCTGGATCGATCGCATCGACGACAGCCTCAACCGCTATTGAGGCCGCCACGCAGGGTCGGGGGAGCCTCGCGCTTGGTGGACGCAGCCGAACCGCAGGACCCGCCGCGCCTGCGCCGCGCGCTGGCGGCGATCGACGCGGCCAACGCGGCGGACCCGAACCGCCTGCGCGTGCGCGGCGCGCTGCGGCCGAAGGAGCTCGCCCACGCCGAGCTCGCCAGCGAGTGGGTGGCGAAGCTCCATCCCGGGCCGAGTGAGGCGCTGCGCCTGGCCGCCCGCGCCCACCACCTGCGCCGCTGGGCGATCCCGCGCGCCGAGCACCCGGCGGGGCGCGCGGGCTACCTGCGCTGGCGCGTCGCGCTCCAGGAGCTCCACGCCCGGGAGGCGGGAGAGATCCTCGAGGCGGAGGGCTACGGGCCCGACGAGGTGGAGCGGGTGCGGACGCTGATCCGCAAGCGCGGACTCGGCCGCGACCCGGAGGTCCAGGCGCTCGAGGACGCCCTGTGCCTGGTGTTCCTCGAGACCCAGTTCCACGACATCGCCGCGCGCCTCGAGGAGCCGAAGCTCCTCGACGTGACGCGCAAGACGCTGCGCAAGATGAGCGCGGAGGCGAAGCGCGAGGCGTTGTCGCTCCCGCTGGACGCCTCGGACCGGGCGCTGCTCGAGCGCGCGCTGAGCGAGCCCCCCTCGTCGGGCTAGAATGCGCGGGCTCCTGCGCCCCCGGGCGCGTCGCGCGGAGGAAGTGGTGGACGTTCGCAACGACTTCGTCGAGACCGTCGGCAACACGCCGCTGATCCGGCTGCGCAAGGCGTCGGAGCAGACCGGCTGCACGATCCTCGGAAAGGCCGAGTTCCTCAACCCCGGCGGCTCGGTGAAGGACCGGGCGGCGAAGTACATCGTCCTCGACGCCGAGGAGCGGGGAGACCTCCAGCGCGGCGGCGTGGTGGTGGAGGGCACGGCGGGCAACACCGGGATCGGTCTCACGCTGGTGGGCAACTCCCGCGGCTATCGCACGGTGATCGTGATGCCCGACACCCAGAGCCAGGAGAAGAAGGACATGCTGCGCCTGTGCGGGGCGGAGCTGCGCGAGGTGTCGGCGGTTCCCTACAAGAACCCGGAGAACTACGTGCACGTGGCGGAGCGGCTGGCGGCGGAGCTGGCGAAGAGCGAGCCGCACGGCGTCCTGTACGCGAACCAGTGGGACAACCTCTCGAACCGCAGCGGGCACCAGCGCTCGACCGGGCCCGAGATCTGGGAGCAGACCGACGGCACGGTGGACGGCTTCACGTGCGCGATCGGGACGGGGGGGACGCTCTCGGGCGTCGGGGTCTTCCTCAAGGAGCGCAACCCGGACGTCCGCATCGCGGCCGCCGATCCCATGGGCGCCGCGATGTACCACTATCTGAAGCACGGCGAGCTCAAGAGCGAGGGCTCCTCGATCACCGAGGGCATCGGTCAGGGGCGCGTGACGGGAAACATCGCCGGCGCGCCCATCGACGACGCCTACCGGATCCCCGACGAGGAGATGCTGCCGATCGTGTTCGACCTGCTCCAGGAGGAGGGCCTGTGCCTCGGCGGCTCCAGCGGGATCAACGTGGCGGGCGCGATCCGGATGGCGCGGGACCTCGGCCCGGGCCACACCATCGTGACGATCCTCTGCGACTACGGGACCCGCTACCAGTCGAAGCTCTTCAACCCCGAGTTCCTGCGCGGCAAGGGCCTGCCGGTGCCGGGCTGGCTCGAGGGCTGAGGGGCGGAGCCCGGGCTCAGCGCTCCGGCGACGGGATGCGCAGGATGACGGCGTACAGGACCGGCGCGAGGCCCAGCGTGAGGACCGTCGCGAAGGCCAGGCCGAACGCGATGGCGACCGCCAGGTCGTAGAAGAGCGGATCCTGCGAGATGATGATGGGCATCATGCCCAGGATCGTCGTCATCGCCGTCATCAGGATGGGGCGCAGCCGCGCGAGACACGCCTGGATGATGGCGTCGTAGGGGGCGAGGCCCGCCCTCTGCTCGATGTCGATCTGCTCGAGCATCACGATGGCGTTGTTGACCACGATGCCCACCAGGCTCAGGATCCCGAGCAGGGCCATGAAGCTGTTGAGCCCGCCCGCGACCAGCAGCCCGATGGCGACGCCGGTGAAGGCGAGGGGCACCGTGAGCGCGATGACGACGGCCTTGCGGATGGAGTTGAACTGGCCCACCAGGCAGACCAGCACGCCCAGCAGCGCCAGCGGGACGAAGGTGAAGATGGCCGCCTGGGAGTCGCCCGAAGACTCGGTCTCGCCGCCCCACTCCCACCAGAAGCCGCGCCCCAGCTCCGAGACGATTGCGTCGATCCTCTCCTCGACGGCCGCCTCCAGCTCCACCGCGGTGAGGCGGGTGCTCACCGCATCCACGGTGATGGTGGGGGCGTGGTCGCGCCGCTTGATGATCCCGTAGACGTTCTCCGCCCGGACGTTCGCGATCTGGATCAGGGGGACGGCGGACTCGGTGCTCGGGGAGAAGACGTTGGCGGTGAAGAGGCGCTCGCCCGAGAGTCGCTCGGCGGCGACGGCCCGTCCCCGGATCGGGATCTCCTCGTCGCCCTCGCGCAGCACCGTCGCCTTCCCGCCGCGGAGCACGGCCTGGAGGGAGTTGGCGATCTCCTCGTTGGTCACGCCGGCGCGTCGCGCCCGCGCGGGATCGACGTCGACGATCGCCTTGGTGATCCGGTTCTCCCAGTCGTTGTAGAGGTTGACGGTGCCGGGGGTGGAGGCGAAGACGGCCATGACCTCCTGGCTCGCCTCGAAGAGCTTCTCGCGCTGGCCCGGGAGCCCGATGGTGGAGAGGCGCGCCTCGACGAGCCCCGTCTCGGTGTCGCCCAGGAACATCCGCTTCGCGAGCAGGTCGAGGGCGGGGAAGTGCTGCAGCGCGTGGGCGCGCAGCCGGGCGAGGAGGGGCTCGACCTCTTCGAGCGACCCCACCGTGATCAGCACGAATCCCATGTTGGCGGCGGCGGGCTCGGGCGAGATGGTGACGAAGAAGCGCACGCCGCCGCTGCCCACGTAGGCGAGGGTCTGGAGGATCTCGGGGTTCTCGTCCTCGTCCTCGAGCCAGGCGACCAGCTCCTGGATCCGCCGATCCGACTCGCGGATCCCGTACCCGTTGGGGAGCTTGACGTCCACCATGATCTGCGGCCGGTCGGACTGCGGCATGAACTGCACGGGGACCAGCGAGAAGAGCCAGATGCCGAACGCCAGGACGCCCGCCATGGCGGCGAGGAAGAGCGCGCGCTGCCGCAGCAGGGACTCGACGAGGCCCCGATAGCGGACGTAGAGGGGCTTCTCGTACTGGGCGCGGATCTCCTCCTCGGTGACCTGGGGCGGCTCGAGGAAGCGGGCGCACAGGATGGGGGTGACGCTCATCGCCAGCACCCACGAGACGCTGAGCGAGATCAGGATCACCTGGGACATGGAGCGCAGGTACTCGCCCGAGGCGGCCGGAGCCAGGGCCAGGGGGACGAACATCAGCACCGTGGTGAGCGACGCGATGAGGAGCGGGGTCGAGAGGGTGCGGCCGGTGTTGGTGGCGGCGTCGAGCCGGCTCTCGCCCTGGAAGAGCCGCTTGCCGATCTCCTCGGCGACCACGATGCCGTTGTCGACCAGCAGCCCGAGGGAGATGATGAGCGTCGCCAGCGAGATGCGCTGCATGGCGATGTCGAAGAGGAACATCGCGCCGAGGGTCACGAGCATGGTGAGGGGGACGTGGAGGCCGACGATGAGCCCGGTCCGGAAGCCCAGGAAGGCCACGATCACCACCAGCACGATCCCGATGGTCTGGAACAGGCTGGAGCGCACGGCGTTCACTGAGCGCCGCACGTGGGTGGGCTGGTGGTTGCCGATCCGGAGCTGGAAGCCGACGGGGAGGAGCGACTCGATCTCCTCGAGCCGGCGCTCGATGCGCGGGACCACGTCGAGGACGTTCTGGCCCTCGGCCATGCTGACCCCGATCAGGACCGCCTGCTCGCCGCCGAAGTAGAAGGGGGCGTTCGGGGGGTCGACGTAGCCGCGCCGCACCGTCGCGAGGTCCCGCAGGTAGATGAGCTCGCCGGTGTCGGGCACCTCGATGGTGACGTTCTCGATGTCCTCCACGCTCCGGAAGTCGCCGCGGGGCGTCACGATGATCTCGCGCTGCCCCGTGTCGATGGTGCCGCCCGGCAGCACCACGTTCTCGGCGATCAGCGTGTTGCGAACCTGCGAGATCGAGAAGCCCAGCTGCGCGAGCTGGGCGGTGGCGAACTCGATCCAGATCGTCTCCTCCTGGACTCCGTAGAGCTCGACGCGCTTGACGCCCGGCAGGATGTAGAGCTGGTCCCGCACCCGCTTGGCGAGGGCGTGCAGATCGGCGAGCGTGAAGCCCTCGCCGGTGAGGGCGGCGCTCACGACGGTGACGTCGCCGAAGTCGTCGTTCACGAAGGGGCCGATCACGCCCTCCGGGAGCCCCGGCGTGGCGTCGATCACCTCGTTGCGGACGTCCTGCCAGATGAAGTCGAGGTCGTCCTGCTCGTACTTCTCCAGGACGCTGATGCGCACCTCGGACTCGCCGTTGCGGGACCAGGAGTAGATGTAGTCGCGCTCCGGAATGCGGGCGAGGGCCTGCTCGATCTGGCGGGTGATGAGCAGCTCGACGTCGTCGGCCTCCATGCCGGGCATGAAGGTCTTGACCACCGCCTCCCGCACCGTGATGGGCGGATCCTCCTGGCTCGGGAAGTTGTCGAGGGTCGAGACGCTGAACAGGAGGATCGCGCCGACGAGCGTCAGCACCAGGGGCTGGTTGCGGAGCGCGAAGCCGGTCAGGTTCACGGCGCGCCGCGCATCAGCTCTTTGCCGAGGAGCGTCACCTCCTGGCCGTCGCGCAGGAAGGAGACGCCCGCGGTGGCGATCACGTCCCCTGCCGAGATGCCCTCCAGCACCGCGATCTCGTTCTCGCGCACGCCGCCGGTGACGATCGGGGTCTTGCGCACCGTGGACGTCTCGGGATCGTAGACGAAGGCGGTGAAGCGGTCGTCCGCCTCGGCGTTGACGGCGGCCAGGGGGATCAGGTAGCCCTCGATGACTACCGAGTTGGCCCCGAGGATCTCCACCGAGAAGCTCACCTCCGCGGTCATGCCGGGCTTGATGCCCGCCGGCGACTCGGTGAGATCCGCCTTCACGGGGAAGGCGTTGCCGACGCTGGCGCGGGTCCCCACCTCGGAGACGACCGCGCGGTAGGGCCGATCGGTCTCGGCGCGCCGCGGCCCCTGCAACGAGAGGGACGGGAAGCGCACCACGGCTTCGTCGCCCTGGCGCACCCGGGCGATCAGGGTCTCGGGCATCATCACCTCGACCTGCAGTCCGCTCTCGGCGCTGTCCATCTCGAAGGCGACCTCGCCGCTCATCACCTTCATGGCGGGATCGATGGAGCGGACCGAGATGCTGCCGCGGAACGGAGCGCGCAGCACCGAGCGGCGCTGGTCGCGGCGCTCCAGTTTGAGGCGTGCCTGGGCGGCCTCGACCTGGCTGTCCCGGGAGTCGCGCCGCGCCAGCGCCTGGTCGAGATCCTGCTTGGCGACCGCGCCCGTCTTCGAAGCCTCGAGGAAGCGGTCGTAGGTGGTGCGGGCCTCGGCCTGCAGGGCCCGGGCCTCGGTGAGCGCGGCCTCGGCGTCGCGCACGGCCAGCTCGAAGGGCTCCGGATCGAGGCGGGCCAGCTCCTGCCCCTTCTCGACGAGGTCGCCCAGGTCGACGTCGACCGTCTCGACGGTGCCCCCCACCTCGAAGGCGAGGGATGTCTCGTCGACGGCGGTCACGATGCCCGAGATCACGCGCTGCTCGCTGGCGAGCGCATCCGTGACGCGCATCCAGCGGATCGCCCGGGGCGGAAGCTCGGGCGCTGCCGCCTCCTCGCCGCACGCCGTCCACAGCGAGAGCGACGCGCACGCGAAGGCGAGCGCGCGCAGTCGGAATGCAGTGCTCCAGGCGGACATCGCGTTCCTCCCCAGAACCGCGGCGCCAGAGTCTAGGGTGCCGCGATGCGGAGTTCACCTGTCGGTGGGAGGGCACCGCCGCGCGGCCCGGCGGCTGCCCCCGTGCCGTGGGGACGCGGGCGTCACCCTGGCCCGCCGCCCCCTGCGGTATGCTGCCGCGCGGAGGGAGACCAGCCATGGACGCGGATGCGAAGAAGACGGCCCTGCGGATGATTCCGTACGGGCTCTACGTTCTCACGGGCGAGTCGAAGGACGGGCGCGTCAGCGCTGCCACGGTCAACTGGGTGACCCAGGCGTCGTTCGAGCCTCCGCTCGTCGTCGTGGGCGTCAAGACGGACTCGGCGGGTCACGAGATCATCAAGGACGCGGGGTCCTTCGCGCTCAACGTGCTGGGCAAGGACCAGCAGTCGCTGGCCTTCGAGTTCTTCAAGCCCCAGGCGCGCGAGGGCGACCGCGTCGGCAGCGCCGCCTTCCGCTCCGGCACGACGGGTGCCCCGATCCTCGACGGCACGCCCGCCTTCGTCGAGTGCCGGCTCGTGGAAACCGTCGAGAAGGGAGACCACTCCGTGTTCGTCGGCGAGGTCGTGGATGCGGGCGTCGCGGCCCCGATCGCGGGCCGTGCCGACGACGCCACGCTCGTCCTGAAGGACCTCGGGGAGAAGACCTTCTACGGCGGCTAGAAGCGTGACGCACGACTCCGGGTCCAAGCTCCCTACGGAGGTCCCGCGAAGCGGCGAGGGCGCGGCCAGCTCGCGCAGGTGCCACGCGCTGGACGGCCCGCTGGACCTGCGCGGGACCTTCGCGCCGCTGGCCTCGATCGGCTGGGACCCGACGCTCCGCGTGGGGGCTCGCGCGCTGCTGCGCGCCACGCGTACCCCCGCGGGCCCGGCGACGCTGCTGCTCGAGAAGGAGAGCCGGGCGGTGCGGGCCCGGGCCTGGGGCGCGGGCGCCGCGTGGGCCCTCGAGCGTCTGCCGGACCTGCTCGGACACGCCGTCGGGGACGAGACCCCCCGACTGCGCGACGCCACACCGGCGCTGCAGCGGCTCGCCCGCCGGGCTCGTGGGGTTCGCCTCCCGCGCACCCACCGCGTGGTCGAGCTGCTCGTGACCCTCGTGCTCCAGCAGAAGGTGACGGGGGCGGAGGCGTCCCGGGCCTTTCGCAACCTGGTGCGCCGCTTCTCCGAGCCCGCGCCGGGTCCCTTCGAGGACCTGTGGCTTCCGCTCGGTCCCGAGGCGCTGCGGGCCCTGCCCCCGGCCGCGTTTCCGCTCCTGGGCGTGCCCGCCCGGCAGGGACACGCGCTGCGCGGCATCGGGCGTCACGCGCGCCGGCTCGAGGAGGCCGACGCCATGGCCTTCCGCGAGGCGGAGCGCCGGCTCAGCGCGCTGCCCGGACTCGGGATCTGGACCGCCCGCTCGGCGATGCTGCGGGGCCTGGGACACGCCGACGCGGTCCCGCTCGGCGACTACCACCTCCCGCACCTCGTCGCCTACCGGCTCGCCGGCGAGGAGCGCGCCGACGACGCGCGCATGCTCGAGCTGCTCGAGCCCTATCGGGGGCAGCGCGGCCGGGTGATCCGCTGGCTCCTCGCGGCCGGGGGCGGCCCGCCCCGGCGCGGCCCGCGCCCGGCGCTGCGCCGGCTCGACGTCGTCTGAGACGCGCTTCGCGGCGGCCTCCGCGTCGTCGCGCCGGAGTGGTAGCGTTCGCGGCATGGAGCTGCTGCGCGATTGGTTCCGACGCCATTTCTCCAATCCGCAGGTGGTGCTGCTGGCGGTGCTCCTGGTGGTCGGCCTCGCGGTGATCCTGTTGGCGGGGCGCACGCTCGCGCCCGCCATCGCGGCGCTCGTGATCGCCTACATCCTGGAATCGCCGGTCAAGTCGCTGGTGCGTCTGGGCCTGCCGCACCGAGCTGCCGTCGTGATGGTCTTCCTGGGCTTCCTGGGCGTGATCGCGGTGGCGAGCGTGGCGATCCTGCCGCTGGTCTACCGCCAGCTCACCCAGCTCGTGATCCTGCTGCCGACGATCCTGAGCTCTGCGCAGGATCAGCTCATGGCGATGCCCGAGCAGTACCCGCAGCTCATCGACCGCGCCCAGATGAGCGAGGTGATGGCCTCCCTGCGCGCCGACACGGTCAGCTACGCCCAGAGCCTGCTGCGCTTCTCCGTCGGCAGCATCGCCAGCCTCTTCGCCGTCGTGGCGGTGCTCTTCATCACGCCCTTCCTGGTGTTCTTCCTGCTGAAGGATCGCGATCGGCTGGTGGCGTGGTTCACCGCGCTGCTCCCCGAGGAGCGCGCGCTCGCCGCCGAGGTCTGGCGCGAGGTGGACGAGGGCATCGGGGCCTACATCCGGGGCAAGGTGTACGAGATCGGGATCGTGTCGGCCGTCACCTGGGCGGCGTTCACGCTCCTCGGCGTGAACTTCGCGCTGCTGCTCTCGCTCATCACCGGTCTCTCGGTCCTGATCCCCTACGTGGGCGTGGTCGGGGCCGCCGTTCCCGTGATCCTGGTGGCGCTGTTCCAGTTCGGCGCCACCGGCTCGTTCGCGGCCGTGCTCGCCTCCTACGCGGTGATCCAGATCCTGGACGGAAACCTCCTGGCGCCGCTGGTGATCTCGGAGGCCGTGGACCTGCATCCGGTGGCGGTGATCGTGGCGATCCTGCTCTTCGGCGGGATCTGGGGGTTCTGGGGCGTGTTCTTCGCGATTCCCCTGGCGACGGTGGCGGCGGCGGTCTACAACGCCTGGCCGCGGCAGGACGCGGCGGTGGAGGCGTCTTGAGGCCCTGGAAGCGCGAGCCGTGCAACGCGTACCCGAACCCGAGCTGATGCTCCGGCCCGACCAGGCCCGCGCCTACGCGGAGGCGGACTTCGAGGCGCCGCACGGGCGCTTCATCGAGCTGCTCCGGGAGCGGCACCCCGGGCTTCGCGAGCGGGGCCGCGCGCTCGACCTCGGCTGCGGACCCGCAGACATCACACTTCGCTTCCTGAGGGCCTTCCCGGGCTGGTCGGCGGACGCGGTGGACGGCTCGCCGGCCATGCTCGAGTGGGCGCGCCGGGCCTCCGCCGAGGCCGGGCTCGGGTCGCGGATCCGCCTCTTCGAGGCGCGGATCCCGGACGCCGGCCCGCCGCGACGCCGCTACGACCTGCTGCTCTCGAACTCGCTCCTCCACCACCTGGCGGATCCCTCGGAGCTGTGGCGCGCGCTGGCGCGATCGGGCTGGAGTGGACCCGGATCGCGGGTCTTCGTCATGGACCTGCTGCGCCCGGAGAGCGTCGCACGGGCCCGCGAGCTCGTCGATCGCTACGCGGCGTCGGAGCCCGAGGTCCTGCGCGACGACTTCTACCACTCCCTGCGCGCCGCCTACCGGATCGACGAGGTCCGCGCCCAGCTCGCGCGCGCCGGCCTCGGCCATCTCGAGCTCGAGGTCGTCTCGGATCGCCACTTCATCGTGTGGGGCCGCCTGCGCGCTCGAGGGTCCGGATGGGCGGCACTCGCCAGTCTTTGACATGCTGGGAGCGGGAGGCGGGAACCATGGAGCTGATCCGAGCGGCCGAGATCATGGCGACGCACCCCGAGCACCGGCGGCTTCCCCATCCGGAGGCCTACGCACTCGGGGCCGCGTTCTGTGCCGACCAGTTCTGCCCGTTGAGCGAGGCCTCGGTGCCGCTGGTCGACTGCGGCTTCATGCACGCCGATGCCGTCTACGACGTGGTGAGCGTGAGCCGCGGTGCCTTCTTCCGACTCGATCAGCACCAGGAACGCTTCGCGCGCTCCTGCGAGGCCATCCGGCTGCGCAACCCCGTGCGCCGCGACGAGGAGGCCGGGATCCTCCACCGGATCGTGGCGCTGGCGGGGCTCAGGGACGCCTACGTGTGGTGGACGGTGACGCGGGGACTGCCGCCGCTGGGCCGCGGCGACATGATCGATCCGGGCCGCTTCGAGCCGCGCTTCTACGCGTTCGCGACGCCCTTCGTCTGGGTCGCGGACGACGAGCAGCGGGCCCGAGGCCTCGACCTGGTGCTGTCGCGAGAGCGGGTACGCATCTCGCCGCGGGCCGTGGACCCGAGAGCCAAGAACTTCCACTGGCTCGACATGCAGATGGCGCTCTTCGAGGCGGGAGACCGGGGAGCCGAGTGGGCGGTGCTGCCCGACGAAGAGGGCTACCTGACCGAGGCGACGGGCGCGAACGTGTTCGTCGTGCGGGACGGGGTGGTGCTGACGCCCGACTCGGGCTGCCTCGAGGGCATCACGCGCCAGAGTGTCTTCGACCTGTGCGCCGAGATGGGGATCGCGTCCAAGGCGACGCGCCTCCACGGGGATGCGCTGTACGAAGCGGACGAGGTCTTCCTCTCGACGACGGCGGGCAGCATCATGCCGGCCCGAAGCATCGATGGTAGCCCGATCGGGGGGCGCGAGAGGCCCGGCGAGATCTCCGTCGCGCTCCACAACCGCTACTGGGAGCGGCGCTGGCAGGGCTGGGACGCGACCCCGGTCCGTTACGGCTAGTCACGGCTAGTCGCTCGGCGCCGCTGCCGCGTAGGCGGCGTGCAGGTCGTCGCGCTGCCGCTCGCCTGCCGATCGCGCGCCGGGCCGGCTGCGCCGGATCTCGTAGTCGCCGCGGAACTCCTCGCGGACGTCGCCGGTCGCGGGATCGATCAGCCAGCGCATGGCGAAGCGCTCCGGGACGCGCACCACGTCCGGCTCCTGGTAGGTGCCGAGCAGCATGTCGAGAAGCGGCGTCGTCACGCCGAGGTTGCTGCGCGGGTTCACGAAGTGGTGGTGGAAGTGGTTCTTTCGGGCCCAGCGCGAGTAGGGTCCCGTGGGCGGCGCGACGTGGCAGCGGCGGTGCAGCACCTCGTAGGCGAGGTAGGTCGTTGCGAAGCCCAGGGTCAGGGCGGCGGCGTTGTCCCAGCCCAGCAGCAGCCCGCTCGCGGCCCAGACGCCGAGCAGGACCGGAGCGGCCGCCAGAGCCTTCTTCCAGGCCGGCGCGAAGTAGTCCCTGACGGCGTGGTGCTCGAGGTGCTCGCGCGAGAAGGCGTTCCGGCCGCGGCCCCGATGCCCCAGCCCCTCGTGCAGCGCGTACTCGAGGCACGGCCACAGCGCCACGCCGGCGCAGAAGCTCAGCAGGATCGCAGCCAAGTCCGCACCCAAACCGGCTCCCTCCGTGCCCGCCCCCCCCTCTGCGGACAGGATAGGACATCGAGCGGGGCGGTCGGGATGGGGGGGCGGTGGCGCTTCTCAGGCGGCCGGGCGCAGGGCGTTCAGCTCTTCGGTGTTGTCGTGCAGGATGCGGCGCTGCGTGGCGGTGTCGAAGCCCTCGAGCTCCGCCTCGTAGTCGAGGGGCTGGCGCAGGCCCTCGATGTGGGGCCAGTCCGAGCCGAAGATCACCCGGTCCGGTCCCATCCGCTCCGCCACCTCGTGCACGTCGTCCTCCCAGAACGGGTTGATCCAGACGTGGCGCCGGAAGGTCTCCGACGGGTCCTCGGAGAAGTAGCCCGGCAGCTTGCGCTGGCACGAGCGCAGCTTGCGGAACAGATCTCCGAGGAACTCCGAGCCGTTCTCCACCGAGGCGATTCGTACGCCGGGAAAGCGCTCGAAGAGCTTGTCGAACACGACGGTCAGGAGGAAGTCGTAGGCGGCGCGCTCGATGTGGAGCATCTTGATCGAGGGCCGCCCCATGCCCTCGAAGGTCGCGCCGAAGCCGTCCGGCGCGTAGCCGTGGCTCGTGTAGCCGCTGTCTCCGGCGTGGACGACGACCGCGACGCCCGCCTCCGCGATCCGCGCCCAGAAGGGATCGAAGTACGCGTCCGCGGGAGAGCGCGGCCCGCCGGCGGTGAAGGCCGCTGCGGGGCGCATGCAGACCACCCGCGCCCCCCGATCGAGCGCCCACTCCAGCTCGAACACCGCCGTATCGACGTCGCAGAACGGAATGTAGGGAGCGGCGAAGATCCGTTCCCGAAAGGCGAAGCCCCAGTCCTCCTCGAGCCAGCGGTTGAAGGCGCGGAACGTGAGGGCGACGGCTCCGGGGTCGTGCTTGAGCAGCTCCTCGTAGAGCACGCCCAGGGTGGGGAAGAGCCAGGTGCGCTCGAGCCCCTGCTCGTCCATCACGCGCAGCCGCGCGTCGCGGTCGCGATACTCCGGCCGGATGGGCTCGCGATCCCGCAGGCACTCGAGGGGGCTGCGACCCTGCTCGTTGCCGCGGAAGTAGTCGCACAGCGCCCCGGGCTTGGCGATCGGGTCGAAGGTGGGGTTCGTGACGGCGCGGCTCACGCGGCCGCCCACCACGTGGTAACGGCGCCCGCCGATCTCGGCCCACTGCACGGTGCGCGGTCCGTGGCGCGGGTCCAGGTGGCGCGTGAAGGCGTCGAGAGCCTCGTAGTAGTGGTTGTCGCAGTCGAATGCGGGCATTTCCGTCTGCATCACAGGGCACTCCTCGGCGTGGGGCTCGACGACGGCTGCTCGACGGCAGCGCTCAACGATAGGCGCCGAGCGGATCGCTGGCGAGCGCCTCCCCGAGGCTTCCGAAGCGGGCACGGATCGGCTCCTCGCGAAGCCCGGCGGCGAGGCCCTCGACGATTCGCCGGCTCTCGTCCGCACAGTGCTCGGCGCGGACCGGATCGCCGGCGCGTCGCGCCAGCTCGGAATGCAGCGACAGCGCGCGCCACACGACCGGCGGGTAGCCGAGCTCTCGACCGAGGCACAGAGCCTCTTCGAGGCCCTGTTCTGCCTCCTCGTGTCGCTCGAGCCAGACCAGGGCGCGTCCCCGCAGCTCGAGCGCGCGCGCCTCGAGCTTGCGCGCGCCGTGGCGCCGCGCGCCGGCGAGCTCCTCGAGGGCGAGGGCCAGCGCCTGCTCGGGCTCCCTCCGGGCGAGCCGCCAGCGGGCGAACGCGTCGAGCAGGTGCAGGCTGTAGCGCCAGCGCATCCAGGGGCTGCCTTCTCGCTCGAGCGCGTCGCGGATCGGCTCGAGCTGCGCGAGCGACTCGTCGAGTCGGCCCATGGCGATCTGGTTGACGGCCAGGTTGATGGAGGCGTTGGCGAGGATCTCCGGGGCGCCGGCGATCAGCCCGAGATCGACCATCTCGGCGGCGAGCGCGGCGCTCTCGCGGTTGTGGGTCGCGGCCTCCTCGTGGCAACCGAGCTCGGCGTAGCACCAGCCCAGCGTGTTGAGGCTGCGGGACTTGAGCGCGCGGTCTCCGATCCGGTCGCACAGCGCGATCGCCTCGCGGAAGACCGGCAGCGCCCGCTCGTAGCGACCGAGACAGGTGAGCGAGATGCCCAGGAACCAGTACGGCATGATGGTCAGGGACTCGAGGCGCTCGTTGCGCGCCGCGCCGATCGCGCGCTCGCACATCGCCACCGCGGTATTCCATTCGCCCCGCATGCCGGCGAGCTGGCCGTACTGCGCGTACGCCATGGCGAGGGCTTCCGCCTCTCCCGCGTGCTCGGCCAGCGCCACCGCGCGGTCGCAGGCTTCGCTGCGGAGGTCGCCGTGCTCGACGGTCTCGCTCTCCGCTCGGGTCACCAGCGCCATGGCTTCGGCGGCCGGGAGGTCGTGGGCCCGGGCGATCTCCATCGCCTCGCCCAGGTGGCGCCGCGCGCTCTCGTAGTCGTGGTCCCAGAGCAGTCCCCAGGACGCGCGGGCCAGATTGGTCGCGCGCCCCTTCGGGCCCTCGGCGTATTGCGCGGCGCGCAGGAAGGCCTCCCCGGAGCCCCGGAAGTTGCTGAGCGCGTTCTCCGCGGTGCCGAGGCACTCCTCCAGCGCCTGCATCCGGTGTCGCGGCACGCCGCCCGGCACCTTGGGGGCCAGGTCGAGGGCGAGGCGGCAGTGCTCGACGGCGGCCTGGTTCGCGTAGGCGCACACGGCCTTCTCCGCCGCCAGCTCGCGGTAGCGGAAGGCCCTCTCCCAGTCCTCGCCGCGGCTGAAGTGGTCGGCCAGCGTCTCGTAGTGTTCCGCGAGCCGATCCCGATACAGCTCCTCGATCGCCTCGCCGACACTGCGGTGGATGGAGCGCCGCCGCTCGCGCAGCACGCTCTCGTAGGCCACGTCGCGCGTGAGCGCGTGCTTGAACATGAAGGCCAGCTCCGGGTGGCTGGCCTTCTCGTAGATCAGCTCGAGGACGCGCAGGTCGTCCACCACCCGAGACACGCCCTCTCCCAGCTCGCTGATGCGCTGGAGCAGTCGCAGCACGAACTCGCGGCCGATCACGCTCGCTACCTGGATCGCCCGCTTGGGCTCGTCGGAGAGGCGGTCGATGCGGGCCATCAAGACGTCCTGGATGCGGTTCGGAATGGCGATCCGCGCGAGGTCCTGGCGCAGCTCGACGCGGCCCTCGCGCCGCACCAGCACGCCTTCCTCGAGCAGCGACTGCGTCACCTCCTCGACGAAGAAGGGATTCCCCTCCGCCTTCTCCGCGATGCTCTCGAGCAGCGCCGGGGGCAGCGTGTCGCTCTCGAGGATCGAGCAGACCATGCGCAGCATTTCCTGCTCCGAGAGCGTGTGAAGCGCCACGCGCGAGTGGAAGCTGCGGTCGCCGAAGGGATGGGTGTAGCCCGGCCGGTGGCTGAGGATCAGCAGCGTGCGGCTCGCGGGAATCGAGTCCGAGACCAGCGCGAGGAAGTCCTCGGTGGCGGAATCGATCCAGTGGAGATCCTCGATCACGAGCACGACCGGCCGCCGCTCGGCGGCCCGGAGCAGCAGCGACTGCAGGGCGCGCACCGTCTCGCTGCGGCGGGTGATGGGGTCGAGCGCCTCGACCTCCGCGTCGCCCACCGGCAGCGACCGCAGCCAGCGCAGGTAGGGGAGCGCCGCGGCGAACTCCTCTCCCAGCGCCTCGGCGCCCCGCGCGAGCTTCGCCAGCGCCTCGGCGTCCCGGTCGCGATCGTCGATGCCGAGCCCCCGCCGGATCGCGTCCGCGAGCGGGTGGAAGGAGGTGCTGCGCGCGTAGGCGCTGCAGCGACCCTCGATCCACAGATGGGGCTGGTCCTGAAGCTGCGTACAGAACTCGTGGCGCAGCCGCGACTTCCCCAGGCCGGCCTCGCCGACCAGGAACACCACCTGGCCGTGACCGGCGCGCGTCGATTCGAAGGCCTTGTGGAGGTCCGCGAGCTCGCGCTCCCGGCCCACCAACGGCGTGAGTCCGACCGAGGCGCGCGCGTCGAGACGGCTCTCGACCGGGCGCTCTCCCGTCACCTCGAAGGCCGCGACCGGCTGGCTGCGTCCCTTGAGCTGGAGCTCCCCCAGCGGCGCCAGGTCGAAGAAGCCCTCGCAGAGCCGGCGCGTCGTGTCCGAGATCACGACGCAGCCGGGTCGCGCGGCCTGCTGGAGTCGCGCCGCCAGGTTGGTGGTGTCGCCCACGGCGGTGTAGTCCATGCGCAGGTCGTCCCCGATGCGGCCGACCACCACCGGACCGGTGTGGATGCCGACGCGCATGCGGAAGGCTCCCTGGCCGGCTTCGCGTCGCTCGTGGTGCAGCGGCTCGAGGGCCCGCTGGATCCCGAGTGCGGCGCGCACCGCGGCTACCGGCGCGTCCTCGAGCGCCACCGGCGCGCCGAACAGCGCCATGATGCCGTCGCCCGTGAACTGATTGACCGTCCCCTCGAAGCGGTGCACCTCCGCGAGCATCAGCTGGAAGGCGCGGTCCATCAGGCGGTGCATCTCCTCGGGATCCACGGCCTCGGCGAGCCCCACGGAGTTGGTGAGATCGGCGAAGAGCACCGTCACCTGCTTCCGCTCGCCCTCGAGCGCGGAGCGCTGGGTGAGGATGCGCTCCGCCAGGTGGCGCGGGGTGTAGGAGGCGGGCGAGGCGGGCTCCCCTGCGGCCGTCGCCGGAGCGCACGAAGGCCCGGGGCCGCGGTCTGCGAGGCGGGTCCCGCAGGCGTCGCAGAAGGCCGCCTCGACCGGCAGCCCGCGGCCGCAGGCGGGGCAGGGACGCGGAAGCGGCGCGCCACAGCGCAGACAGAAGCGCGCGTCGGGGCGGTTCTCGTGCTGGCAGGCCGTGCAGGTCATGCGTCGCCGCCGGAGGCGCCCC
>JAAUYK010233240.1_pt1 | contig 23045 bp, 14 predicted proteins | sample 7278021 | NCBI WGS metagenome assembly JAAUYK01 (sample SAMN14350223, study PRJNA611818) | marine sediment metagenome | isolation source: surface marine sediment (1.8m) | place: French Polynesia: Moorea | collected 2018-08
ATTTGAGTCACTCTTTTCCTAAAAACTGAGGTGGCATAATCCTGGTTTGGAGAGTTGAATAGATTATCTGTAAGGTTCAAGGTATAATTCCAGACGTAAATAATTTGTTTGACAATTTCCTGATGAGAATCAACTAAGTTTTCATTAGTAACAATAGGTTGAATAATACTAATTAATCGTTCATCTAGCTGATTTGTTCCTACTATAAAATGAAAAATGCGTTCGTCAATTTTTAAAGGACTGAGGGTTAAAACTAACCCAGGTTGTACTTCTATTAATTTCCAGTATCGTAGCGGAGATTCTGGAGCCAATACACCTATATCAACTCTTTCAAAAATACTTTGAGCTAGACTAAAAGTGGGAAAATTATTTTGGGGATTAACTTGAGCATCTGCACATTCAGAAGGCCAGAGGGGATCGAGTTCCATACCAACACAAAGTAATAGAATTTCCCGCTCACACTGAGATAGATTAAATTTATGACAAAGATAATTAAGAGTCGAGCATTCGGATAAGTAAGTTGAATTAGATTGTGATTTATCCGTTGTATTTAATTGTATGTTAGATTTACCTTGTAGTTGATTAGCTCGTTCTTTTAGTTTTTGGCGAATTGGTTCTAATGTTGCCAATAAAGTTGAGTAGATATCCATACAATTTTCAAAAGGAATAGAAGTCATGGAATGTGAATTAATGGCCCTGAATATCGGTTATTCTCAACAGTTAAAGAACTTTCTGCACCGTCAATTTGAACTCGAACTAGGTAATCACCATTTTTTATTTTGGGGAGTGAAAAGTGAATAGTATGAGAAGCTTTACGACGTTTTTTTCCAGGCAATATTAAAGACTCTAAATTTTCACTTGATAGACTATTTAAAAGCAAAAATAATCTTTGAGTAGGTTCAACTATCAAGTCTACATGAATGGTTAACTTGGCTGAATACAAATCATCTCCCAAATTTTCTAAGTCTTCTAAATCACCAATTTTTATTTCTGGACAAAGAATAAAAGGTAATGCATTGGATTCAATAACACGTTGCGGTATTGATTTCAAATGAACAATTTGTAGCCCTTGTACTCCTGCTTTAAGCTGCTCCCGTTCTTGAGGTAAAAGTGTGGCCAAATCCACTTTTACTTCCGTATCACTAACAACTTGAGGAGTAACTCTAGCTTTTCCAATTTGTACTCTGACGTTTTCATTTAAGAGTTCTTTCCCTTGAATAGTTAAAGTATTTGTCATTATAATAGGTTTGTTCCTGCCGTCTGAATTTTCAAATTTGTCAATAGAGGGGCGATTAAGCACCGTAGAAAATTCACGAGAACGCACGGGTAAGGCTGCTTTGCCAATTTTATCCCCTTCTATTAAAACCGCAGTAGCTTTGAAGGCAAAAGAAAGAATATAGGGAATTTGAAAGAAAATAGACCAGATGCGGGAAAGCTCTTCTGAATTCATCTGAATTGGCACAAATTGTACCATTTGTACCTGTTGATCTAAAGTTGAGTTGGCTAAAAATCTGAATGATGAACTCTCTGTGACACTGCGAATAATTTCTGGCGTTAATATAGGTTGATCGACAACAGTTTGGATTGCACTTCCTAATAAACGCTGCGGTTCTAGTTCCTGTTCGTTACCATAAAAACTTAATAAATAAAATAAATCAAGTCCCGCTTGAGCCTGTTTGATTAAATTTTCTTTGGGACGACGGGGGCGTAGATCTGTATTACGCCAGGCTGGACTAGGGCTAGCTTGATAAAGAAATATATTAACCCCTACATCAGGCATTCCACTCCCTGGGCTATCTGGTCGCAAGGTTGTAACTTGAGCACCTGGAACATCGTCCACGATTCCTGTCTGTAACATTCGTTGTAGAACTGCGGTAACGGTGGCAATAGCAAGATGGTTGCTCATAAATTCTAGGGAATATTTAAGGAGTTTGTATCCAATTTCTATATCTTGTATCCAATTTATGTATAGCGCTGTGCGCAGCCAACAGGCACTATTGCTACAGGCAACAGGCAACAGGGGGAAGAAATTGCCGATAGTATAAGACTTTGAGCTGCTTGGCCCCTACTACAATTTGTAAATATACCAGCGCTCATTGCTATATCTTGTATCCAATTCTGTAAATAATCAAGATTTATAGCAGTTTTCATTAATATAGAATACAGAGATTTTTGCTTGAAGGTAGAAGGCAGAAGCTTTAACATTTCTGGAAAACCCCTACAATTCCTTAATTTAATAATTCTGAATTCTAAATTCTAAATTCATAAAAAGAAGTTTTGTCGTCTACCTTTGTGAACACCGCTATAATTTCTTGACAACTTTATCATATTAAGATTTTTTACAAAGTTTGCTGCAATTAAGTTTTACTTTAAAATAAAATTAAGACACTAAATTTTTGAGAAAAATTTTAGACGATATTAAATCAAGTTATAGCAATTTTCAATGGCTTTAGGTGGAGGTTAGAATTTCGAGTCGAATAAGCTGCTCGACATTCTTAATTGAATTATCAATTTTCCATCTTCTGCTCTTCCTTTGCTGTTTTTGGTATTCCAATCTGAATACTAGACAGCTTAGTTCAAAAATAATGTCAGACTAAATAAGGACAATTTAGATATGGCTCGCCTAGACTACTTTGCGCCTGGTGTATATGTTGAAGAAATTGAGCGGGGCAGTCGTCCCATTCAAGGGGTCAGCCTCAGCGTTGCTGGATTTGTAGGGTTTACAGAAGATATACGGGGGGATGCCCAACTATTTGAACCGCAACTGATTACAGATTGGAGTCAGTATTTAGAGTGTTTTGCCAAACCCGGTTCAGATGGATTTACTGACTTTGGAGCTTATTTACCGTTTGCCGTTAGGGGATGGTTTGAAAATGGTGGGGGTCGATGCTGGGTGGTGAGTCTTGGCACTCAGTTACCTCTCCCTGGTAGTCAAAAAACTACAACAGAGGAAAGGCCAGCTCTAACAGAAGTAAAAACAGTAAGTCAGAAGCCGTCATTATCCTTTAGCATTAAGCCGGAGGAACAGGAAAATGGCCGGATTAATGTTCTTGTGCAACCTGATGATCCATTACCGACCGATGACCCAGATGAGGAACCCTTCGATACGGGAGAATACTTCAAGCTGACCCTGATGCAGGGCGAAAATATATTAAAGGAAGTTAGAACTGTCGAGGGTCAAGAACAGGAAGTTGATGCGGTTTATCGTCATCTCTCCATGAGTGCCGAACCAGAAGCAGGAGTTTTTGTAGAAACGGCTTTACAAGAATCACAATATATCAATATTGAAGTGCTTTCTTCTGAAGGTATGCCCTTGTCTCGCCGCCCTGCTAATGGTTCCTACGAAGTCAGTCCTCCCCCAGAAATTTATCCTATCGAACAGCTTTACCGTAAGACCTATGGGGCGCGTAAAGGTCGAACCGGAATTCAGGGGTTGTATGAAATTGATGAAGTGGCAATGGTAGCCTGCCCAGATATGATGTTAGCCTATCAACGGGGGATGCTTAACCTAGAACAAGTTCACGGTATCATGGAAATGATGCTTATAGGCTGTGAAAATTCTGCTCCAAGTCCACCCTATCGTATGGCAGTGTTAGATACTCCTCCAGTTAAGGTCAGACGGGGGGACGATCCGGTTTTGCCAGAACAGAATAAGCCCCAGGATGTGAAAGATTGGTTAGAGCAATTTGGCCGTCGTTCTCAATTTGCTGCTCTCTATTATCCTTGGATTCGGGTTCCTAATCCTAGAGATAATGGAAAAGGTATTTATGTACCCCCCTCTGGTCACATGATGGGGATTTGGTGTCAAACCGATGAAACTCGTGGGGTTTATAAAGCACCCGCTAACGTAGTTCCCAAAGGCGTAATTAATATGGCCTACGACACCAATTTCCGGGAACAGGAAATGTTGAACCCCTTGGGAATTAACTGTATTCGTCGCTTCCCGAACCGTGGAATTCGAGTATGGGGGGCACGGACATTAGTAGAACCCGATAATATTCTCTGGCGCTACATTAGTGTACGACGACTGATGAGCTATATTGAGAAGTCAATTGAATTAGGAACCCAATGGGTAGTGTTTGAACCCAACGATGAAGACCTGTGGGCGCGAGTTCGGCGTACTGTCAGCAACTTCCTAGAACGTATTTGGCGAGAAGGGGCTTTATTTGGTAGCTCGCCGGAAGACGCATTTTACGTCAAGTGTGATGGTGAACTGAACTCAGAAGAAAGTATGCGTATGGGTAGACTTTTTATTGAGGTGGGAGTACGGCCAGTGCGTCCAGCAGAATTTGTTGTGATTCGCATTAGTCAATGGGCACCGAACCAATAAAAGACACAAACTTAACAGGTTGCTAATTATAGTCGTTTCAAATAAAAATGAGACGGCTAAATCCATGATTTAAAAGGATTCAAGGTTAAGTGTTTCAATCTTAACTGGAATAGACATCTCCAAAAATAAAAAATAAAATCAATTATTATTGATCAATTATCAATTATTTTCCCCTGTTCCCTGTTCCCTCTTTTCTGCAGATGTCTAATAAATATATTTCCAAAGATTCAATCACATTTTTTTGTGAGGCAAAAATTAATTTGTATAGATAATTCAATCATTTTTTCTACGTTAAAAGGAGTTGAAGCATTATGGGTGAGTTGTTGACTGCCTGTAAATTTTACTTTGAGGCTGATGGCATTACAGAAAAGCAAATTCTAGAGGTTGCAGGTTTGTCGGTTGAGTCTCCTGTCGCTGGAGACGGGGGTGTATTGGGTTCTACCAAACAAGGTAAAAAAACTCGTCAAGCTACACCGACTAACGAAAAATTTAGCAATGTCACAGTGAAGTTAGTGGCAACCACTGACAAAGACCTCTATACCTGGTACAAAGACTGCAACACAAATGATGGAGGAACTTCATCCTGGGATAGCAATCGAAAAGCAGCTTCTGTTAGTGCCTATGACCAGGGGGGAAATATTCAAGCCCGCTGGGAAATTGTTAATGCCTATCCTTGTAAATATGAAGGCCCCAGTTTTTCTGCTGGAGATACGAACATGGCAAATGAAAGCTTGGAAATAGTTCACGAGGGAGTCAAGCGAGTTCAGTAGAATGCCAAAAAATAACACTCAAGGATTAAACGGGGCTGTGGGTAAACTTCCGGAAATGCTAACAGCTTCCCGTTTCTATTTAGAACTTAAATTAGATGGCAGTGAAGAACCTGTAGATGCGATATTTCTGGAATGTAAAGGATTTAAACGTTCTCAGGAAGTCGTTGAATTTTGTGAGGTTACGCCTCAACAATGGGGCAGTAAACCTGCTAAAGTAGGCCGAATTGTTCGGACAAAAATTCCCGGTTACGCCAAGACGGAGAACATTGTTTTACGACGAGGTATGACTAATTCCCTAACCCTTTGGAAGTGGTTTAATGCTGTGGAAGAGGGGAACTGGGGCCAACAATTGCGGGATGGTTCTCTCGTCATCTACGATCAAGCTGGTAATGAACAAGCTCGGTTTGAATTTAGAGGGGCGTGGCCAACTCGTTATACTGCAATGGATGTCAGTGCCAACAGTAGCGAGATTGAAATTGAAGAACTAGAATTAGCGGTTGAAATCTTAAGGCGAACCCAAGTTTCTAATGTGGCAAACCGAGTTTGAATTTACTTTACCGAAAGGATATTTGGATTCTGATGGCAATGTTCATCGGATTGGAATCATGCGTTTAGCAAAAGCAATTGATGAAATTGTGCCTCTGCGCGATCCCCGTGTTAAGTCAAACCCTGCTTATGCAACAGTGTTAATTTTATCGAGGGTTGTGACTCGTCTTGGCGCATTAGATGAGGTTAATCCTGTTATTATTGAAAATTTATATGCTTGTGATTTAGACTATTTAATTAATTTTTATCGTAATATTAACGATTTAGAAGAAAATAATTTAAGTAATCAAAAAGAAGAATGATCTCTTCAAACATACCCCCAACAGAATTTAAGTTTACACTCCCAAAAGGATTAATTGATGAGGAAGGAAATATTCATCGTCAAGGCATAATGCGGTTAGCCACGGCCAAAGACGAAATTATTGTTCAGAAAAATAGTCGCGCTCAAACTGAACCTATATATAGTGTTTTAGTCCGCTTGTCGAGAGTGATTACTCTGTTAGGGACTTTATCCTCCTTAACACCAGAAATATTAGAAAATTTATTTACAGTGGATCTGGCTTACTTGCGGGAGTTTTATAATCGGATTAATCAACAAAATCATGCCTATTTTGGAGTTCAATGTCCTCAATGTAATCATGATTTTAGAGTTGATTTAGCACTGTCGGGGGAGTCATAAGCTACCCCTCAGAACAACTGCGTGAGGAGGTAGCTTATCTTGCTTTTCATTTTCATTGGTCTTTAGAAAATATTTTGAATTTAGAACATTCCAGTCGTCGAGAGTGGGTTAGAGAAATTAAAAAAATTAATCCAAACTCGTAGTTGGTATTAGTCAGATGGATAGCCTCAATAATATCAAATCCGTTAGCTTCTGAGTAATATAATTCTGTCATAGTCATACAGTAGGTAGGGGCGAATGGCCATTCGCCCCTACAATATGGACTCTTATATTTATACTGAATAAAACCGATGCTACCGGATTTGATATAACACTAAAAATCTTGGACTTTGGACGAAAAGAAAAGCTAGTTAGGGTTTGCTGAAAAAGTCTTTTTTAAGGAGTAGGGGAGCGGGGGAGCGGGGGAGTAGGGGGAGTAATTTTTTGCCTCAACTATGCGCCCAAAATGCTAACTTTTTGATTTTTCGGGAACCGTGCATAAAGAGCTAAAAATTAGGTACTTTTTCCAGACATAAAAAGGCTAAAACCTTTATCTGTAAATGCTTTGAGATTTAATCAGCAAGCCCTAGTTAGTGTGTCCTAAATTATTGTAAACATTTGCTTATTTCTGGAGATTTTTCTGATAAATTCTAGGAATTTTCTTAGCACCTGTGAGATTAACATTCTCTATAGCAACTTTGTATAAGTTAATTCCTTGTAGGTTTGCATGACTGAAGTTTGCATAGTTAACATTTGCATGACTCAAATCTGCAAAACTTAAATTCGCATGGCTTAAATTTGCATAACTGAGGTCAGTATATCCTAAATCGGCATAACTCAATTCTGCATGACTTAAATTCGCAACAAATAAATTGGCTCGTCGCAGTTTAGCATAGGTCAAATTTGCATTATCTAGTTTGGCTCCCTTAAGATTTGCACCTTCTAAATTGGTTTTTACCAGTTGAGTTTTGCTGAAGTTAACATTCTCTAAATTAGCACCTGCTAAATTTTGACCACTTAAGTCCTGTGTCCAAGCTTTTGAATGATTGACAATTTGCCAAACTAGATACCATTTTGGATCGACTAATTCTTCATCTAATTGAGTATTTATGAGGTTAGCTCCTGCTAATTTTGCTTGGCGTAAGTCAGCATTTTGTAGATTTGTATCTCGCAGATCGACATCTCGTAAATCAGCTTTTCGGAGGTCAGCATTCATCAAATTTGCCCCTCTGAGATTTGCTCCTCTGAGTTTTGCTTTCCTTAAATCAACATTCTGAAGAAATAAACCCCGAAGATCTGTGTCTTTCAAATTACAACTACGACATTCTCTTTTTTGCTGTAATTTCTTTACTACTTTAGGCAGTTGGGAGGAGACGGGTATTGCTAAACCAAATACCAGCCACGGAATTATTATAATCAGAGCAATTATTTGCCAAATTTTGTCAAGATTCTGTTTCATTAATCAGTTGGAAATTTATAATTTTTATTCTAAAGTTTATTTGGGTTATTGAACTTTGGAAAATTACCTAAATATTGTGCATTTTCTGACAGTAAATCAGGCTTTGCTTAACTAATAACTTAAAGTTTTGAAATAAAACTTTTTACTAAACTAGCAAGTTATTTCTATGGCAATCATCCCCAATTTTTCCGAGTATATCTTTAGGGCTAGCTGATTAATTATCAAAGCATTGATAGGTAAATACTTGAGCTATCTTGGATTCCCAAAAAGTGTGTTTGTTTTAGTCTAAAACCTTCAAAAAGTTAGCATTTTGGGAAACTTAAACACGGAAAAATTGAGGGACAATGCTTACTCCTACCTCCTTTAAATTCCCCATTTCTCCTGACTCCTGACTCCTACCCCTACCAAAAGACTTTATTCAGCAAACCCTATTTATTTTAATTCAATTTTTACAGCCTGTACTTGTTCTGTTAATTGGTCGATCTCTTGTTCTAAATCTTTCCAATTTACAACTCCCTGAAATGAATTTGGGAAAGATTGTAATTTTTGTTCAAAGTTTAATAACTCTTTTAATAATTCTAGTTTTTGAGTGTTATTATAGGAGCTATTAAGAACTTTATTTTGCATATCCTTTAACTCTAAATCAAGATTTAATCTTTTTTGTTTAACTCGCACTTCTTGTTCGGCTATTTCAATTTTATGCAGCATGGCTATAAAATTTTCTCGCCATTTATCCAAGGATAAAATTAAATCTTGAATCGTTTTTGATGGTCTAGCACTGCCTTGAGTAACTTCAATAATTCGGCTTAATTGTTCTTGAACTTTCTTTAATGTTTCAATTTGATTAACGGCTGTAGCACGAGGTTCTAACTGTTGTTGAATTTCTACTTGGAAACCATTGCAGTTTTGCCCAATTTTTGTCATTACTTGAGCAATTGATAAAATCGACTCAACTGTCTCTTGGGACAAACGACTATCACCCAGTTCAGTTAGTTCCTCAGTTTGCTTATAAATTGCGTGAAAGTGCTGCGATTTGTCAATTGGATTCATGGCCACTTCCCAAATTTTTAGCTTGAGTTAATAAAAAGACTTTTGCTGACTCTAGATATAGCTTAATATAGTAAGCATTGGTAATTCAATTAATGATAATTAAAGACCAAAATGCCCCTTGCAAATAACAATCAACCTCAAGATTATATCGGATCGGGCATCGCCTTTCCGGGTCAAACCAGTGTTACTGGAGGAGTATTGCTCAGTTCATCCACTCGCAATATTGAAGAGTCTATTTGGATTATCCTCACTACCGATATTGGAGAACGAGTTTATCGTCCTGATTTTGGTTCTCGCCTCTCAGAATTGGTATTTGCACCGCTGAACCGTGAAACCCTTTTACTTCTGCGTCTCTATGTGGAAGAAGCTTTAGAAATGTGGGAACCGCGTATTATCCTTAAAGAAGTCCGAACGAACCCAGATCCGATTAGAGGAATGGTAGAATTAGAAATTATCTATCAACCTAAAAATAGTTTTGAAAGTCGTAGTTTTGTTTATCCATTTTACCTAGAAGCAAGTAGTTAATAAGTAAGCATTTAGCTGTCAGCTATTAGCCATTAGCTTCAGATATATAGGAAGTTAGATGGCAATATTGAAACACTGAAATCCTTGCTTAAGTAAAGTTTAAAGCATATATGAAAACCTTAACTATCCATAGTAAATGTATTTAATGCCTTAAAAACAAAAAAAGATGACTGCTAATAGTTGAATGTTTACGTTAATAACCAGAAGTAATATCATGTTCGGATAATTACTTACAATAAAGTTTTTGTTTGTAGTTTTGCCCTAGCTCTTACCGAATTATTAATTATTAATTGTTAATTAAATAATTGTGGTTTAAAGCCTCCCCTTTGAAGGGGAAAAAAAGTGCTAGGATATTTCCCAATCTTCAATTCCGTAACGGTTTTAACCAGAGGTAATTATCAATTATCCATTATCAATTATTGAAATTACTTAGTATTATTGCTAGAGTAAAACTACCAGCCTAATTATAACTGTTCTACCGAAGATAATATAATTTGGAATATTTTGAGTAATATGAATATTAACCACAACATATTCAGTGCGGAATTTCACTACTCATAAATTTAGTTTCGTATATCAAAAAGATATTTATAATTACAATTATCATGTAATTTATGTTCGATATTTCGATGTTATATTTTAGTTTAAATTAATTTCATATAATCCATGTACAACCATAATCAATTGGTTAATTAGTTCCGAAAAAAACTTAAATAAATATCAGTTTGATAAAGGCAATTATTGCCTCTAAAATGTAATCAATACAGTTATTTTTTTTCTGAGTTTCAGATATTTTAAATCTACTATGTATTAAAGTTTAATATTAACAATTATGGTCAACTTCGATTTCTTGCCTAATTTACCCAAACCAAATCTTGACGATCGCAAATTTGAAGACTTAGTACAGGAATGTTTGCTGCGCATTCCTCGCTATTGTCCAGAGTGGACAAACCATAATCCAAGCGATCCAGGGATTACAATGATTGAACTGTTTTCCTGGTTAACAGACCAGATGTTATATCGGTTTAATCAAGTTCCGCTACGCAATTATATTGTATTTTTGGAAATGCTGGGAATTCGTTTACAACCTCCAGCAGCAGCGCGAACATTGATTACCTTTGAACTGACAAAAGCACAGAACATCCCCTTTTCCATTCCTGCTGGTACAGAAGTTTCCACAGAACGCACAGAAACAGAAGAATCTATTATTTTTAGTACAGATCAGAATTTATTAATCGGAATTCCTCGGATCGAATGTTTTTTGAAAGCCACGGAATATCATAATCATGGAGACCTAAGTAAAGATATTTTAGAACCTATTTTCCCTAGGACACGATCGCTTTGGAGTCAGGAAGAAGATGGAGAATGGCTCAGTACAATTCGCACCCCAGTTTTCGAGCAACAACCCCAACGGGGTAATTGTTTTTATCTTGTGATTAAACCGAAAGCAACAGGTGAAGAAAATTCCATTGAAGGTAATATTCTCGCCATCACATTTAAAGGACAAGCCGCTGCTGCCACTGGCATCGATCCAAAAAATCCACCCCGACGTTGGGAAGCTTGGAATGGCCAAGAATGGGTTTCCGTTTTGCGACAGGAAAATGACGATCGCACCCACGGATTTAGTTTTACAGAAATTGATCAACAAGGCCAAAACCCAGAACAAGGAGCAGATGTGATTTTGCATCTTCCTAGGGATTGGCCAGAGGATAATTTACACAGCCAATATCAAGGTCATTGGATTCGTTGTATTTATCGACAATTGCAGGATCATGACTCCCAAGAATACGGTTATAGTAGTTCTCCTTTGATTTTTAGCTTGTCGATCCGGTCTATTGGTGGAGCAGTTCCAGCTACTCAATGTGTTTGGGTTAAAGATGAACTCCTGGGGGTAAGTAACGGTAAACCAGGTCAAGTCTTTGAATTGCAAGGAACGCCAGTTCTCGAACGCTCCAGTACAGAGTATATCGAAATTCAGCCCCCCGGCGATCGCCAACCCCGCGAACCTTGGACAGAAGTACCAGATTTCGCAGATTCTAGAGCCAGCGCTCCCCATTACATCATTGATTCTCAAACAGGTATTGTTCAATTTGGCCCCCTAATCCGTGAACCACCTCAACTCCGGCGACAAACTGAGGTACGAACTCGTTTGCAAACTAGCGATCGCCTCCGGACTCAGTTTGGCGGGACAGAAACTCATGTAAATGCGCTTCCTCCAATGGATGTTGAGACGGAAACCAATCTTAAAGAGCGTCAATATGGTCAAGTGCCACCACCAGGAGCAGAAATTTATCTGAAAGCTTACCGCACTGGAGGAGGAACTAAAGGTAATGTTGAGGCGGAAATGCTGACAGTATTGCGTTCAGCAATTCCCTACGTTAAGCAGGTAATCAATTACGAAGCAGCGACGGGAGGTACGGAACCAGAGTCTCTGGAAAAGGCCATTTTGCGAGTACCGGGACTATTGCGCTCCAGTCAACGGGCCATTACTCGCTATGATTTTGAATACCATGCGATGCGAGTTCCAGATGTAGATGTGGCTCGCGCTCATTGTTTGGATGCGAACATGGAAATGGATAAACAGTGGACAGAGCAAGATGCTATTAAGCCTGGTCAGGTGTGTATTTTAACAATACCACAGGCAAATATTCAAGATTTGAGTCGGGGTTTATCTCCCCAGGAATTAAAGTTAAATGATGAAGTAGTCACAAAAATCAAAGATTATTTGAACGATCGCAAACCTTTAGGAGTACAAATTCTGCTGCGGGAACCAAAATATATTGGGGTTAAAGTGAAAGCAATGATTATTGTGGGCCAGGATGCGGATCGAGAATATGTTCGCTCTCAATTTCTCAAACGATTATATCGTTTTCTCAACCCCATTACAGGCGGAACTGAAGGTCAAGGCTGGCCATTAGGACATCCGGTTTATCCATCTGATGTAGTTGCCTATTGTCAACAATTTTATCAACAAATTCCCCATGTTAGTTATTTAAAAGCCGTAGAACTGAGGGGAATTCGTCAACAAGATCAAGATAACTGGAGTGTTGCACCTATTCCCGAACCAGTGATTTATCCTAGTGAATTTGGAGTAGTTTGTTCTTGGGATAATCAAGCTGAAAATGAGGAACGGAGAACCGCTCATGAGATAGAATTAATAGAGGATAATAAATAGATCAGGACTTACGCAGAACCGCCATCTCTTGGTGCGCGTTCCCTCTCTTGGTCAGCATTCCCTTGCGCCTGTCGGCGACGCGGGGTCTGACGTTGCGTCTTACGCCGACGCGGGGTCGCACCGCTATCTAGTAGGGGCGAATGGCCATTCGTCCCTACAGATGGTGTGTGATTTGATATTTTGCGTAAGTCTTATAGATTTATTTGGATGACCAAAACATCAGGTATAATACCATTTCTCAAAAATTTTTTTACATTTGATTGAGTAGGGCAGTGTAGGGACGTTGCATAAGGGCGTCCGTACGGGAGAAGTAAAAAATCAGAATAATCAACATTAAATTGCCTGAAATCAGCAAAAAACTTATTCTAATAAAGTAATTACTTAATAACTGAAGTTTTAATCAAGTATAGCATTAATGCATGGGAATTGGTATAAAACCTCTCCTTTAAAGCTCTCCCTGATCGGGAACTCCTAAGAAGCCGTTTGAGAAGTAGTGCATGGAACTGATGAATCTTAAAAACCTAACCCCCCTGCCCCCTTTCCCTACAAGGGAATGGGGGTTAATAAGCCTCTCTCCTCGTAGGAGAGAGGTTTGGAGAGAGGTTTTTATGAGTTGACAAACAGCTTCTAAAAACCTTTTCTGATAGGGAGATGGGGGGGGAGGAGAAAAGCCTCTAATTAAATACGTTTACTCTCTCGAAATATCCATTGAATGGCAAATACATAACTTATCTATTTTGTCACATTTTATGTTAAGAAAGATGTTGATAAAGCATAGCCTTTAAAAGGGATAAAAAAAGAAAATTCAGTATTTTAAGTCTCCCTATTCCAGGAGATACTGATAACTGATATAGCACTACGCAAATAGGTTAGGACATTTTTAAATCCTGTTTGCGCAGCATTCCGTAGGAAAACCCTTTTACAGTCTTCTGTTCCCTGTTCCCTCTCTTGGTGCGCGTTCCCTTGCGTCTTACGCCGACGCGGGGTCGCACCGCTGTTCCCTATTCCCTAGCGCGTAGCGCTATAACTGATAACTGAAATGACTCAAGCAAACTCTCCTCCAACTCTTAACCTGCAATTGACTGCGATGCAGCTTACCGATAATAGAAGTATGGGAAAGTTTGCTATATCTCGTGGTCAAACTGTAGATGCAAGCCAAATAGAACTACAAGTTTTCCCAGGAGAACCAAGTCAAATTCTCCTGCGGTTAGAAAATCAGTCTGAAGAACATCTAACCCTTTATTTGCAACTTGAATTTCAACCAGAAATTTCTCCCCATTGGTGTCAATTTTATCAAGAAACTATTAATAATGGTTCAACTCAATCAGAAGTAGTTCAAGGATTTAGCCATCAATTAACAATTAACCCTCAAGACCGACAAGATATTGAAATAGAGTTTAATTTTCCGCCAAACTTCTTTGAAAATCAACAAGCTATAAACTCAGAAAATGACAAACTAGAAATTAATTATTCTGCTCAAATTTTAGCTTACAAAAACAATCCAAATGAAAAATTAATTGGCTATCAAGTTTTTGACTTAAAAATTCGTCCCCGCATTGAATATCTTGAATTTTTACCCGTTATTTATCGTGAAGCGGATTTCCTAAGTCGTTTCTTGAAAATCCTAGAAGAAACCTACGATCCGGCTGTCCAAACTACCGATAATTTATGGGCCTATCTTGACCCTCTAACCACACCTGAAGCACTACTCCCCTTTCTGGCCCAGTGGGTAGGTTGGAAAATGGATTCTCGCTGGCCACTTCAGATTCAGCGTCGTTTGATTCGCAATGCAGTCAAACTTTACCGTTGGCATGGAACTCGTAAAGGTTTACGATTCTATCTGCATCTGCTTACAGATTTACCCCTTGATGAACACCTCCCTGAAGCGAAAAAACATATTAGTTTATGGGAAGATTTTCAGAAAGGATTTGTTTTAGGAGAAGCTTGTGTTAATCAGGATTCAATGCTTGGTGGTGGACGTGCTTATCACTTTATTGTTCGTCTAAAAGTTGAGTTTCCCAATCAAATTGATGAGTCATTAGTGCGAGAAATTATTGAAGAATATAAACCTGCTTTTTGTACCTATGAATTAAATATTGTACAGGATTTTTAGGTGAATATACTAACAGGTTATTCGCTAGATAATTTCTCTAACAATTGATTTTGATGTCGTCTGTACCAAGCAAAATACAGTAGGTTAATTCCCAATTCTTGTGCAGTTCTAATTTCAGTGCGGGGTAGTGTGTGTTCGTGGATTCCCCAAGCTTGTGATAAATGCCCAATGATTATAATCATTCCGCCTCCTACAAAAACTTTAATGGATTCATTGTTAATATTAGGAAGTATTGCAAAGAGAAATGGATGAACTTTTAGTAAATGATCGGGAAGGAGTCTTTCCCAATTAATAAAATTCAGATTAAATTCTTCTTTTACCCAATCTGTCAAATCTTTAAAATTTTGCTCAATATTGTTATCTCTTAGAATTTCAATTAATACAGTTCCTCCACTTTTTAGATAATTTTCTAATATTTCTATCTGCTCGTTCCCTAACTCAAAAGTTTGTTGTTCAGTTAAATATAGTAGATCGAAATTAAGGGTTTCATTGGGATTAAGGCGTATTTGTTGAATTTCTGAAATGCCTTGCATTCTGGAGTCAAGTGACTCTACCGAACGCATCAGAAAAGCCAGATTATCTTGACAATATTTTCCCTCCGCTTCTGACATCATTCCTCCAGAAGCTTGAGGGGATAACATTGCTGTTTCAATCACAATTTCCGGTCGCGACCGCGCTAGAATTCGATAGCGTAAATCTATATCGTTAACTTGAGGAAGTAAAACATCGTTTGGTTGCTTAATTTGAATAATTCCTGGTTGTAGGTTGATGCGACAAATTTCGACTTCTAGATGACTAGGGGGGTCAGTTTTTTGATCGATCCGAAATGTTTCTCGAACAACATCATTATCATTTCTTAAGCTGAGTTCTTCTGGATCGACATAACTGACTACTAAATAGACAAAAATGGGTTCAAATTTGGAAGGTTTAGGATCGGTAATTCTAAATTCCATCGGGCGATCGATAATAATTGGATTTCCCTCACCATCAATGGCAATTCCTGGTTTTATCTTTAACCACCCCGTTTGAAATTTTGACTGTACGCCAGGAGGTGCCTGGGTTGGATGTACCCCTAACCCACAAACAATTCCAGGTTGATTTAGGGATTGATAATGTAAGTTTTGCCGTCTGCGAGAATAGTGATGAGCTAAACGCCACCTTTGAGCATTGATCATTAAACCGTCTGTAACATGAAGGCGATCTAAGGGATTAGGTGAAGGTTTAGGAAAAAATTGTTCTGTCATTTCAGTGACTCAAGTAATAGAAGAGTTAATTAATAGTTTGCCAGATGTTGTTGCAGAACCAACTGAATAAGAACAAATGTTCATCAAATAATTTAAAGTCCCTGTTAAAGGGCTATCCCTTATAGAACCCCTGAAGGTATTTATTTTTTTTATACATGATGGGGATGGGGAGTGTGGGAAGTGTGGGGAGACGGGGCAGCTTATTCTACCTTTTTCCCCTATTTTATTTCTTAATCTCCTGACTTCTGTACGGGTGATTCGCGATTTACCCCAAATTTCAGCAGTAAATTCAACAAACTTTTGTAAAGATTGTGTAGTAATTCGGTTGAATTATGGTAAGGTAAAGGTAATTATTGCAGCCTAGTAGCGACGTATCAACCATGACTCATGATTTTGTCAAGCCTAAGAAAATAGGTGGACTTGATACCAACACCCATGCTGGACAAAGAAGTCCATTTGCTAGCCGTCCTTTTTTAGCAACTCCTAGAAGTCAGCCACAGCCCCAAGACATACAAACGATGAGAGAACGAGGGGCACGATATCGAGCTGCAAATCCTCATATATATGGCACTCCAGCTCAACCTCAAACGGTTCAAAGACAAGCCTCAGAGACAGAAGAAGAAAGCCTCCAGATGAAGGCCAATGAGTCTGTTCAACAAAAACAGGAACAACCTGACCTCCAAACATTAATCAGACAAAGAGCTGCACGAGTCGATACACCGCTACAACGGATGATGAAAGTTCAAATGGCTGAAGCTCAGGGTTTGGAGCAGGAAAAAGACGATCTCCAGATGCGTCAGGAGTCCTCAGTTCAACGGGAGGCCATGCCGGAGGAACAAGATGAAAAGAAACCTGAAGATATTCAAGCAAAAACAGAACCTCAACCGGAAGATTTAGAAAAAGAAGAAGATATCCCTCCAGTTCAGGCTAAAGCAGAATCTCAACCGGAAGATTTAGAGAACAAGAAGCCAGAAGATATTCAGCCGAAACTCAACTCAACTGTTCAAGCTCAAGAGGATTTAGACGAGGAGAAGCCAGAAGACCTTCAAGCAAAGACAGAATCTCAACCGGAAGATTTAGAGAACAAGAAGCCAGAAGATATTCAGCCTAAACTCAACTCAACTGTTCAAGCCCAAGAGGATTTAGACAAGGAGAAACCAGAAGACCTTCAAGCCAAGACAGAATCTCAACCGGAAGATTTAGAAGAAGATTCACCTCCAGTTCAGACCAAAGCAGAGCCAACTGAAACAGTAGAAGAAGAGACAAAACTTCAGGAACAACAGGATTTGAATGTTCAATCTCAGCCGTCACAGCAAGAAGAAGAGGTTGAACTGCAACAAAAGGTTAATCAAGCAATTCAACAGCAGAAACTGGACGAACAGAAAAAGGATGCCCAGCTACAAACTCGCATTGATCGCTCTATTCAACGACAAAAACTCAATAAAGATCGAGACCAAGGTCATTTGCAACAGCAAATTAATCATGCTGTTCAACATCAGGAACTTGAAAAACAACAGGAGGAAACGCAACTTCAGCGTCGGATTAATCGCGCTGTTCAGAAACAGAAAGCCCGTGAGGACGACGATCTTCTTAAAGCACCTCCAGCCAAAACTCAGTCGATTCGGCCTAAATCTTTTCAGACTAAGCTTCAGAATAAGTTACAGACTAAGCTAACGGTTGGGAAACCGGGGGACAAATACGAACAAGAAGCGGACAAAGTGGCGGCTAAAGTTATGGCCATGCCAGAGACAGAGCAGAAAATATCTCAGGAAACTGAATTAGCTCCCAAGCAAGAGGAACCTGGAGTTCAGATGCGATCGCTGGCAAATTCTATTACCTCTGTTGGTCAGGGACAATTGACTGGTGATCCACAATCTGTTGTTCAGAACAAGGAAGGCCAATCTTCAACTCAACCAGGTCTGGAAAGTCGTTTAGCCAGTCAGCAGGGTCAGGGAAGTCCTCTACCAGATGAAACGCGCAACTTTATGGAGTCGCGGTTTGGGGCGGACTTTGGTAATGTGCGGGTACATACGGGTTCCCAGGCTGTGCAGATGAATCAGGAGTTGGGGGCACAGGCGTTTACTCACGGGAATGATGTTTACTTTAATTCTGGGAAGTTTAATCCGGGGTCTAGTAGTGGGAAAGAGTTGTTGGCCCATGAGTTGACCCATGTAGTACAGCAGGTAGGTGCAATTAGTCCTAAAACAACCTCTGAACTTCCTACAAAAGTGCAATTGGATGAAATTCGTAATGGAAAGTCAAGCGAAAACCAGCATTTACTTGAGGTGTTACCTGCCTCAGCCATAATTCAAAAACGCGAGGTCTGTGATTCGAGTGGAGTCTGTTGGTCAGAAGCAGGACCAGAAGAATCTGCTTACGCTGATGAACCAAATGCTAGTTACTCAGAAGATGTTGGAACGCTTACCGAGTCTACAACGAAGCAGGAGGAAGACCCTAAAAAACCTGTTTTTGAGGAGTATAAAGGGCAAAGCATCAATAAAGTTGGTTATGTTTCCTCACGAGCAGAAGAATACAAAATTGCCAAAACAGTTGGTGTAAATGTTCGAGCAAAACCAGATGGCACTCTTCCACATATTGCTAAAGTTCTTTACGGTAACAAAGTTCAGGTACAAGCTTTAGATAATACTGGTTCCTTTTATTTCATCATTGCAGATACGGGCGCAGTGGGCTGGATCAACAAAAACTTTGTTGCCCTCGATCCTCCAGATCCTCGCGCACGACTCCATCACATTACCGAGAGCAATCTGACGACCATATTAAAAAATGAATATGTTGATAAAAGCTTATGGACACTTAGTACAGGTAATGACTACACTACGCTAGCAGCAGCAGTAGTAGTGGCTAATGAGGCTCGAAAAGGTGTTTCCGTTGATTGGGAAAAAGCTCAGAAGTACAAAGAGGAAGAAGCACCTTTGTATAAACGGTGGTTCGATCCTTGGATGATAGACAATTTTGCCATCTATCAGGGATCAAAAATCCTGAAAGGACATAATATCTGGTTACCATCACCAGACTATGTGCGTATACTACAGAGTTCTGGCGTAATTGGTTCTCGACCAGGTTGGATTAATACGGCAGTAGACATTGGGAAGGGGATTGCAGGTTTCACCGCAGGTATTATTTCAGGGATCTTTGGTAGCCTCTGGGATACCCTCACTGGTTTATGGGAACTAGGCAAAGGCATCGTAAGTACAATTAAAGGTGCTCTCGATGGATCACTGTTTGCATCGATCAAGTCGATTTACGATACGGTCACAAACATGACTTGGGAAGACTTCAAACATATGGTAGATGAAGTCATTACTATGGGCAAGAATGCCTTCTCCGATTTCCAGAACCAATGGGAAGGAAAAAATGCACCAGGCAATGAATACAAGAAATGGCATTTTCGGGGATATACGATTGGTGCGATCGTACTCGAAGTTGTCTTAGCCATTTTCACAGGCGGTGCAACTCTGGGTGCAAAGGTGCTCGCGAAAATTGGTAAGTACTTTCCCAAGTTGATGGGAGTCTTAAACAAGTTGCTGAAGGTGGCAGATGATCTTAACTTCCGACGACGGGGCAAAGGTCGGGGTGACAAGTCCAAAGATCGCGACGATGACCGCGATCATGATAAAGATAACGAAAACATGAGTAAGGCTGACCGAGAATGGGAGCAGGCAAGGAAGCTGGCAGCTTTAATAGCTGAAGCTCATGATGAGAAAGATACCCCAGTTGATCAGTTAATTGCCCAATTGAACAATACCATTGCTATAAAGTCTAAGATTGTCCATAAGTATAGAGCAATTCCAAAAGTTGAGCCTAATACTTACAAAATTATTCAATTGTCTCGAAAGAATATTGTAGATAAAGATTATACTGATGAGGGAAAAAGACATTTTCAAGATGATCCCAAGTCCTGGCCTGTCAAGAAGTTTGACAGCATAGAAGATCTTCCCAAATTTAAGGGTAAGGATCGAAGAGGGGATTTCGAGATATTCGATACTTTGCCAAGCGGAATAGTTTATAACATAAAAGGAACACGTGTTTGGCGAGATTCGTCGGGCAAAATACATCATGAAACTACTCTTGGATCAAGCCTTGGAAAACGTGCAGGAACTGAAAAAGAGATGTTTGCCCAAGGGGAGCATGGCAATCTGCCTGATATCCCCGATGGATGGGAAAGAGCACATAGCTTAGGACAAGGGACTGGATTTGAGAGTCCATTTGGCATTCTTTATGCCCCCAAATATGTTAATCAAGCTCTTCAAAATAGAGGCATTGAAAAATATATGCGTGCCCTAACTACTCGCAAGTTATCTAACGGATCTTACAAGTTAAGCACAACAACATCTTCACATTCAGGTAGCTTACGCTTAAAAGAAATTCGTTATCAAGCAGAGATTGAGATTGATGGGAAGAGATATCCCTTCTTTGAATATAGTATTCAAGTTCAAGGAACCAAAAATAAACCCTTAGTAAAAGCTAATCCTATTAAGTTTGCTGATAATGCCTTCGCTCAAAGTCACAAGAATGTTGCCGATGTACCAGATATTTTAAATAAATCTATCAACAAAGATGTTGTTGCTTCCGAATAAGTGCACTCGCAGATCTAGTCATGACTTACAGTTCATTCACACACCAAACCAACCGATAGAAGATATTTAAAGGTTATAGAAAAAGGAGTCAAAAAATAAACCTTCAATTATACACTAATCCTTCTTTTTTGCAACACAAACAATATTAAAAATAATTATTTATCCTATTTCTGGCTGGATTAATTCCTATGGGAAGCTTACGATTATTTCTAGTTTTTTTGCGGTTATCTAAACTATCAATTTCACGACGAACCCGATCAATGGTATCAGAAGCTTGATTTTTTATACCATTATAACCAAGTGACTTTGAAGGTTTACTATACTCTGTTTCTTTAAGTATTAAACTATCAATCACAGCTCTTACAGGTGTTCCATCACTCAGAAACATCGTTAGCTTATAATTCAGTCGTTCAATAAAGCAACTCCGAAGATAAATTTGATCTCCCCAAATAAACTTATAAATAGGTGGAGATTCTTTTCCTTGGGCAAATTCTACAGCTTTCCGAAAAGGATCAATAAAAGTTGTAACAACATTCAATCCAGCTTCATAAGTATCAAATAAAATATTATTAATTGTTACTTGGTAGGGTTTAGTATGAGAAAAGCTAATTTTAGGAACTCCAGTTTTATTATCTCTTGAGCCAGGATTATCTGCAATTTGTACAACTCTTTCAAATACTAATTCTTTGGGATTAAACATAAATATAATATCCGGCGCATTGTCCTGACATTTTAAAATAGCCTTAACAAGCTGTGTCATAATATTCTCCTTAAAAAAATTAATTATAAGATATACAGGACTTACGCATGAGGTAGGAAAAACTAGGATTTGAGATTGCTATCCGTTCCGGACTGCTTCGCAAACCCTGTCGGTTGCAATGACGAAAATACGTTGTACTGCCTAAGTCCTAATATATTTACCAGGGTAAATTACCTCTATAATAAGGTCCTAAACGTTCTTGTTCCATCTCTATTTTTAATTGTAAGAGTTGATAAACTTTTCGAGTAAGAGTTTGTAATTTATAATTAACTAAAGAAACCGTTGCCCCAGTTTGTGATTGAAGTTGTCCAGGACGATTTAGACTTGAAGACAACCCTGGTGTTTTGATAGGAGCAATTTGACTGATAGTATCCAACCACGGCAAAGAGCCGCCTATTTTGAAATTATGACGTTCTCGTTCTAATTCAAGTTGTTGTCTTAATAAATTATAAACTTTTCGCGCCAACATTTCCAACTGTTCCTTATCAATCACAGTAATTTCTCCATCTTCTCCAATCACTTTCTCTACTTTTGCTGAAGAACTTGAAATAGATGTTGGCAGTTCGGGAATATATTGTTCTTTTCCTATTGTAATTAATTCAGAAATTTCCCTAGGCAACTGAGAATTAGATGATGGATTAAAGCGCTCGTAATCCAGAAATTCTGTTATATTTGACCATGATTCTTGTATGTTATCTATTACTGGAACACTTTCATCTATCAGTTGAAATTGATTCGACCAAAGTTCTGGAATTTGAGCATTTGCTTGGTTTTTAGAAGGTTGAAAATAACCTATATCAGTTGATGTTTCCGAATTTGATAAACTCTCAAAAAATTCATTCATTAGTTGAGATTGAATAAAATCTGATTGTTGAGCTAAAGGAGAATGAGATTGAATAGGATTTAGGTTAGTTAAATTTTCAGGATTTAAGCGAGGTTGAATTTGAGAGACTTGATTTTCTGTTATTTCTTGAGGAATAGTATCAGTAACCTCTGATTGTAGTAAAGGTAAATGTTCTGTAGTATTTTTTGTTTCTTCTGGGAATTGAACTGTTGATTTTTGTTTAAATAAATCACTATATTTTTCTGGAATTAACTCTTGGGATTCAATAGTTTCATCTAAAGATTTGGGGGTTATTTCTGGAGATTTGACTATAGATTTTTCTTCAACTAAATCAACAGGAGCTTCTGGGATTAACTGTTGAGTTTGAAGAGTTTTATCTAAAACTTTTGGAGCTGTTTCTAGCGATTTAGCTATGAATTTTTCTTGAAGTGAATCCATATTTTCTTCTGGGATTAACTCTTTGGTTTCAAAAGTTTCATCTGAAGCATTGGGAGTTATTTCTGGCGATTTAACTATAGATTTTTCTTGAACTAAGTCCGTAGGTTGTTCTGAAATTAACTCTGGAGTTTCAATAATTTCATCTGAAGTCTTGGGAGTAATTTCTGGTGATTGAAATGTGGATTTTTCTTGAAGTAAGTCCGTAGGTTGTTCTGGAATTAACTGTTGAGTTTCAATAATTTCATCTGAAATTTTTGGGGCTATTTCTGGCGATTGAAATGTGGATTTCTCTTGAACTAAATCACTAGCTTGCTCTGGGATTAACTCTTTAGTTTCAACTGTTTCGTCTAAAACTTTGGGAGTAATTTCTGGTGATTGAACTGTGGATTTTTCTTGAACTAAGTCACTAGGTTGCTCTGGGATTAACTCTTTAGTTTCAACTGTTTCGTCTAAAACTTTGGGAGTAATTTCTGGTGATTGAACTGTGGATTTTTCTTGAACTAAGTCACTAAGTTGCTCTAGGATTAACTCTTGA
>JAAUYK010088628.1_pt1 | contig 23016 bp, 16 predicted proteins | sample 7278021 | NCBI WGS metagenome assembly JAAUYK01 (sample SAMN14350223, study PRJNA611818) | marine sediment metagenome | isolation source: surface marine sediment (1.8m) | place: French Polynesia: Moorea | collected 2018-08
GAGGGTTAGAAACTAAGAAATAAGGATGCTTCGCAGTTTTATATGTTGGTCGGGCATTCATCCCTAAGTTATGGAACGTTAGGGAATTCTGCCCGACATTCGGTTAAATTTTGAGGCAACCTTTGCTCTGAAAGATTGTAAAAAAACTTAAAATCTTGAGACTTTGGCAATTTTTGGTAATTAGTCTTAGGATCAAAAGGGTAAAAGTTGTTAATTTGAAAATAATTCTATGATTCGTCCTCGTTGGTTAGTGCTTCTCCTGGTAACTTCTGTGATGATACAATCTTGTAGCAAGGTAGAAGTCCCCTTTTCTTGTGCATCTGACTCCTCTTCTCAGTCCTCTCCTTTGTCAGATTCTCTTGATATTATGATCGCTATAGATGGTTCTCAATCTATGTTAGGTTATGTTAGCGATCGCAATAGTCGTTATGTACAAACCTTAAAACTTTTGGATGATACGTTATCGTTAAGTAGTTTGCGATCGCAGACTAATCCTAGTTACTATCGTTCAGGAGAAATTATCACTCGTAGTGATTTTAAGAAGGCACAACTACCTGAATTTTATAATAGTAGTAAGCCTAAATTTCCTAACATTTCGGTTCCCTTACAAGAGTTTATTTTACCACCGAATCAACAAGATAGTTTGTTGGTGATGGTAACAGATTTAGATCAAGCAGATGGGGATATTACTATCCTTAGCAAAAAAATAAGAGATACCTATCTTAATAATAATAGTAAAGATTATGTTGTAGCTATTTGGGCAATTAAAAGCGAATTTTCAGGAACAGTTCATGTGCAAGGACAAAGAACAATTAGAAAATTTACCTTTCCTAATAATCAATCTGAGGAAGATTTACGACCTTTTTATGTTATTTTTATAGGTCGCTATGATGATGTTGTTAACTATTTTGAAACCGTAAAAAATAGAGGAACTGAACTAATAGAAGAAAGTGAATTAACCTTATTTTCTCCCTATAAATTAGTTGATGAAATTACTTATTTAGATAAGGAAACAATTAATATATATCCTGTAGATGGAGCAGTACCTCAAAAGTGGAGGTTAGAAAATAATTTAGTCAAAATTCAGTCTCAAGATGAAAAAAATCAACTATTAGAAATCCCTAGTCAACCAACAGAACCAATTACCATTAAAGATAGTGTCAATTTGATCTCTGGGAATCCCATAACCACACTTAATCCTAATTATTTTAGTACCATTAAAAATATTAAGGTTATCGATGAATTTTCCAAAGAATTAAAGAAGGTAACAGAAGTATATCAAGATGATAGTTCTTTTAAAAATATCATCAATGTTGATCAATGGGAATTTACACCAGAAAAACAGTTAAATTTTGTGACTACAATTGATACTAATAAATTTCCCAAATCGGGAATATACAGTTTTGAAATTGATGTTGTTTTAAATAATATACCAGAAGAAAGTTGGTGGAAAGAGTGGAACTTAACCCCAGGAAGAGATAACCCTAATGATGGCTCAAAAACTCAAAATCTGTTAAACTTCATGAGAGGCTTAAAAACCATTACCAGTAACCTAATGGAAGATAATCCTCCTAAGATTGGTCGTTTCTGTTATGTTATTCATAAAAAGTAAAAATTGTAGGTTAGATTAATTCATGAATGTTATTGTTATTGGCAACCAAGGTGTAGGGAAAACCAGTATGATAGCTGCTTTAGCTGAAGCAACTATATCTGAAAAAAACAAAAATGTTAGAGTATATAACGCGGAAAATTTACTTGAACAAATAACCTCTTATCCATATGTAAATAATTCAAAAGATGATGATTTCTCATCAGATAATGGCACATTAAGTCAACCTTTAGGGGAATTTAAGCAAACAAAAATCACCTCAAATAATCCAGAAAAAGAGGGAGTTTCTGTCGATTCATACAAGGAAATTTTTAGTCAACCAGTATCCCAAATAAAGCAGAAAAAAATTTATGAAATTGCTGGTACTTCTGGATTACAAGCACCACGATCTTTATCATTAAGTGTGGATCTTCCTGCTGGAGCAGGAAAAAAAATTAGGGTAGATTGGATAGATACCCCTGGAGAAGCTTGGTCTGTTCCTATCTGGAGAAAAAGGAATCCTGAACCTTATAAAAAGCTGGTAGAAACAGTTAGTAATAGTCAGGCAGTAATTTTATTAGTTCCTCCTTATACTAGGAGTAAACGAAAAACTGCATCAACAGATAATAGCAACCCTTCTGATCAGCTAGATGTAGAAACTTGGAGAACTCAACTAGAAAATTGGTTAACTTTCATGAGAAAAAATTGTTCAAATGTTAAACATTTTGTTATCGCCATGCACAAGGCTGATTTATTGGGTTATGATTTGGAAAAAGATCATGAAAACTGGGAATATAATCGACAAAAGGGGAAATTAATAAATTGGTTTGACTATAATCAACATATCAAAGAAACTTATTTTGATTTGGCCTATGATATTATCCGAGACCATAACAAGCAACCTCCTTTTCTTGCTCCTCGATTGTTCGTGACTAGCACTAAAAATTCAAATCTATTAGAATTACCTTGGGTGTATTTAGGATCTCAATCTTAAGCTTATGTCTGACACTTCTACTAAACCTCTTGAAAATAAACCTCTTGATATTCGTATTTTTGGTCCTAGAGCATCAGGTAAAACAACTTATCTGACTACCTTGGCCGAATGTCCTGATGGACTCAAACAAAAATATCCAGAATTACAAGTTATTAAACGTAATGATGAAACCAAGGAGTTAGAAGATTTATCAAAAAATACATTAGCGGTGGGTTCAAAGGTTCCTGGAACAACATATGAAAAAAAAGAATTCCATAACTTGAACGAGTATGATTTTGTCATTAAAATTCCTGGGAATAAACAGCGTCCGGGAATTGAACTGGAGTTGTTAACTAAAGACTTTCCAGGGGAGTTTTTTCACGATATACCGCGAGGAGATAAACAGCAAGATCCAGACATCAAAAAATGGATAGATGATTTATTTACCACTGATGGATGGATGATAATGATGACAGACTGGGAACCTGAGAATGATCTCTTACTGTATCAACCTGCGTTTAAAGAGTTACATCGGAAACTATCAGGAAAACAAAAAATTAATCCAAAGTTGAAAGAATTGCGCATTGCAGTGGTCATGACAAAATGTGAACGGGGGGAACTTTGGCCTTGTCGTCTTGACCCCGATGAAGACTTATTTGCTGTGCGTTTACCAAAAACTTATGAATTTATAACACAAAAGTTTACGAATAACCCTATACAATTTTTTGCCTGTTCTGCGTTTGGTATTTTAGGTGATGATCTGAAAAATTTTGATCCCCGTCCTAACTGTCGTTTTGATTATGATGGTCCCCCGGAAGAAATTGAAGCAACCTTAAGAGAACCCGAGCAATGGTCTCCCTATGGATTAATTCCTCCTTTATACTGGTTAGCAACAGGTATTCGACTAGAAGAATAATTAAACCTTATTTGAAGTGATAATGATGTTGAGTCCATTTCAACGACAAAAAGAAGAATTATCAGGTAGTACAGAATTTAGGATGATTGGTCCCAGAAGTTCTGGAAAAACTGCTTATTTAGCAGCTTTAGCTTATTGGTCACAAGTCAGAAAAAATAGTTCGATTGAGTCTATTACTCCTCTCAATGATGCAACTCAGAACTTTATTGATAAAGCAGAAAATATTCTCAAAAGGGGTGATAGAGTTGCTGGAACTGACTATACTGATAACCCTGAGTCAATTCCAGAATACGAAATTAAGATCACAATGAATGCTGAGTTTAATCATCAAGAATTTGAGATAACTTGTAAAGATTTTGCAGGGGAACTTTTTACCAAGCTACAAAATAAAAATATTACAGCAATAGAAACCTATTTAGAAGAATATGCTCAAGCATCAGGACTCTTTATTATGTTAGAGGGAACTTTATCAACACAAGATCAAGATATAAGATACGCTCAAGGTTTAGCTAATTTAGAATCAGCATTAAAGTCTAGATTGCGCTCTAAAAAAAAGTCTTTAAGCAATTATCCTATTGCTATTGTTTGGAGTAAAGCAGAAATGTCTGGTATGTGGAACTACCGCAGGAGAATTCCTAAATTTATGAATAAAAAATATTTGCAAACTGAGCAACTTTTATTACGATGGAAACGGGAATGGAGATGTCCTATGAATTATTTTTTTTGTTCTGCTTTTGGGGTTAAAGGAGATGATGCAACTCCTAATGTTAGGCCAGAAAAACGACCAGATGGGGTTACAGTTGGTGTTATTGATGACACAGAATTGTGGCAACCTTTTGGTTTGATTGCTCCTATTTATTGGTTATATACAGGACAAGATATTGCTGAATTAAGAGATTTGGAGGGATAGATAAACTATGAATGAACAAAGAATAACTGTCAACGTTTGGGAATTTTCTAGGAAACTTTTAGAACCAAAAGAAGTTAACGGGAAATGGGTATCAACAGGGTTTGACAAAGAGATTGGTTTGAGAACTCAAAAAGTTCCTGAAATTATAGAAAATGCTGTTTATAATCGCCTTTTTCGTCTTAATGATAATTATCCTCCTAGTGAGGGAGAAAATGGACTGATTGCTAAAGAGTTTGAACGGTATGCTATTTTAATTGTTACTAACCGTTTAGTTGATGATAGGGATCGTCCTTTGATTGGTTATCGTTATTTCTGGTTAAAAAAACCAGAGAATACTAACATTGACGGTGTAGGAACATTATTGCAATGGTGGATTAGCAAAAGTAAACCTTGTTTAGATTTGAAACCTCATTCTCAAATACAAGAAACTCAAAAGAATAATTATCAACAAGGCTATTATAAAGCAAAAATTTATCAAAAAAATAGTTTTAATGATTATGATAAAACTGTAGAAAATATTAGCAATCAAATCACAAAAACACCTCATATTTTTACGGTTAAAAAATATAAAGAAAATAATCAGCTTCCTAAGAATTTACAGAAAGCAGATAACCTTTCAAACTTAGCTCTTTTACGGGGTAATTCTCGCCTCGGTTTATGGTTATTTTCGGTAATACTTTTATTAAAATGGGATTTTTACTGTTTACAATTACATTCTCTTGCTTTATATCTAAACAAAAAATATCAGCTTCCCATTGCTTGGACATGGAATATTAGTTGTTTAGAAAATCCGAATAAGTATATTTTAATTGGGTGTGCAGATCAACAATCTTTTGAATGGAATCAAAAATATAATAATATTTCTACTCCTTTAGAACAAGAAATTTCTATACCAAAAACGCAAGAATCTGTTCAAAAAACTCCAACAAATACCCTTAAACAAGCAATCCATAAAATAGCAGAAAATAAACAAGTTGATAAACATTTAGAGACATTAATTGAAGAATTAAGTCATAGTGATAGTGTGCAATGGGACTGGGGAAAGTTGGTTGATAAAACTTGGTTAGAAACTCATAATGAATCTCAAATTGCTAGATATAAATCTTTAGTTTTACTATTACATCCTAATCTGAAAATTGAGAATTTGGAGATATCTACTCCCAATTGGATCAACAGTTTCAATAAAGTTAATGAACAAGATAAAAAGAAAAAATCTAACAAATATTATCCACCTAATGAAAATGCTATCAATGCTTTAGAAATTCAAAGTAAACCACAATTAAAAGCTGCGATTTCTCACAGTGAAAAACTAAGAAATAAAGTTAATTATATAATTGATCAGCTATTATTAGAAGTCTTGAATTCTGAAGATAATTATCGTTCAATTGAATGGTTATTGTTTGAGTCTCAATCTGTTTGGTCAGATGAACAACGTTTAATTAGTTATGGAAAAAAATTGTTGGAAAAACTCAAAAAGAAATGTAAAGATAAACAAGAGTTAACTATAGAAGAAAATAATGAATTTATTGAGCAAATCAGTAAAGATTTTCAATCATGGGAAGACATAAAAGAACAGGAAAAAAGAGCATTACAAAATCAAAATCTAGTTATTCATCAACCTAATTCGTCTCATAATATACCATCAGTTCCATCATCCAATAGTTTCAATGCCTATGAAAAACTTGCTAAGTTTTTTGGGAAAATAGATGATCAAAAAACCTATTCAGTCGCTGCATTTTTCTATCAGCTAAGTAGACAAAAAATACCGAAAGAAATTAAAAAATACAAACTAGACGAAATCATTCCTCTCAAATCTTCTCAGAAAGAAGAGCAGAAAATTAACTATGATTTATCTGTATTTGGAAGAAACTTCTTCAAATATTATTCATTTTCAAATTTTTCAAAAGCATCTCATTTAACTAAATTGGCTATTTTCAATAGTTCTGAAAACTTAGAGATTTTACTAATTGGTTTAGTCCCATTTAACCATCTAGCTATATTGAAAAAATGCTATCCTATGTTTGCTATTTTAGTTTCATATCCATCAGTTACAGGTTATTTTGAAAGGAGTTTTAATCAAATGTGGAAATTGATTCTTGGTCTTTCAATCGGTAGTAGTTTCTTGCTCGGAACATTCGTAGGAATAGGATTAGGAATCCCAATACAAGGGTGGTTTAAAGGATACGACAAAATATTATATGATCCCATTTCTCAAAATGAATCTAAGATTATTTCTTCTAACCCTATTCGTGAACTTTATTTATACCTTAATCTTCTAGAAAGTGGATATTTTAAGAAAGATGTTCAACAGAAAAATCTTGACAATTTAGATAAGCTTATCAGTTTAATACCTAAATTTACTGATACAAAGTTCAAAAAAGCAGAAACAAGAGAGCAAATATTGAAAGACCGAAATAATTTAACTAAAAATCCATTATATGGATACATAAAAGGATTAACTCCCCCCGTCAAACAACAACTAAGTCAAAGTTATAAGACAGATCAAATTAATGAGGAAACTCTTCTAAAAAGTCTTGAAATCAAACAAGTAAAAGACGTTTTAGACCCACTTGGATTTTATAAGGGTAAAAAAGTTGAAATTAATGAGATATGGGATAAGCAGACATCAGACGCACTTAAAGAGTTTCAAAAAGATTATGGAATCGATTCAGTTGACGGTAGCTTAGGGCCAGATACTTGGTCAGTGCTTTCTATTATGATAGAAGCAAAACAACTTGAAGAAGCAGCACAAGAACTTAATTTAATTATTGATAAAAGTAAAAATTATGAGGAATTTAAGATTAAATATAATAAACTTAATGAGTGCAAAATAATTAGTGATAAACTATATTCTGAATGTTTAAAGGAAGAACCTAAGAAACCAAAAGAGAAACCTAAAATAGATAAAAATCAGGAACCTAAAACATAGGGAAACGATACACAACAAAATGATGCTAAATAAACAAGCTAAAATCTATGAATTTTCGAGACAATTTCTAGAACCCAAATGGTCAGATGTTTTTAATCAGTATGTTACCACGGGGTTTGATAAAGAGATTGGATGGGAAAGCAAAAAAGTTCCCAAAGATATCGTTAATGTTGTTCATAACCATTTATTGCGTATTAATGATAATTATCCACCCGGAGAAAATGATATTGCTTTAATTGCCAGAGAACTTAAAAAGTATGCTATTTTAGCAGTAGCAACTCGTTTGATGGATGACCGACATCGTCCCTTAGTTGCTTATCGTTATTTCTGGTTAAAAAAAACAACCAGAGAGCAAAATATAGATGGAGTTGGAACTTTATTAAAATGGTGGTTAAATCAGTGGGAAATTGATAATTGTTTATACTATGAATTAAGACCTTCTGCTGAAAATAAAATTAACAATAAACCTTATTCAACATCTTTTTTATTTAAAACCGATTTAATTCAAGATTTTGGTTACGAACAGTTATTTAAAGATATAAAAACAAGAAGTGATCAATCTCAAGGTAATTTAGTTATTCCTCTTCAGTATCATCTTGAAGACGAACCTTTTCACACCTTAGCATTAATTTTAAATCGAGAATATAAAGTCCCGTTAAATTGGGCTTATAATGTTAATAAATTAGAACATCCTGAAAAATTCACCCTTATTTATTCTCAAGGTAATTTAATTGTTAATGATCTCAATCAATCTTATCAAAGCTTTTCTGATGATAGTTTATCTGATGATAGTTTATCTGATGAACAATTCACAGAGACTAATCTTAAGCGATGTTTAATGGCAATAGCTAAGAACAAAAACTTAGAAAATAATTTTTTCAAATTAAGTAACTATTTAGAACAAATAGATAGTCATAATTGGCACTGGGAAAGCATCATAGACCAAACTTTTCTTGATACCTATGAAGATATTAAAAATGCTAGATATAGGGGGTTGATCGCGATTCTGATGCCTTCTGAACAGGTATTTGAATGGTTATATTGGCTCAAAAAACAGAATAATAAAAAATTTTTTTTAGCAGGCATTAAAATTCAAGACAAGTTAATAAATTTTTTAGAGAAAGAAAAAATAATAGACAAAACTGAAATAGAAAAAAATATTGATAGTATTATTATTGAATTGTTGCTAGAAGAATCTTTAAGTGAGAAAAGGTCTTACCTCCTAAAAGAAAAAGAATATCTATTTATTAAGTCATCAACTTTTTGGAAAAAATATATTCGAGACTGGGGAGAAATTTTATTTTATAAAATTTCTTTTAATCCTTCATTTAAAAAGGATAAACTATCTCAAAAAATATCATCTGACTTTGAAAAATTAGATGATAATCATCCTCTTGCATCAGAAAAAAAAGATTACTATGAATGGATGGGTAGATTATTTGCACAAGTTGAAATGTATAGTTTAGCTGCTTTTTTTTATCAATTAAGTTGGGGAGAAATTCCCAAAGATATTTATAAAAAAGCTGATATAAGATGGAAATCTTATCAAAAAAGTTCTCGTACATCCGGTTTACTCAAACTCCATATATCTGACCTAAGAGACGACTTAGGATTTGTATTAGCTGATTTATATTTAATCTTAATTGAAAAAATATCAGCTTTGAATATCCCCTTTTTTAGAAAGATGCGCTAAAATCACAGTAGCCTGAAATATGGAGTAGTGAATGTTTTGAAAAGCTTATTCTCACGTTTCCCCAAAATCTTATTCTATAGTTTAGCTGGTGTTACTGCAGCTTTATTTGCCTGGAATATTGCTTTGCTATTCTTAGTTTATCCCATTAAGTTTATTTTAACAACTATTTCCCAGAACCAAATTCCTTCTAACCTGGAAAATATTTTATTTCACATCAACGAAGTTCTCTTACCAGAGATAGTTTTATTTCCTATAGTAGCAGTTGTTTTAAGTGTATCATTAGTTTATACTGCTATTTATTTAAGTAATCCAACTCACGATAAAGCCAATAAAAGAAACAGAAAAGATTATGTCTATATGGCTTTAAAAATGGGGATTGTAACAGGTGGTATATCTGCCATTGTTATTCTTATATTATATCAATTGATTTCTGGCTCTGTTATAAGAGTAGTTAGTTGGTTGATTATTGGATTAGGAATAGGATTAGCAGAAGGACTTTGTTGGTACTTTTTGACAACGGAAGGATCTAGTTCTTTGACAAAAAATAGGCTAATAAAATCACCTATGTTTGGTGGAATAGCTGGATTTATAGCTGCTTTATTAATCGAGTCAATTCCAGAAACAATTAAATTAGGAGGATACGAAGAACCATTAGGATTTATTATTTTAGGAACTTGTTTGGGACTATCCTTAACCTTTTCTACCACTCCTGCTTATCAAGTTGCACTGAGAGCAGGTCGAGGTTTTGCAATAAGTGATGAAAATGTAGATAATCAAAAGCCATATCCAAAAATAATTGATAGTCAACAAAATAGTTCAGGATTCACTTTTGTTCCTTTCAAATATATTGAAACAAGACAAACTAAAGACTTAATTGAAGAAGGATTATCGATTCAACTTCCTACTAAAAATAATTTCACTATTGTCATTGGCTCTGCCAAAGGTTCACATATTTGTTTACCTGAAACACCAGCAAAAGTAGCAGAGTTAATTCTAGAAAATAAACAATGGAAAATTAAATGTTTGGCTAAAAGTAAAGTTAAAATACAAGCAAAATACCTATTAGAAAATAGCCGACCCCAACCATTACATCATAATCAAATACTGACTTTTTACTATGAACAAGAAAAAGACAAATTTTACCGTTTTATTTTTTATGATCGCTTCCTTGATCCCAGTACCTAAAAAAATGAATTTACTTAATCAATCAACATTAATATTAGTCACTATTCTATTTAATATTTTTCCGTTACCAGCTTTTCCTAATTCTAATACAGTGGAGATAGTTCGAGGTAGTTCTGAGCAAGATAATGTTACTTTAAAAGTGAGAGTTGTTGATGATCAAAGAATTCCCATTCGAGGACTAAACCCAGAAGACTTTAAAGTTAAAACGATTCTTCCTGATGGAACAGAAGAGATACTAAGAGATATTGAATTAATACGACCAGAAAAAGCTAAACCTGATCCTACTTATTTAGTTATCCTACTAGATATGAGTGGTAGTATGAAACATAAAGATGATTCTGGTGTAAAGAAATTAAGAGGTGCAGTTGATGGAGTACAAGTATTTCTTGAGGCCATTGAAGCACAAAACCTTCCTGTTGAAATTGCTCTGGTTCCCTTTGGAGAAGGATGTGATAATAATTATAGAGTTAGCCAAGAAATTATTAAGGAGAATTTAGAATCAAGTCCTTATCCAGAAACAAAGTCTTATCTTAACAACCTTGCTAAAGTTAAAGTTTGTGCTTCAACTAATCTCTATCAACCTCTTACTGAAGCAGTAGAGTTTTTAGGAAATGAAGAGCGTTTTCAAGCAGATTCCTCAGAAATTGTACCACGATTAGGGGTCATTTTATTTACGGATGGATTTGATGCAGATCCTAACCGCAACCGTGAAGAAAAACGATTTCAGGAACTTAAAAATATTATAGAAGAATATTCTTCTAAGGTGACAGTTCATGCAATGGGATATGGAGAGTCTTTATCCACAGTTTATAATCGAGCTACTTGTGATTATAATTTATCAAAAGAGAGGCAAACCGTTAATAATCTTCTAGAATGGTGTCGAATTAGCGGACAAGATATCAGGGAATTTATTGTGGATGAAGATCGCTTACAAGAAATTGCTCAAACGACACCAGGAGGGATTTCCCGATTTCCTAGAAATGCACAAGAAGTCATCGATAGCTTAAACAAATTTTTAACAACTCTACGAGAATATGAAATTACCTATCAACAACCAAATGCAGAAAAAGCTGGTTCTTATGAAACCCAAGTGATAGTTAACTCAGAAACTCACGGGTTAGTTAACCTTGCTTCTAATACTAAAACCATCCGATTTAAAAACTTTTCCTATCAACCTCTACCTTGGTGGGTACATCTGTTATTTTTAATAGCAACAATAATCATTGGTAAAGTGGGAATTAACCAATTCAAGGAATGGAGTGAAGACTTAAAACAACAAGCTAAAAGAAATCTCAATTCTTAAATCGGAGTTTGGAGTATTTAACAAAATGTTTGCAGAAGTCCTCACCTATAAATTCTCAAAAAATATCAATGGTGCAAGATGTCAGTATAATTATTACACTACAACAATAAGACAAAATATAATAATTGTGTTACAATACTACAAGAAAAGGCAGGAAGGTTCCTTGTTTGCTCCTTGCCCAATCAGGCCGAAAAACGAGGATTATCGTTGGTAATGATGCTGAAAGGTGTTAGAGGGTTCAAATCCCTCTCCTGCCGTCTTTTTTTTAGACATAGTTAACCACGACGGAGGAGCTTCCATTGGTACGAAGGGTTTAGAAAATCCCTATTCATTCCTTGCTTTTTAAGCCGAAGAATCAGGGTTATCGGGACTAAAAGGTTAGGGGTTCGAGTCCCCTCTCCGTCATCAAAAAAATTTCTAGCAAAACCCTTGACACTTTTTGTAGTATGTATTATAAATGTAGTATATAGTTGATTATGAATGAGGAAAGTCCGATGGTATAGCATCTTAATTTATCCTTATTCAGCCCTTGCCTTCTAGGCCGAAGAATGAGGGTTATCGACTTAAAAACTAAGACTGTTGGGGGTTCTAGTCCCCCCTCCGTCACCACTTGGCGAAGTAGTTCAAACGGACAGAACATTTATCCTTGTTCATCCCTTGCCCTTTGGGCCGAAGAATGAGGGTTATCGACTTCTAATCGAAAGGTTGTGGGTTCGAGTCCCACCTTCGCCGTGTCTTTTTTTTGCCAAAACTGGCCGAGGAGATAAAGATGAATTATCAATTTTTTACCCGTAAACAAAAAGGAACGCCCCAAAACCAACCTATCCCTGGACGAGAAGCAGAAATGATTCAAGGGAGATCCGGCGGTTGGATGTTTGATGCTGGGTTGTGGAAACTATTACGGCGTTGTCTCCTCACCGGCACTGCAAAAAGTACCTATTATGCTGGAAAACGGGAATTAACGGACGATTTTATCCATGTTCTCAAACAAGGGGTTAACAGCGATCCGGGTTTGGTTGCTTCTGAGATACTTTACGCCAGTAATGGACGTTCTATTAACAATAGTGCGCCATTGTTAGGATTAGTTTTACTATCTATGGGTAAGACTCCTGAAGCAAAAGAAGCTTTTAGGACTATTTTCCCCGAAGTTGTCCGCACTGGTAGCCATTTTTATGAATGGTTAAGTTATACCAAATCTTTGCGAGGGTTTGGCAAGATCATCCAAGAAGTGGGAACGCAATGGTTATCACGGGAGGATGTTAAAGGGTTGGCCTATCAACTATTAAAGTACCAACAACGGTATGGTTTTTCCAACCGAGATGCGTTGCGTTTGTTTCATGTTAAACCCCCCACCGATGAGCATCAACAGCTATTTAACTGGGTGGTGAAGGGATGGGATAATTATTTACCCGAGGAAATACCTTCTGAAGCATTAACGCAGATATGGTGGTACGAATGGTTAAAACATCATCCCGAGCAAACCCATAAGGCGATCAAAAAAGGTCGTTTAACTCATGAAATGGCTGCTCCTGTGGGAAAAATGGACAAAAAAGCCTGGCAACTGCTGTTTAATGAGATGCCTATTGGTGCTATGTTGCGTAACTTAGGATCTTTGACGGAGTTGGGGGTATTACGAGGGGATGAAACCGAAAATATCGATCGCGTAGAAAAAGTTCTTAATGATGTTAACCGTCTCAAAAAAGGGCGTATTCACCCTATTGATGTGCTAAAAGCCCTAAAAACCTACCAGTCTGGGGGAAAACTGGGACGTAGTAAGAAAAACTGGCAACCAGTTCCTCGTATTGTGGAAATATTGGACAAAGCGGTGGAGTTATCTTTTGATATTGCGAAACCCACAAGGAAAGTGTTTCTTCATGCGGTAGATATTTCCGGATCGATGTCTTGGGGTGTGGTGGACTCGGTTGGGTTAAGTTGTTGCGAAATTGCCACAGCGATGGCCTTAGTGACGGCTAAAGCGGAGAAAAACTACACAATTCGGGGATTTTCTACAGAATTTATCGATTTAGGTATTTCTCGAAAGGATAGTTTTCAATCTGCTTTGAAAAAAACTAGCGATCGCAATTTTGGGGGAACTGATGCCAGTGTAGCTTATAATTGGGCGATCAAAAATAAGTTTAAAGCAGATGTAATCTGTTTTTGGACTGATAGTGAAAGTTGGGCTGGTTCGAGTCATCCTTCTCGAGTCTTAGCCCGATATCGTCAAAAAGTCAACCCCAAAGTTAAGGCGGTTTATGTTACTTTAGCCCCTTATGGTATTAGTTTAGTTGACCCGAAAGATCCTTTATCTTGGGACTTAGGAGGGTTTGATCCAGGGACACCTCGGTTGATTCAAATGTTAGCAACCGACCAACTTTAATGGTTATTTTAGGGGTCAACGGCCGTTGACCCCTAAGTTTTAGACTAGGATTTTACTTTGGAATTTTTGCCAGAGAATTTGGCTTTTAAAGTACCAACAATTCCTAACATCATTAATCCTAAAATAGAACCGGGTTCAGGGGTGGTCACAGAATAAATAGAAGTGTTACCGCTTTCTTCATTGGTTAAAACTAATAAAGATTCACCATTGGGACTATCTTCACCAGGGATAAATAATAATCCTTCCGGGCTTAAATCTCCTAAAGCTGTGTCATTTATGTATTCAATAAATAAGGGATTTAAGGGATCAGTAACATCATAAGTCATAAATCCACCAATGCGTTCTAAACCGATGAAAGCATAGATGTGATCGCCGATCATACCAACGGTTATCCCTTCGGGTTCTGGCCCTCTGTTATCACTACGAGTATCAAAACCACCTGTGCGGTTAGCATTGAAAATATCAGGGACTAAAGCAGCAGTAATTTGCTCAAAATCATCCCCACTATCAAATACTAATTGTCCGTCACTATTCCAAATAGAAAAGGAACGGGTTCCGAAAGCATAAAGTTCATCAAAATCACCATCACCGTCCGTATCTCCAAGGGTATTGGTAACATTAAGACGGCCTAAAACTTCATCAGTTTGTAAGGTAGCAGCATCAGGAAAAGCGGTGGGATCAAGGGTTAAATCTCGAACTCTGTTTTCTTCGTTAAAAATATCACCTTCTTCATCATTAGGAGGAGGTAAAACATCGTCATCGCTAGGACGCGCGCGCGAATCCCCTTCGTTAGCGGTGACATAATAAGTCTCATCTCCTACCTGATAAGAAGCGATGGTATCTGGTTGGTACATTCCGAAAACTGGCAAATTTTGGATGTTAATCTCACCATCGTCATCACTCGCATCTAAACCATTGCCGGGTAAACTATGGTCTTTGAACCCAAGGGCAACAACATCAGTAACCATCGCTGTGGCAATATCTACTACTGCAAAGGCGTTATTTTCTTGCAAGGTGACAAAAGCAGTTTCTCCGTCGGGAGAAACGGCGATGAATTCTGGTTCCAAGTCTCGAGAAGCTGAGGCTGTTTGGTTTGGATCACTGGGATTATCTATATCTAATCCAAAAATTCTCACGCCACTAGCTCTTAAAGCGTCTTCTTGTCCATTAAAAGCGTTAAAATTAGCGGTACTAACGTTGGTTTGGTTTAAATTGCCAATACCACCTGAAAGGTCAATAACACTAATGGAACCTTCTGGATCAATAGTATAGTCTTCATTGGGTTCCCCTTCATTGGCTACTAAGACTTTTGAACCATCTGGAGTAAAGCTTAACGAATCCGGTAATGCGCCAACAGTAACGGTATTGAGAAGAGTTCCTGTAGTATTAAAGAAAGCTACTGTACCAGGATCAGTTGCGGTATTCGCTTCAACTGCCACTGCCACGACACCATTTTTAACGGCAACACTATTAACTCCGCCACCAAAAGTATTCAAGTCAATAAAACTAGAAAGGGAAGGATTTTGAACATCACTAATACTAACAATGTCTATCCGATTTTGAGCAGCATTGGTGATATATAGCTGTTGAGATGTGGGATCATAGCTTACGATTTCTGCTGCTTCTTCTAGTCCTGTTTCATAACTTCCCTGACGGGTGATATTTAAAGCATTGGCTGAGGGAACGCAAACCCCGAAAAATAAAGTAGCAGGAATGACAGTAAAGGCAAACTTTTTGATAGCGTTAGCGGTCATGGGAAGCAACATATTCTAGATAATGAATTTGATAATTACATTGTGAGTATAAGTCATATTTACCTTAAATTTTTCAGTATTTTATTTGATAAATAATTCATATTTTTTTCTTAATCAAACCATAACTATTAGACCATACTAACGTGAGTTAGGAGTTAGGAGTTATAAATTTTTTAACGAGAGAATGAAGGTTTGAGACTTCTGATTTGAGTTAGTTTTCTCGAAATTTCCTTATATCAAACTCAGGTTACTATGTAAGATTAACTAAGATATTTTTTTTGTTTTTATGATTTTTTAATGAATGAAAATAGTTCAATTATCAGGACGGGTTCGTAACCACATAATAGTTCCTGTTATGCCTAACATTAATAAACCAAAACCATTTAAAAAGGGGTAAATCATTTCTAAGTTAATGCGTCCAAATTTTCCTCGATGTAATTCTAATAACCAAATAAAATTATCAGCGTTTCCGGTTACTACTGCTATTTGAAATAGGGTTCCTGTGATGACAGTTAAAAGTAAAGGGAAAATCATCAAAGGCGCAATTTTATAATGCAGTTGACGTAAGTAATTTATATTAATTCGATTCATATACCAGTTACCAGTGTCATTTCATTTATCATTTAACATTTATCATTTGTTTGGAAGTAGGCTTGAAACCAAAATGTTCAATGTTCAATGTTCAATGTTCAATGTTCAATGTTTGGTCATTCCGAAGTAAGAGGAATGTCCTAAATGTTTTATAGCGTTTTTCGGATTCATGAGGTACACCTAACACCTGCCTCCTGCCTTCTGCCTCCTGCCTTAAAGCGATAACCTCTGTACCTCACAAGTATGGAAACCGCTATAATATTAACATATAATTTTAGATTTTTTGTTTAATAGTTTTGAGAATAATAGGACTAGAAACCATTAATAAAAAAACTAATTCTGATGCTTGAGGAATTAAATTAAATTGATTGGTTTCTTGTAATGTAACATTAATTGTTTTATTCTCTATTTCTTGAGTATTTTGAGTTTCAGGAGTTGGAGAAGATTGTATTTTTTCTTGTTCTATTTTTGTGCTTTTTGGTTCAGGACGACTATGATCATGTCCACTATGAGATAATGTTGGTTGTGTAGATGAACAAAATACAACTAAACCTATAACAGTTATAAACAAGGTTATTTTTTTGTTGGTTAATTGATTCATAATAAAGATTTTAGAGTTTTTTCAACTATAGCACTATCTGCTATGCTTAAAGCGTTAAACAGATTTCTCGTACCTCCGAATGACACTAATAACTGATAACTGGTCATTTCATTTAACATTTATCATTTATCATTCGTTTGGAAGTAGGCTTGAAACCAAAATGTTCAATGTTCAATGTTCAATGTTCAATGTTCAATGTTCAATGTTTGATAACTGCTAACTGATAATAAGTTTTGAGCTATTATAATGATAGATATTGTTCAATTTTCAAACATAATTTACAGATGCTAACAGGTTTAGAACCCATTATAATTGATACTGCTGCAAAAAGTATGACAGGAGTTGTTATTAAGACAGCTTGGACTCAAGGTAGTAACTTTTTATCTCGGTTTGCTAAAGGTTTAAACGAAAATACTAGAAAGTTAATTTATAACGCAGCACAAGAATATGTTAAAAATTATAGTAACCGTAATGGTATTCTGAAAGTTTTAGGAATGAGGGAACCTGTTAACTTAGATGATATCTATACAATGGTTCGTTTTTTGCCTAAAGATGAAATAATAAATTTTGCTGATATTTCTAGTTTAGAAGAGAATTATCGTAGCAGTAATAAACGTAAATATCGCAGTGAGAAAGGAGATACTAAGTCAGGAATAACTGTTGCTAATGAACAACAATATTTGATGGTAATAGGGGAACCGGGAGCAGGAAAATCAACTTTTTTAAGAAAAATGGGTTTAGAAGCTTTAAAAAGTAGAAAGGGTAGTTATAAGCATTCTTGTATTCCTGTCTTTATTGAACTTAAAAAATTTACAGAAGAAGACATTAATATCAAAAAGATGATTATCGATGAATTTGATATCTGTAAGTTTCCTGAAGCAGAAGAATCTGTAGAAAAATTGCTAGATAAGGGTAAGTTATTAATACTCTTAGATGGTTTAGATGAAGTGCCTACAAAAAATCTGGATCGAGTTATTAATAAGATTCAAGACTTTGTAGATAAACATGATAAGAATCGTTTTATTATTTCTTGTCGTACAGCAGCTTATAATAACTGGTTTCGTCGCTTTACTGATGTATTAATGGCAGAATTTAATGATCAGCAAATTGAGCAATTTATCAATAATTGGTTTAAAACAGAATTAGATAGAGAAACAAATACAGCAGAAAATTGTTGGAATTTATTACAAAAAGATGAATACAAAGGAGCAAAAGAATTAGCTCAAACTCCTTTATTATTAACTTTTCTTTGTTTAACCTATGATAAAACTCAAAGCTTTCCTAATAACAGAAGTGTTTTGTATCGGAAAGCTTTAAATATTTTGTTAGAAGAATGGGCATCGGAAAAACGAATAAAAAGAGATCCTATTTATGAAGGTTTACATACGGAGTTGGAAGAAATTTTATTAGCAGATATTGCTTACAATAATTTCCAAGAAGATAAGTTATTTTTCTATGAACAAGATATTATTGAACAGATTAAAAAGTTTTTATCAGGAAATCTCAATGCCCCGCAACATTTAAACTGCAAAGCTGTATTAAATGCCATCGAAGTACAACAAGGAATTTTAGTAGAAAGAGCAACAGATATCTATTCTTTTTCTCACCTTACTTTACAAGAATATCTCACAGCACAATATATTCTTGATCATAATTTAATTAGTAAATTAGTCAGCAATCATATAACTGAAACTCGTTGGAAAGAAGTGTTTATATTGGTTGCCGGTTTAATGCGTGGTGGGGCAGATCAGTTATTATTATTGATGGAAAATGAAACAAGAAAATTCTTACAAACCCCTTTAGGCATGGAAAAGTTAGTGCCTTTATTAGAGTGGGGAGAAAGGATGACAAATGGATCAGCAGGAGAGATGAAACCTCTGGCAAAAAGAGCGATCGCCTACGCCTATGCCAATGCCTACCCCTACGACAACGCCTACGCCAAAGCCTACATCAAATCCTACACCAAAACCTACATCAACGCCTACGAAAACGCCTACGCCAACGCCTACTTCTGCGCCTACGCCGACACCTACACAGACACCATCGCTGAAGCCATTAATAAATTTATTAAACTTGCTAATATCTTAAAGAAAGATAAGATTTTTAATGAGATTAACTACTCTCAATTACTCAGTCAACTAGAAGTATTAAAAACACAGATTCCTGATGATGAATTGTCTAGAGAAGTTCGTATTAATTTTTTAAAAAATATTGATCAAATCTGGAATAATGCTTTTCATCTTACTCCAGAATTAATAAATCTCAGAGAAGAAGCATTAGAAGAAATTGATGATCACTATTTTTATATAAACTGGTTAATGCTTCAATGTAAAGACGCTGCGGTGAATGTTTCTCCTCAAACTTGGGAAGGAATAGAAGATAGAATGTTACGAGTAATTTAATTCAGTTAGCAGTTTTTTCAGTGATCAGTGATCAGTGATCAGTTACCAGTTAAAATATGATTTTTGGGGAGTTAAATGTTAATAAAAAATACTAACTTTTGATTTCTGATTCAGATTTTCTGTTTTGAGATTAAGACTTATGTTAAGCTTGATGGAATCAAATTTCTGGGAGTGAAATCTAAGCAAAATGAGCCAAACAGGTAAATTATACGATAGAATTGCAATTGTTACAGGGGCAGCCTCTGGATTAGGAAAAGCAATCGCTGAGGGTTTGAGTGCAGAAGGTGCAAAAGTAATGATCGCTGACATACAAGAAGAAAAAGGCAAAATTGTCGCTAATAGCCTCAAAAATAGCATTTTCTGTGCAGTTGATGTTAGTGATCCTACTCAAGTTGAAGCCATGGTAAAAAAGGCAGTTGATCACTACGGAAAAGTTGATATTGTTGTCAATAATGCCGGAATTCCTTCAAAGCAAGCACCCACTGCCGAAAGTTCCCTAGAAAATTGGCGTAAGGTGATGTCAATTAACTTAGATGGGGTTTATTTTGGCATGAAATATGGAATAGCAGCTATGGTAGAAAAAGGAAATAAAGGTGTTATCATAAATATGGGTTCTACTACTGGAATGGTAGCTTTTCCTGATATTGCTCCCTATTCTGCGGCAAAAGCAGGTGTAATTCAATTATCAAAATGTGCTGCTATTGAATATGCTTCTCAGGGAATTCGTGTTAATGCTATTTGTCCTACTGTTGTTAATACGCCTTTAGTTGAAGAACATATTAATAATAGCGATGATCCAGAAAAAATGCGTGAAGCTTTCAATAATCTTAACCCATTACCAGGAATGCCAACCCCTGAAGATGTCGCCGCGACGGCCGTTTTTCTTGCTAGTGATGAAGCAAAATTTCTCACAGGTTTAGCATTACCAGTTGACGGGGGTTATACTGCCCGTTAAAATTCAATTTGATGTTTTAATTGGGATTATTTGTATGCTTAAAAATCAAAAAGTAAAGAAAATAATTACTTCGTGATTTTTAAGTAATAACTCATCAAGATGTTACAATATCTTTGGCAGACATGAAACTATTTTAATTCTTAGATAGTGGTTTAATTAGTTCGTTTAAAGTTTATTGTAATTCTATTCCAGTTATGCCATTATTCAGTAGTTCTAATAGTGGTGAATCGGGAGCATCCCATTTTTGCCAAAAACTTATTCTTGGAGTTTGACGGGGAGAGGGGGAGATGGGGAGACGGGGCGAAATTAATCAGATCAACTATTATCAATCAAGGACAATTTGCAACTTTGGGATGCTCCCGGTGAATCTTAAAATTGTATTCGTAGGGGCTTAATAATATTAAGCCCAATAAGGTTATTATACCCTTATAATATTCCAATGTAAATAGAACAATCTTTAATGATCTTAAGCATTCAAATAGCTTATATTGCTTGTTAGAATCATCAACTATAAATTAAACTTCTGACTTCTGACTTCTGACTTCATTCAAACCCCTACGGGATGATAAAATTATAAATAGTCCTTATGCTTACAAAAATAATTAAAAATGTCACCCAATTTTTCTTATCCTACCACACCACAACAAGACGTTATTGATATTTATCACGGTGTAGAAATAAAAGATCCTTATCGTTGGTTAGAAAACCCCGACTCAGAAGAAACTAAAACATGGATCTCTGCTCAAAATAAACTTACTTTTGACTATTTATCTACTATTTCAGCAAGAGAAAAAATAAAAGAACGTTTAACAAAACTATGGGATTATGAAAAGTATGGTATTCCCTTCAAAAAAGCAGATAGATACTTCTATTTTAAAAATAATGGGTTACAAAATCAAAGTGTTTTATATACTCTCAAAAATCTTGAAGATCAACCCACAATATTATTAGATCCTAACACCTTATCCACAGATGGAACTGTCGCTTTATCCGGTTTATCTATCTCAGAAAATGCTCAATATTTAGCCTACGGTTTATCCATCTCGGGATCAGATTGGGTAGAATGGAAAGTGAGAGAAATAGAAACAGGAAAAGACTTATCAGATCATCTCAAATGGACTAAGTTTACAGGGACATCATGGACAAAAGATAATCAAGGTTTCTTCTATAGTCGCTATAATGAACCCAACGAAAAAACCAAACTAGAAGATACAAACTACTATCAAAAACTCTACTATCATAAGTTAGGAACTTCCCAAAACGAAGATGTATTAATCTATGAACGTCCCGATGAAAAAGAATGGGGTTTCAGTGGAAGAGTTACCGAAGATGGACAATATTTAATTATTAGTGTTTGGCAAGGAACCGATCCCAAAAATCTCATTTTTTATAAAAATTTAAGCCAAGAAAATAGCAAAGTAATTGAACTAATTAACCAATTTGAAGCTAACTATAGCTTCATTGATAACGAAGGTTCAATCTTTTATTTTCGTACTGATTTAAACGCCCCCAAAGGCAAAATTATTGCTATTGATATTAACAACTCAAACCAAGAAAAATGGCAAGAAATTATCCCAGAAAATAACCAAGCTTTGAAAGGTGTTGGTATCTTGAATAATCAATTTATTTGTAATTATCTTCAAGATGCAAAATCCGCTATTAAAATTCATGACTTACAAGGTAAATTTATCAGAGACGTAAGCTTACCTGGAATTGGTTCAGCAGGGGGATTTAATGGCAAAAAAGAAGACACTGAAACCTTTTACTCTTTTACCACCTTCACCACCCCTACGACTATTTATCGCTATGACATGGTAACAGGAGAAAGTGAAATATTTTGTCAACCCACTGTATATTTTGAACCTAATAATTACGAAATAAAACAAGTATTTTATGAGAGTAAAGACGGAACCAAAATCCCTATATTTATTACTCATAAAAAAGGACTAAAACTAGATGGGAACAACCCCACATATCTCTATGCTTATGGTGGCTTCAATGTTTCCTTGACCCCTATTTTTTCCATTAGTAACCTAGTTTGGATGGAAATGGGAGGAGTTTACGCCGTTCCCAACCTCAGAGGAGGAGGAGAATATGGACAAGAATGGCATCAAGCAGGAATGAAAGATAAGAAACAAAATGTCTTTGATGACTTCATTGCTGCTGCTGAATGGTTAATCAAAAATAACTATACTTCTTCCCAAAAATTAGCCATTGGAGGCGGTAGTAATGGCGGTTTATTAGTTGGTGCTTGTATCACCCAAAAACCTAATTTATACGCCGCAGCATTGCCAGCAGTTGGAGTTTTAGATATGCTACGTTTTCATAAATTTACAATCGGTTGGGCTTGGTGTCCAGAATATGGAAGTTCCGAAAACGAAGAAGAATTTAAGACACTTTTAGCCTATTCTCCCTTACATAATTTAACAGCAAATACAGCCTATCCAGCTACCATGATTACTACAGCAGATCACGATGATCGAGTCGTTCCAGCACATAGTTTTAAGTTCGCTGCCGGCTTGCAAAATGTTCATAATGGAGAGAAACCCGTCTTAATTCGGATTGAAACAAAAGCCGGTCACGGTGCAGGAAAACCCACCACCAAACTAATAGAAGAAATTGCCGATAAGTGGGCATTTTTAGTTGATAATTTAGGCTTTAGTATGCTATAATTAGATGTAGAATATTGTAATTTTTTCTATGAGTGATCCCTCAGAAAAACCCGACCCCAAAAAGCCAACCCCTAGTAACTGTTTAACAGGGGCGGCCATTTCTGGGGCGTTAGGTTATGCACTCTACAACCTAACCGGTTCAATTATCCAAACTTTTGCCAGTAAAC
>JAAUYK010022786.1_pt1 | contig 22986 bp, 37 predicted proteins | sample 7278021 | NCBI WGS metagenome assembly JAAUYK01 (sample SAMN14350223, study PRJNA611818) | marine sediment metagenome | isolation source: surface marine sediment (1.8m) | place: French Polynesia: Moorea | collected 2018-08
CAGGCGCGGCTGCACCGGCTTTCAGGAAGTCACGACGGTTCATTGGCGTCCTCCAGGTCGATGCGGATAGCGGTAAGCTTGATTAAGGTCTCGTTGACCTTCTCGGGCGACCCTTGATCGGTACACAGGCACCGGTTCAAGATCAGTTCGGCCTCTTGGATCTTTATTATGGCCGCAGACAGGTTGTAGTCCATGGGGTCTCCTACATAGCAATAAACTTAACGCTGTCGTCGTTGCCTCCAGCGTTGCCAAATCCAGACACCAGTGCAGCAACAGTACCGTCTGGCTTGGACACCCAAGCGTGAGTAATGTCAGTTTCTGCGTCGTGAAACGCAAACACAAGCTGGCCGTTTGGCAACCGCGCTGCGCTTTGGTAAATGATGCCGTATGTACTGCCAGTGTGGTTTGATTGCGGGTTATCAAACCCACCTGCTTCTGTGTCAGTTCGTGTGCAGCTTTCTGACCAGTTAAGTGGCGGATCTTCTGGCAACGTGTTGAACAGACTAGTCCACCCAAACAACGGTGCGTTGTTGTCTGTCAATGGCACATTGCGCTCACCCGGTGTACACGACTCTGTCACTGGATCAAAAAACAAACTAGCGTCGCCTTGATACTGAAGACTGTAATCACGCGTTGGGAACGTATACGTCATAACGATACGCCCAGTCGTCCAGTCATAAATTGTCAATTCAATTTGATCGTTGTATGTCACGAAGCCCTGCGCGTCGCCAATTGCACCAGGACTACTAGCGGACTCTGTGTGAATTGGTCCACCAGCAGGTTCGATAAAGTAATAAAATCCGTATTGAGGCGCAAAACCATAAGCGCGGTCCGCAAATGTGTAGGTATACCACGGTGTGCTAGGGAAAGAATTAGTGGCTGGCGGACTAACGCCTGCAAACGGTGCAGTAACAGTTAGATTGAATTGACTTACTAAAATCTTATCGCCATTTACTTCAAAATAAGTTTGGTACGTTCGGTTAAAGTTATACGTACCGTCTCCAGTAATGTCACCAGTCGTAAGGTTTCGACTCAGATTAAGTGATTGCGATTTTGTCCAGCCATACGAATCGCTGTAGTACACCTTATTGAGCACGTCGTTCTTGTCGTAGCCTTGCAAAATAATTGATTTGAACGATGTCGTCGGAACTTGTTCTAGGCTGGTTGCTGCATATGTCGTGTAAGTTTGGGTTGCAGACCCGCTGTTTGATAGCGTAATTGTTTTTTGTGGATCGGCCTTGTCGGCAGGCGAGATTTCGTTGATTGTAAAATCAACAGTGCCAAACGTAACTTCAGATTCTGCTGCGCCGTAGCCAAAGGATCCGCCCCACATCTTGGTGCCCGTCGAGTTGTGGGTGATTGTTTCTTGTGTACCGTAGATGTTGTTAGAAGACCCAGCTGTTAGCGCAATGCCACGCCAGCCAGTTGGGTTCGTTTCAGGGTGATACAACGTCTGGTCTGTGTCAGTTACCCCGAGAACAAGCGGCTTAGCATATGCGCCATAACCACCAAACACCCACAAGCTACCAAACCGCTCGATCGCAAACGCGCCGTTGAACAGCGCCGCCGGTGCCCGAGCGATGTTATAGCCCTGCGAATATACGTTGTCTGCGTAGAAGTGAAAAACATAGTTCTTATCAACGTAGGTGTACCCGCTCCAAAAACCAGTAGCGACTGGGTTGGGAAAGTGACCTCCATAGTCATCAGCAGTAGTCAAGTTTTCCCAGACTTTGTCTTCGTTAATCCAGATGATGTTGGTGCGCGGTGTGCCACCTGAGCTGGCGAAATAAATGCCATGCGTCAGGTTCAGAATGGCTTCACCGAATTCTTCGGCAGAGACATGAACGCTGTACTGATCGAAATGCTTTGTGACTGTCACGACCGCGTTGCCGAACGTTTTGCGCATGCTGGCAATTGCTCGGTTTGAAAACGCCGCTTTGTTCATCAGCACCCGCATCATGGTCTTGGCCTGCGGGATGAACTGGTAAGCGGCAGCAGCGTCGCCTTCGTAAGTGAACCGGTACTCGGTGGGTCTATGCTTCATCGACAATCTCAAGCTCGATGTCAGGATCGACAGCTTTGTCGGTGAGGAACGAAGCCTGCTGTGCAGTCACCCGAACGATAAATGGCGGGGCGGTGCCTTTTCGGTGCATGTACGTCGCGAACATGTTGAGCGTAGCTTCGCTGACGCGATCAACCTGTGGGTTGATCGTCATGATCTTTTCTTCCATAGCCCCCTCCAGAGAGTCTAGCTGACTGGTGCAGCCTCCACCCATGCCTCGTACGCTTTCACGGAGATCAGTACCCTGCCGCCGCGCTTGCGCCACATGATCCCTTCCGCCCAGTCATCGCGGTGAATCCGGGCGTAGATCGCGCCTGTAGAGAATCCTGTCATTTCTGCCAATTTCTTGACAGTTACCCAATCAGTCATGTTATCCACATCCTTACTCACAATTTGACTGGGTTAGGATACCGTATCTGGCTCAGGCGGCGTACCGTTTGGCGCTCTGAACACTTCAGCCCGGTGCTGATGGATGTCTTTTCTATGAATTTCGTACGGTGCGCCGGACACACGCACGCGTTCGTCTTCTGCCAGCACTTCTTCCAGGCGTTGCAGCTCGTGGATCGCCTTACGGACTTCCTTGAGCGCACCGTCTTTGCCGTCCCAGCGGCCCAGCCGCTTCAAGGCGCAGTACCGCAGGAACCCGATGTAGTGCTCACGATTCCAGCCGTACATGACATCCCACGGCTCGGGAGTGATCTTCTTGTAGTGGTCGCCGCCTTCTTGTTTGTCACTTGCGCTCATTCTGCCTCCAAGTCGATACGTTCAAGTCGGACACATTCTGTCTGAAGCATTGCACCGCCTGCTTCGTGACACCGGTGTTCTTTCATCAGGTACGCTATGACAAGCGCAGACATGCCAATAAAGACAATTATCGCAGCAAGCCATTCCCCCAGAGAGTTCATAGTTCACCTTTATTCATGGCTCTTCAGCATGAGGTACTCCCACAGCTTGTGCTCTGCGTCGTACCGTTTCTCGATAACGAAACCCTGATGCCGTAGCTCGCGCATCCTGCGCAGCCCTTCAGACCCGCCTGCGGTCTCACGTATTTCTTCGGCGTTGTGCCACTGGTGATCTTCGAGCAGCTGGCGTACTCGCGTGCGTTGCGCAACTTGCGACATGTCGTCGTCCTCTTTCAAAATTGGTCCTGAGCCTTGCTTTCAATTTTTTGAACAATCAGCACTGCTGCGGTAACAAGCCGCTCGACGGTCACGCCGTTCGGGATGTATTCGACCAGCTGCGGGTTGCGCAGCATGTCACTGACAAGGCTATACACCCGTTCCTTGTTGCTTTGCCACCAAGCTATCTCCGACATCATTTCGGCTTCCTGCTGCTGGATCATTCGATCCGCTGCGTCTACCATCGGGTCGTTCATCATTGTTCTCCGTCTTGCCTAGCAGTTCATTGATTTCGTCAGCCAAGTGCAGCCGATACTTGATTTGACCGTACAGGTCGGAGTCTTTTCCGTACCGCTTAGCCACTTTGCCGAGATTGCGTTGGTCCATGCGCTGGTAGTTATGTATGCAGCGCAAAACATGCGACCGCTGACGTTCAGTCAGCGCTACTACGAAAGTTGTCGCCATTAATTGTGCTCCTTGAGTCTGTCGATTGCGGCGCGGGCTATCTGCCACATCTTTGCAGCCCAACACGCCTCGTGATACGCGTCATGCATGGCGTGGTGTTTAACGCCATGGAACGGTTCGTCATCTCGAACGTCATCGCCAACCAGATGCTGTAGCGTGCGTAAATCGCGCACGTCATAGAAGTTCCACGGACACGCTACGCCGATACGCTGGTAAGCGTTTTCCATCATGCTGACGTCGAACGTGGCACCGTTGCCCCAGATCGTCTTGCAATTGTGTTCTTGGTAAAAGTTACGAAACTCGTACAGCGCAAAATCAAGAGCTTCGCGGCCCGGCGGCTCAAACGCTTCTTTCCGCGCGGCTTCGGGCTGACGCCCCCACCACAACATGGTCGGGATACTAACCGTGCCGTTCGGCGGATCAGTAATTAGCTTTTTGTAATACGAGCCATACTCTTCGCTGGTTTCGAGATCGATAACAACAGCGCCGATGGTTAAGATGGCGGCGCTCGGCACGGTGTCAGCCGTTTCCAAGTCTACAATGCATGCAATTTCGCTCACTAATGCGCTCCTCTTCTTTTGGCTTCTTCTACATCGGGGTACGTAGCAGCTTTCAGCCGCATGACGTCGTTAATGATTGCGGCTTCAAGCTGTTCAGCGCCACGTGACGTGTCCCAGAAATGCAGAAAGTCGCTGTCGTCACACGTGAATTCAATGATTGAAGGCGACGGGTCGTCTGGGTGCCATTCAAGAATGGCTTGCACCCAGAAGTCTTCGAGGCCGTGTGCCCCGCGTTTTTGAATCGACAGCGTTGTGTGGAATTCCAAGATCACATGTACGCCATGGGATCGAATTCGTCTTCATTTTCATCTTCGTCGTCGTCATATTCCACGACTGACTTCTCCCAGAAGTCTTGGTTGTCACTGATAATGCTCAGCGGCAGCTCTTCCATGACCTCGTAGCGGCAGCAGCGACCTTTGGTGTTGTCGTAGTCGACCGGGATGCTGACCACGTCGCGGGGATTGATCTTGATGGCGATGAGCTTGTCGCCCACGAAGTGCGACAGGTAGCCAAGCGAACAGAAGTGCAGGCCAGCCGAGCACGTCTGGTTACAGTCGTCGTTGACCTCTTGGCGCGGCATCATGCACACCTTGCCGACACTGTTGTCGAACGTGCCGCTGTGAACGTCAGTGAAGTCTGCGCGCACACGTTTGTATGCCATAAAGTGGCCGTCGTCGGTGATCGGCAGGCTGTTAGCTTCAAGAAAGCGATACAGCTCGGCGATCGCGCGGTAGCTCGGGTTCTGGTACAGGTTCTCGACGAACTTCTCCATGGGCGAAATGTTGAATCCGTCGCCATACTGCTGCAAGATCCGGCGGGCCAATGCGTCAGTCAGCTGATGCTTGCCATAGAAAACAGTCTGACCTTCGATGCGTAGGCGGGAGCCACGAAGAAACTGCTCGATGACCTTCGGCTTATCGAGCAGCGCGATAGCCAGCTCATAGTCATTGCCTTTCAGAGCTTCGAGAATCTTGCCCCAGTTCGGGTCAGTGCTGTCGCCAACGGCAACTTGGCCGTTGTGGTAGATGGTGACCGTGGTATCCGTGATGATCTTAGCACTCATTGTTGTTGATCCTATCGTTGAGGTTGACGACCATGGCATCGACTTCATCGGTCGAATGCCATGAGGACTTGTTGATGTGCTCAACAAGGTCGGGGTAGCACCACCGAATCCAGTCTTCCGCGCCGGTGATTTCGCGGGTGTACTTTGTGAAGTCCACTGATTTCAAGTCAAACATCGGCTTGCCGAAGTACGCTTCAAGGTGATTGATCCGCGCAGCTAGATCCTCGTACTCGCGAGTCTTGTCGAGCATCGGATGGAACTGCTTTGTGATGTGATGTAGCAGCGAGTCTGGCGAATACTGCTGCCAAACGTGCCAGTTATCGACAAACCGCCACAACAGCCGACGCATAGTACGCGACCGGTTATTGGCGACGGTATTGAAGATCCGATCAGAATGCAGCGCCCAGACCCACTCACGTTCCTTGATGTGGAACCGGGCCTCGATTGCGCGTCGCTGTAACCATACCGGGAATTGCATGATCTGAGTCTTCTGAGCAACACCCCATTGTGCGCGCGGCACGCCAACGAACGTCTCATCATCTTTGGTTAGCAGCCGAGACAACGTCTTGTGGTCGTAGCTCAGGTTGGCAGGCTCAGTCTGCAGCGCGTGGATGCACGGTTCGCCGCTGTTGAAGCCGACCAGGATGTGCTTGCCGTTATCCAGCTCAGCGAACGAATAGCCTTCTTCGTAGCTCCAGTCGTCGGGCCTACGACAATTTTGCAGCTGACTGGCAAAGTACAACTTGCGCTTGCGAGTGACATAGCTGCCCTTCTGGCGCTGCACCTTGGCCTTCGACTCCCGCGTGTAGTAATCCGACATGCGGAACACATAGTCGTGGTCGAACTGGTCAAGAAAATCGAGCCACTCCGGCGTATCGAAGTCGTTATCGGCTGCGATCAAGATGTACACGTCTTGCTTCGAGCTGGAATGCTTGCGACGCCAGCCGTGGATCGACTTGTGGTCAGACTGAAGCTCCTCGTTCTCGTTGACGATCTTGCGGAACGGCGGGTTCGCGAGGTCTTGCAGGATCAGCTTCGGGTGGTACTCGCCGCCGAGCGTGAACTCGTTCGTGTACAAGAACTCCGGGCCAGCTTTGCGCGAGTACGTTGAGCTGTCACATTTCTTGATGCTGCCGCCGGGCGGCTTCTCGATCGCAGACGTTTGCCGCACGATCTGACGGATCGCATCGGGAAACTTCTTGGCCTCGTAGTACCGTACTGCAATGCGCGGCTCGCTGAGCACTAGCTTCTCGGCTTCCTTAGTCAGCTCGTCAGCGGCCTGAACGAACAGATCACGCAGCCGGTCTTTCGTCTTGTCCGTGTAGTTCAACTCCTCACGGCTGGCTGAGATAGCCAGCTCACCGATGTTGGCAAACAAAACAAAGTCAGACCGACCGGCTAGGATGCGAGCCAGCGAGCTGTCAGGCAGATGTGACTCGATCTGCAACCTGCTGATGTTGTAGATAACGCTGCCCATGCAGACCCGAGCGTCGCCGTACCGGCCTCCGTCATCTCGCAACAAGCCACCGGTCGGGGTCTTCAACTCCCACTCTGGCGGCGAAACTTCGGCGTTGAAGATCTTCGGCATCGTCGGAAACCACGCCAACGCGCGGTGCGCGACATCCGTGAACTTGCTGGCGTCACCCTGCTTAACCGGTACGACCACTTCGATACCGTTGGAATCGAACGTCATGTCAGTCGACACCAGATTGCAGTCAGGGATGCCCTCGCTGTCACGGAAGATCGCGTACGTGCGTACTTTGCCGTTGAAGTACGACCGGACCGTGAAGGCATCGGTGTACGAAAACGGGGCTTTGCTGCCCAGTCCCAGGCCACCGATGGCGCTGTTGCTGTCTCGTTTGTCAGAGCCGAAGTACGTCGTGTACAGGTACATGACGTCCTTGTGGCTCATGCCAGTGCCGTAATCACGAATGCGGAACTCGGACTTCAGCGAGCCAGGAAAGTGGACTTCGAATGGCCGGTCGGCGTTGCCAGCAGCGACGTGTGCGTCCCAGCCGTTGCATGACAGCTCGCGCACAACGGCGAGGTAGTTGTCGGTGTAGATCTTTGACGACAGGATGTCGACAGTGGCGGAGTTGAGTTCGATCGAGAATTTGTTGGCTTCGATCACGCCATCGGTTTCGACTTTGCGTCGAACATAATCAAGCTTCATATGGAACCCCTTTGTCAACTTGAGATTATACCTAGTTCCACATGATTGTGGATAGGTTTACGGTGGTTTTCGTGTCGTCCGTGTCACTTCACGTTCGATCCAGTCCATGATTTCGTTGCGGCTCAGCAACTTGGCTTCGAACTGCTCTTTCGTGACGGGCTTTTTCCAGTCTAGGCCAGTCAGGATGATTCCACCGGACGGGCAGCCGACGATGACGGCTGTCGGTTTGCCGTTGCGGTGCGCTCGTTCGAGCCATTTCTGCTGTAGCGGCGACAGCGGCGGGCGTTTGACGCCTACCAGCCGCAGGTTGCGCGGGATGCGCGCGACGTACTTGTACTCGACCCACAAAATGCCAGGCCGACCGTCGCTCTCGTAGTAGTCGTCAGGCGTACCACCACGATAGCTGTTGTTCGTCTTCTCTTGGTACACGCGCTTTGATTTGTAGCGGTGAACACTTGATCGGAACTGATTTTCAGGTTTGACAGACAAACCTGTCCCCCAAAAAGGCCCCTGGCCACGTGGGGAGTAGTTGGCCAGGGGCAAGGCTCGCGCCGGAGTTATAGCCTCTCGGTGAACTCGGACTCGTTTACATCAGTGCCCTCGAAATCTTCGAGTTCCTGCTGCTCGATGTCCGGCTCATCTATTTCTTGAGGCTCAAGATCCTCGTCTTCGTCGTCGAAGTCAAGGATCTCGGAATCACGCCGCGTCATTGGCCGAGTCTTCCGTCTCGTCGGCCTCGTCCGTCGGCTTGCGAACCAGCATTGCCTTAGCCTCTTCGATGCGACCGTAGAACTTCTCCAGGTTCTCGTCGTCAAGGTCCATGAGGTTGTCGGATAACACCTCGATGGTCCAACCTGCGCCAGCAGGCTTGGCCTTGAGCGTGGTGGCGAACTCGTAGCTGACCCGGTTCTTGGTGCCGAGGTTGGCCAGATACTTGTTCATGGCCTTGAGGCCAGCCTTTGAGATACGAACGGTGTGGATGTCCTCGTCCGGGGCTGTCACCGGCAGCACAGCGAGCATGTACGTGTTGTTGCACGCCTTGCCCTTGCCACCGACGCCGGTACCGAACTCGTTCAGTGGGCACACGCCGCACGACGCAGCCTGCTTGTCTTCGCCGACTGGGATCAGCTCCGAGTAGCCGAGTTTGACTGGCGGGCTGGCTCGCGTGTCGTCGACGTAGACGGTGTTAACCAGACCGGTTGCGGCGCAGTCCGGCACTGCCGACTGGCCCGGCGACCACGCCTCAGCCCACCATGCGGCGTTGTGCGCGAAGGCCAGGATGACGACAGCGACTTCGTCCTTATCGCTCTCCGTGTTGCCGTGCCAAAACTTGCCCTGCTTAACGGACAGCGTTTTGACGCCCATGCTTTTCGTGAGCGCGTCGCGTTCCTTCTGAATCTGCTCACGGATGCTCATCATTGCGTTTTTTGCCATGCTTTGTTTCCTCAGTTAAAGCTTACGGGTGGAGATATTCCACCGTTCGAACGTTTCGAGGCCCGGAATAGGATCATCCTTCCGTTCTTCGAGCAGTTCTCGGTACATCGGCGCAGAAATACGCCGCTCGAACAACGCCATGTACTCTGGGTGTTGCTCGATTTCGGAGCGAAACCAGTCGCCGAACGTGTCGAAATCTGCGATCGTCGGCACCTTGCGGCTGGTCTTGCTGATTGTGTGCCCATTGGCACGGAACAACGTGATGCCGACGGCATCCATTGCTTCCATCAGCTGAAGTTTCAACTCGTCTTCTTCTTTGACGAGATCTTTGTCTTCAGCCTTGATCTCCGCCCGGCGTGCTTTAACGACAAGCAGTTTGGCAGAAATCGATTCGAGGACCCGACCTGGGTTCTCTTCTTGCACTGGCTCTGTTGCAGCCATATCATTCTCCTGTGGTTGGGAAATCACTTACTGTACTCTCGGGCGTAGCCTCCTTCCGCATCGAGCGGCAGTGACGGACACCAGTCTGGTGTCGTTCTGAAGCATTCCAGGCCGAAGTCGAGCGCCTCATCGGCCTCGGCCTGGGGTGCCAGGAACACAACCTCGTCGTGGGTCATCATGACGATCCTGTATCGCTTTGCGATCGCATGCATTTGCTCGCCGACGACGATGCGCGCCAGACATTGGATGACGTTTTCGGTGAACAGCCCGCCGTAGATCTTTCCACGGCCACCGTTCTTGCCTTTCCTGTACGTGATGTTCGAATACGAGCCTTCGTACGGATCGCACTGACCGTGTAGATCCGGATAATGCAGCGACAAGCCATTCGGCATGTTTACCCGGTCTTTTTCGAACGCCATGATATTGCACTCGGCGTACGTTGGCTGCCAGCCTACTTGCTGCTCATCGAGCATTCCGGCAAGCCGCAAGTCCATGAACTCCCACAGCCCTGTGATGTCTTCCGACATCTTACGGTACTTGCCGACGTGCTTCGTTGCGTCATAGATGCTGTAGTCAGGCTGAGGCGGACCGAATGCGCCGACCTGATTGATCAGCCGGAATTTCTTGGCCCCACAGCCGTAACCCAGACCTAGTCTGGCGACCTTGCCCTGGCCTCGCTCAGCTTTGTTGTGTTCCTTCGTGTACGTACCGTGTTCGACGCCATACAACGTCTCGGCGGTATACAAGTACGGGTCGCCGCCCTCGGCATACAGCTTCAATATGTCGCCCTGGCCTGCGATCCAGCAGTTCATGCGGTCTTCGATCTGTGACGAGTCAACAACGACCAGCACGTAGCCCTCGGGTGCCTCTATCGAGCGACGCAGCCGAGCTGGGTTGCCTTTCCTGTTGGCTGGAAAGTTTTGTGGGTTGAGCTTGTCGCCGCCAGACCAGCGCATCGTGTGCGCTTTGCAGTAATTCAGCATGATCGGCAACGCAGGCTTTGCATGGTCAAGCAGCCGTGCTGCCCTGGACTCGCCTATTGTCGATTTCGTTGCGAGCCTTGCTTCAGCGACCTCTGAAACTCCGGGAATGTTAGAAGCAAGTAGCCGTTGGAACTCCAGATCGTCTTTTGCGATCGCCGGTATATCGCCCTTCTTCCCTGGCTTGGTCGCAACGGTCTCACCAAGACGTTCCACAAGGCTCGGGAAATGATCATTCGATGAGAGGATCTGTTTGACCTTCTCAAGACGAGGTGTCGCATCCCACTTCCTTTGCGCGAGTAGCTTGCCGCGGCGGTAGCCTGCCTCAGTCTTATATGTCTTCGCTGCCTGCTTTGCCTCCATGATCGCCGTGTAATGGCCACCATCAACGACGAGTTCTGCAACTCGGTCGAAGTTCTCTTTACGCCTCTGGATTTCATAGTCCAGTTCCTCTTGCGCCAACGCTTCGTTGACCTGTAGCACCGGATTGCAGAACGCTTCGAGCGTGATGTGGATAAGATCCAGCTCGCGCTGTGGCATCTGGTCGAGCATCTTGAAAAAGATTTCGATCGTCAGCTCGACGTCGTTGATACAGTACGCAGCCAGCTTGGCTTCCATCTCGAACGACAGGATCAGCTGGCCTTTCACGGCATCGAGCGCACCAGCTACTTTATGGCCAACCCCATAGTACGTAGCTACCTCTTCGAGCGAAGCACCAACGCTGTGGTCGTGTAGCCCACGAGCCATGCTAAGGGTATCGAAATAAAAAGCTGGGATAACACCGTAATGATGCGAGAGCCAGAGGCCGTCAAAGGCAGTGTTATGGCATAGCATGCCATGCCGAGACCAATCAATCCGACTAAGATAATCGGCCACTTCTGCTTCAGCGACCCAATCAACCTCTCCGACCAGCTTACGGGTTCGGAGGTCGATTTTAGCGATACCAATGCCGTATAGCAGGGCTTTTTCATGCCGTATATATGCAGAGGTCGCAAGCTTTTTGAGTGAGTATTTGTCGTCATAGTATGTCTCGATGTCGATGACGTAGACGACGGGATCGATAGGGGTAGAGGGGAGGCTCGGTCGGATCACGGACACCTTCTCGCATTTCTCGTTGTTGGCGGAGGTTTTCGGCCAGTATGATCGCGCGATTAACGACGGTTAACGTGACGATAGCTAACTGGACGACTTTGAGAACAGTCGTTGTGTTCAATGAGAATCACCATTTCATAGTTGCGAAATTGGGAATCTCCGGCGATGAACTTTGAACTGCAGGCTTTTTCTTTTTACGTAGCAATTTCGTACACAGCAGACACTGCGTTCTCTTGCGCAGATTATCTTCGTGCAAGATCTCGGTCATGTTGCAAGAGCAACGCGCTTCGTACCAGTGATACGACTTGTGCATGCGTTTGCCGGTATCGGGATTCTCTCGGCTCCACCCCATATACCGTATGATCAAAAATTTCCCCGCTTTATCGCCTTTCGAATACTTAGGGTTTGGGCGTTGGTTCCTTCCTACGTTGGGCCGTATCTGTCTGTCGGTCCATTGATCTAACTGCATTCACTTCCTCCGTTTTTTCTTTTGCTGGATCTTGGTCTTGTTCTTAGGCTCCCACACTGCTGCATTAAGATGTGGTGTCTTTACGAAACCGCTTTGTTTGTTACCTCCTGTTGCTAATTTCACTCTCTTTTTGAACCCTTTCATCGTTTCCTCTTCTGAAATACTTAGTTGGCATCGTCGACCACATGTATCCGTATCTCGTTCACAACATCATCAATATCAACACCATGGCCAGCCTCGTATTCCTTAAACACGCCTTCGACGGCGTACCATTTGCTTGCGTCTTCTTCGAGCTTACGAAACGATGACACAGGCACCTCTATGGTCTCTGGCCTAGACCCATAGTAGGTTTGATAAAGATCGTCTTCAGACATTCGCCAGCCTCCCAATTAAACGTTCAAGATGTTCTTTTTCAAGCGTGCCCATAGGACCCCACGGCATAGCCCTGGCATACGCTGCTATTTCGATGTATTCAGATGGATACCCTTTAGCCCTTAGTAGCCGCGTGAAAAAAACTTGGGCTATTGCCTGGAGATCACGACGAGCACGGATCGTATCTATGGTGCTCGGAAACACTTCTGCTAAGTGGTTCCAATCAACACTACGTTCGACGCACAGCGTTCTATTGTCTGGATTCTTTTTGTAATCGTTACTGCGTCTCACGTCGTGAGAATTTCAAGCAAGTTGACCATACGCTTGTTCTTATCCTGCATCTTCTCGTATACCTGCGGTTCAATCGTGTCAGGAGCCTGCAGCATGATTATCTCGGTGCGCTGTGTTTGTCCGGCGCGGTGTGTACGTGCGTTGCCTTGCTTGAAGATGTCCGGTTCGTAAGTGGGACTGGCCCAGATTGTCCGGTTGCCTTTGGTGAGGGTAAGGCCGTGTGCTGCTGATTTGGGGTGTAGAAAAAGCGTCTGATAAACACCTTCTTGATACCCCGCCACGATTTGACCTCTTCGTCTGTCATTAACAGTGCGATCAATGACCTCATAGTTTATGCCTCGTTTCTTAGCTATGCGTTCTAGTGCTTCTCTCTGATGATGCCACTGGAAGAACACGATCGAATGATTCACCTCTTCAACAAGTTCAAGCGTAAGCTCATAACGATCATCGTCTACCAGCTGCGCCTCGCCTTCTGCATACACAGAGCCAGAGGCGAGTTGTAATAATTTGTTGGTGAGCACTGCGGCGTTGACGCCGACAACTTCAGCTTTGCGTAGTTGAAGTACGGCGTATTCACGCAGCTCGTTATACGCAGTCTCAACAACTGCGCTCATCGGTACGTTTACAGTCCTGAAGATTTGATCGGGTAAATCGAGGCAGTCTTCAAGCTTATGCCGTACTGTGATGTCAGATATAAGGCCAGCCACGGCTTCTTCGGCATGTGGTTTATCTCGCCACTCAACCATGTTTTGGGAAGGTCCCACTTGGATGGGTTCTTGCACGCTGTTTCGGAACGCAAAGAAGTTGTGGCCAAGCCGATCTCCGCTATCTAAGAAAAAGATTTGATTCCATACGTCGGTGACGGCCCGAGAATTAGGGGTGCCGGTAAGGCATCTTCTATGTGTGAAATGCTGTTTGATCCGATTAAGCGACTTACTACGTTGGGAATTACGATTTTTGAACGCTGTAGATTCATCTACAATGATCTCGTCAAACTTGTCGTAATCGAAACCTCGTTGCTTATCGATCCATTTGACGGCATCGACGTTTGTGATATAGATGTCGACTTCGGCATCAAAAGCCTTTGCTCGATTTCTGGCATAAGCCACAGACGTTGTGAACTCGCCAGGAAAATACTTATTGATGTCTGACACCCAAGCCGCTTCAAGCAAGGTCTTAGGAGCCAAAACAAGCAGACATCCGCCGCCTTTGCGACGTCTTTTTGCCCAAGCTTCCAGATGACCACGAGTCTTGCCCGTGCCAGGGTCAGATGCGTCGAGAGTACAGTCGTGTTCACCGAGATGCTTTACCGTGACGTTTTGGTGGGCGTATAGCGGCGGCACGTTTAGCGTCGCTTTTGCGATGAAATCTTTTTGTGGCGAGTGCTCCGGCGTTGACACGATAGGACCCTCCTTCCACGTTGATGGTGGCCGCGTAGGCATGTTCAGCCTCCAGTATTCCTACACAGGGTTTAGGTTGGCCTGCTATCTGTTGATAACAGACCACGTAAACTTTACGCGCCATATGTCTGGAGAACAGACTCCAGGACTTTTTTGCGGATTGCCAGCGCATTCGCTTGATCTTCAACGTCTCGAATTTTGGCTTCGATCTCGTTGAGTTCATGCTCGGCTGCTTTAATGAACGTAGCGCCATTCAAAATGCCAGTGGTGGACTTGGCCTTCTTGGCGATCTTAGCTCGCTCGGTACGCTTAGCCTTGAGGTCCTCGTACTCGGTCTTGCGTGCGTTCTTGCGCGACCGGACGATCTTGGCCTTGTCCTTGTTCTTTTCTTTGAGCGCGGTAGGTACCACGATGTGCGGCACGTCTGTCCGAGCCGGAGCTGCAATCGTAGCGTTCTTGGTATAGTCATGCGTTGGCATGCCACGCTCGATCCAGTTACGTAGGGTGTTTACAGGCATGTTTAGCCGTGATGCTGCATGGCTGAACCCGAGTTCGCCAGCAAGCTTAACTGCCTCCTTGCGGAACTCAGCGCTGTAATGTGTATACTTCTTTTTCATATCGTCTTCCTTTGCAGGTAGCTATCGCGGATTGTCCGCGCAATGTCCGGTTCCCATCGGACCTTGTTTGCCGATAAGACCGGTTTTGTATGGGCAGAAGAAACACCCACGACCGGGCTTGGCAGGGAACTCTATGGCTTCCGTGATTTCTTTTCCTTTATTGTTGAACATCTCAAAGAAGCGCATGCCTTGCGTCCGCGTAAACTGTTGGCGGAACAACTCGTTTTGGTCCAAATACCAAAGTTCAGTGGTGACTTTTTCAAGATTAGGAAACTTGATGAAGGCTGCCAGCTGATACAGCTGGACTTGCTTGCCGTGTTTGATCTCGTTGAACTTCCGTTTGCCGGTTTTGTAGTCGATGACCACGGCTTCATACGGATTGCGGAAGGCCATGGCGTCGACGATGACACGCAACCAGATGTTATCGAAGTCATCGTATTCGCATGGTGTCCAGTCGCGTGTAAATCCCCAGCCTTGCTCCGCAGTGACTTGGTCTTTCGCATAGAGTGCTCTGAGCTTAATGAACTCAGCCTCAAAGTTTTTAGCCTCTGAGGGAAGTTCGCCCTCGCCTTTGACAAACTTCTCGCATTGATCATGTACGCGATGGCCACGATCGTTGTGCCACTCTGTCATGCCTTTCGGCGGTGGACCACGATCTGGCTCTGGAATCTTGTCTATGAACTTCAAGTAGGCTTGCTTTGCGCAAGCTTCGAACGTATCTGCGCGGGACATGGACCATGCTTTGATCATCGAATTTTCCGTAGGATCTATCGGTTCGACAATCATAGTCTTTTTTCCAATGGCTTACACTAGCTTTTACACTGCTTTTCTTGCTGCACGCCCGTTCCTATAGATATACCCGTCAATAACACGCTCGCCAGCACTTCGGGCAGTGGCTTGCTACGAAGACCAACATCGAGCGCCAAGTCCATAGCAAAGCCCTGTAGTCGTATATGCTCACCACGCGGCAGTTCAAGCACGTCGGGCTTCCCCGTGAATCGTTTGCGCGGTCTGCCCATTACTCACTTTTCCTTCGCCGCGTCGATTGCTGCTAGTGCTTTGTCTGCCATTCTCTTTTCCTCCCCATACGGATGGGCAATACGTCTAATCTCTTCAAGGGCTGCACGCAGTCGCTTGTTTTCAGCGCGAAATTGTTTGTAGTCTCTTTCGGCGTCAGCAACACGTTGCTCGTACATGCGTTTCCATTCGTCGCGCTCCGCTTTCATCAGCGATATTTCCCTTTGTGCATCCATCACTTTCTCTCCTGAGCCGCGTCAATGGCGGCATCGTAGGCAGCATGAACACGCTTTTTCTCACGCAGTATCCATAAGGCGCGGTCATGTCTTGTCTGACTTTCATGTTTATCATCGACTTCCATCAAAAGTTCGCCGTACCTGCGGTTAGCGATATGTAATTCTTCACGCAGACGCTTATTCTCAGCCTGCAATTCTTGAATGGTGCGAGCATGAGCTACTTGTTTACGACTCATCATTTATCCCTCGCCGCAGCGATGACGTCGTTTACGATGCGCTCTAGACAAGCATTTTGCGCTGACCATGCCTCTACCCATCCCGATGCCAGTGCCTCTACGCGTGCTGCTGATCGTGCCGCTGCCGCTGCTGCTGACCATGCCTCTGCCTCTGCCGCCGACCATGCCGCTTCCCGTGCCAGTGACCATGCCTCTGCCTCTGCTTCTGCTTCTGCCGCTGACCATGCCGCTAACCATGCCGCTACCCGCGCCGCTGATTTTGCATCCTGCCGGATCGACTCGTCGCCGGTTTCCAGGTAATTCCGCACGACGTCGGGAGCGTCCCAGCGGTCGATTACGTCTAGCGCGCACTGCCTCGCAAAAGCCCGCAGCGTGTCTTCAATGTCGACCCCATCTGTCAGGTAAGTTCTGGCTTGAGCACAGTGCTTATCATTCTGGCTATCCTTCCAGCCATGCAGCCGAATGCGATAGACGATGCTGCTGTTGGCATATTGCAGGGCATCAATCAGCCGATAGTTGCCATGCAGGCCGGATTGACAGACCACAGGTGCGCTGTTGACATAGTGTGTCACGCCCTTGCGAATCTTGCGGCCGTCGCCATAGGCAAGACGGCCATTTTTCGGTGCAAAATACCAAGCTAACATCACTAGTAGCCCTTGCGGTGTTGTTTCAGCCGTCGATACCGCTCGACGTCTTTAATCTGTCCATCATGATGCAATTCATCGAGCCATCGCTGCTGATCTGCAAGCAAACCACGCAGCCGCTCGTTCTCGGTGTAAAGGTCGGCTGTTTCTTTCATGTACTCTTTGGTTGTTGCACTCTGGAACTGAGCCAGTTCCAGCAATTCCTCTCTACTTGCGGTCTTCCAGAACGGGTGGCCGGGGTTTTCTGCTGCCTTGCCGCTTATCAGTTCGTGCAGTTGCTCGATCTCGGCGCGTGCCTCTTCCGCCAGGACATATCTCCCTCCGGTCATAGGTATCATTCGAGCATGTGTGAGGTTGTCGTCTTCCAGACTTATCGCTAACTCATAGGTCTGCATCACTCACCCTCCCTAGCCGCGTCGATTGCATACTGGTAGTACACAGCTTCTGCTGTTGTGGATGCTGCTAAAACCTCAAGTCTGCGCCACCGCTCGGCGTCTGCTTCTGCTTTATCTAAATCCACCTTCAACTCCCGGATCACGCGCTCCTGCTGCTGTATCCAGTCGTAGCGGCACATATGCTTGTACTGTTCAACCTGGCCGCGTAGCCGCTCAATTTCTGAGTACCAACCGAGCGGGATGTAGTCATTTTCTCTGCCGGGTACTGGCAGTTTTTCGCCAACTAGCACGTCATGCGTGTCTTTATTAATCCACGCTAAAGGTTTTTGTGGAGAACTCATAACTTCATCTTCTTGTTCAGCTCAGCTGACAGCTCGCGGCGTTCGCGTTCTGCTTGCAGCTCTTGACGCAATAAGGTGTGCATCATCTCGCGTGTTACAAGCGGATCTTGCATTTGCATCTCGACGAGTAACAGGTCTTCTGCTTTCTGTAGCGCCATGACCAGCTCTGTGACTTGCTCGATCAGCTCGTTATTGCGGTAGCGCAACTTAACGATCTCAGTAGCAGCTGTTCGGCTGCCCACTTCCATTGGATTTTCGTTCTCGTCCATCATGATGATGCTCATGCGCATGTAAGTCCTTTTCCGTTCCGTCCTCGCTGCTGTAATAACAAGGCATTAGCACGCTCCTCGACTTGTTCAGCACGATGAATAGCAACGATCAGATCGATAAACGCGAACTGATCATGTTCGTTTTCACGGGTTTTGCACGTAGCAACATAATGGCGTGCAGCTTTGAAGACCTCTTCGTAGCGTTGCGCCTTGCCTTGCCACGCGTCTGAAAACGCGTATGTGGCTTGCAGCTGACGCTCGCAATACTTGAGCTGGTCTTCATACAGTTCGCACTTGCGTTGCCACGCGTCACATTCAGCTTGCAGATAATCTGCAGCAGTTTTGAGTTCAGCCATCGGGTGCTCCCTGTTGCATTCGTTCTAAAAGTTCAAACACCTCGTTCGGTGCATAACAGAATCCATCCGGTGGAACTGGCGTATTGAAAATAGCACTCCAACGCTCTTTTTTTATATATGCGACAACGCCAATACGATGCACTTCTGCAGGCGTATCCACGTTGCCGTGCGCATTCAATGTAGTCTTGCTCTCGTCTGCACCAATCATACAGATGAAGTCTTTTTTGAAATGCTTTTCACACAAGCTGTAACCCGTGCAGGTGTGTTTCTCAAGAGAATCACGTAAGCGACGGTCAAGCAGTATGGTATTAGTCTCGTGTTCTTTGCCGCAGACTGGGCAGATGTGAGTTTCCAGGCTTACGTGGGACTTTTCACTCATGGCAAGTGATCCTCGTCGTCTTCATTTTCTTCTAGGAGAGCACGTGCTATGCGTTCTGCGTTGGCACGTGCAACAGAGGTTATAAGATCATCGTCATGCACATCGATGGCGATAGTTTCAATCAGTCGTAGAAGAGCCTCGTATTGTTGTTTCGTCATATCCGTTATTTATTAGCTCGTCAGCTAGAGCGTCGACATCTTCACTAGACCAACAAGCATCCAAGCTTGGCCTGTGGTGCCGTATCGCTTCGTATCGCTTAGCAGCGACTATGTAATTCAAGACCCGCTTCTGCAGATCTTCCCAGCCTGTATCGTCAGGCATTAAATTGTTCAGTCGTCGTTGCTTTCTCCAAGACTTGGAATACGCGATTGGCCATGAAAGGCATAGTCTGTTCTGTAGTCACTTTCTTCCTCCAGCGGTTTTTCATAACACTTCGGGCGTCGTGCGAACATGGCGATTGGAAAATCTTCACCTCCCCACCACGCTATCCCATCTGCGATCACTTCTTCTGTCAGGGATCGTGGACATGGACCAAACCGGGCGCATGTCTCTTCTCTACAGAACGTCATGTCTCGAAAATGAATCATCGAAGCCTCCTAGGGGGTGGCCACGTATCGGACCCGCGGCCAGGGACATCAGATCACACGGTTATGGAGCCTGCCAGAAACAGGGAGAGGGCCGTGCTCTAACTGCAGCTGTTTACCCACCTGCTGCTGGGGTTCACGCGCGGCCACCTAAAACCGCCCGAGTACAAATAAATGACTCCGTTGTGACCACTGGTGGAGTCAAACCAGCCGGACAGAGCGCAAAAGAGACGCCCTTGGTCGCGCGATAAAGCCTGGATGAGCGTGCGCTCGTCGACACTTATTATGGTGGAATCGGCTGCGTAGAGGCTCACCCAGGAACTACCTGACGATCTCGATTTTGGACTGATCGATCAACTTCTTGGCCTTAGTCTCGAACAATTTGGCCTCAATGTCAGAAATCTCGAAATGAATCCTATAGCCACGATACTTGGCACCGTTGTCTGACAACACACGGTTGTTAATGCCTTGGCGCTTGAGCATCGTGGTGAACTTATTCTTGCGAGGCGTCTTATCGTCCAGCTGCAGGAACAATGCTTCAGCCTGCTCACGTGACAGACACACGCCTTTGTCGTCGTGGCGATGCTCGACGATGTACTGCAATACCTCGATGTAGTCGATCGCGATTGCCTTGTCCGCGAATGCTTTAGGCAGCACAGGACTCAAGCTGTCTGCAAAATAGGCGAAATCACCGTCTCGAAGCGCTGCTGCAATCTCATGCAGGCTGGACAAGCCAGACCGGCGCAGCTTTTGATTGGCCTCGTTGATCAGTGGCTTGTGCGCTGCGATCTCGTCCACTTCGTAGCTGAGCAGGTAGCGAGCGAAGTCCTGTAGCTCGTTGTTGATCTTTTTGACCACGTCGGCAGGCACCTTGATCGATTCTTCTTGGCGCGGTGCAACATTGAAACGACGGTCGTTGTACTCGATGTGGACTGGCACTGGCTGATTCGACGTAAAGATGTAGCTGCACCAGTTGTTGAGCGCGACTTTCTGCTTTCCTTTAGCCTCATACTCAACAGTTGGCTCGGTGATAAGGTTCTTTAATGACGCTGACAGCGATGCAGACTGGTTATTAAGTTCATCTATGTCTGCTTCGTCGACCAGCTCCAGCACGTGGTAGGCATTGAAGCGATTGAACCGGTTGACGAAGTCTTGCACTCGTTTCTGACCGCAGTAATCGCGACCAATCAATGGGGTCAGAATGAAGTGGTACAGCAAGCCTTTCCCAGTAGCTGTGGTGCCTTGCAAGATCCACGCTGTGCGTGGTGGCACGCGATGTTGAATCAATCGAGCCAGCCAGTTGATGAAATGCTTGTAAGTCTCCTCATCACCTCCTGTGGCGTGGAAGATGATGTGCTTGATGGTAGGCGGCACCTCATCTGGGATGAAGTCCTGGCTGGCTGCGTCAATGATGACGTCTGGGGTCGAATAACGGTTCACAAACCCTGTTTCGGGGTTAAACGCCGCGACCGTGTCGAACGCAAAATCGTAATCGTACTCGGGTAGCTTGTCTGGAATGGGTAGGTTGTGCAGCAGCAAGAAATTGTCAATTTTGTCCCGCGCATTGGTCGGGTACAGTTCCAGGCGCAGAGTTTCTGGCTCGTAAGTACCTCGGTAATACGTGTCGGTCTTACGATCGATGAAAGCAAGGTACCGGGTGCCGCCGGTATCCGTCTCGGCATGCTGCTCGGCATAGTCCGCTGCGTCTTCTTGGCACTGGCGGTAATACTCGGGCACGAATTCCTTGGCTAAAAAAGCCATGTCATCCTTAAAGCTGTGGATAACTTCCCAGTTATTCTTCGGGTGCCAGTAGGCCCAGCTGTCACCGTTGTTGACGTTCAACCGGATGAATGCGCCCTGGTCTTTGATGCCAGTGACGAAGGTTTCAGCCGGGTTGGTGCAAACCTCGACGTTCTTGATCTGCTTGTATTTGGCTTGGGTGATAGGCAGCCCGGCCAGTTTGCGTAGCTCGACAATCTTGGCTTTCTGCTGTTCTTTGACAGCCTGTGGATTGATCGCCGTGAGGTCAAGATCGACAAATTCGTGCTCGTCCTCATACAGCTCAAAATATTGTTGAGGGTCCGTGGGGACCAAGGGATCGAAGCCTGACACCACCGGTGGTGCTATAAAGATGAGCTTGTCGTTTTGACATGTTGTTACATCAAGTTTATAGCGTAGACCGCGGGCGTCGGCGGTTAGTTCGAGCTGAGAGGACAAAGTCAGGTTGGTCAGGTTTTGGTGCATCAACCAAGCCTTCAGCTGGCCAGGATGTAATGGGGTCTTCAGGAGAAAGAAGAGATGGCCGGAGAACGTGCCGTCTTTGCGGTAGGCTGCGCTGGCCGAAGGCTGATAGATGAAACTGACGTTCTGAAATGCCGGGCCGAGAAGCAGCCGAGCCTCTTTCGGGAATGTGATGTTGTGGACCTTGTCGAAATCGATGGCAAGATAGGAGGTGTAAGCAATCGGGTCGTGGGACCCGCGTCTCGATTCGTTCTTGAGGTCCCGTTTTGTGTTGCCTTTGAGCAGGCACCACCCCTTATCGGCGGCAATTACGAGGAAGTTCTTGAACCCTTCCAGGGTCTCTGTCACCACTGCGTGTGACGTCATATTCAGTATGTTAGGATACGGTTCTACGGTGAATGTCTGATCGTCTTTCTTGGTTATTTTCTTTGCAAAGCGCTGATTGCCAGCCGCTTCCAAAAACGTGAACTTCATCGTGTGCCTCCGGTGATTGAGCCGCCTTCTTGTGGGCGGTCTATCCAAACTACGCCTGACCTAGTCATGGGTCAATTGACTCCTATCTATTAAATGTCTCGGACTCATAGAGGCTGAGCATGAGGTCTTCAAACAGAGCGCGGTGCTGACTAAGGGCAGTAGCAACTTTGCGTATCTCAGCGTCCTAAGCGGCTTTGCCCCTTCTCAGCGGGTGACTTCTTGATTGGCATGCTCGTGCTCTTCTTGCGTGCGCAAGATGTCGATGACCTCTTTCCAGTACCAATAGAACTTCGAATCTTCCGTATGCATGTCCTGGTGAGTCTTGGCGGCGTCAATAGCCGCAGTGTAATTAGGGTAATTGGTGGCCAGATAAACTGCCTTCTCCAATGCGGTTTGTTTCCACATGGTTCTCTATCTCCTACTGTTTTAGTGGGTCAAATGTTAGTGGTCACTAACCTATTGACGAGACGATCACGATAGAAAAACCGGATCATGACCGCGAAAAACACGAAAAGAACAAAAAGAACTGTTACTGGAACAGTCTTTTGTAACACCTAACCCTTTGAATCTCTTACTAATGCAACGAGTTACATATTCTTTAATAAATTATAAGAATATAAGAGGTAAAAAGAGGGAAGAAAAAATAGTATTTCCTATAGAGGAGTGAAAAAGGTTTTGTAACTGTAACTTTGTTACCGCTCGACGGGCGGCACGAGCGGTTCTGGGCGGTCAGCGCAGCACCGGGCGGTACCGCGGGGTCAGCGCTTCTGGCGGGTTTTGCGCCATCGTTTTAACGAGCGGTCGACCCGGTTAGCCTTGAGGTGGTCGATGCGCGCACGGTATTTGCGTTCAGCTTCTTGGTTTTCAGCCAGTTCTTCTTTTTTCTGTTCACACGCCTGACAGATGTTTTTTGGATCACCTTGCTTGGTTTTGCCAAAAAGACTTTTGGGCTTGAAATCGCCGCACAGCAAACATTGGCGTAGTAGATTCATCGCCAGTACCACTCCCACCCGTCAGGTGAGGTCCAGGTTCGGTTTGGCGGTAACAAAGTCACGAGGAAGTTGAATTCCTTTTCGGCTGCAGCAATAGCGGCCGGGTGGTTACGATCACGATGAACATCTATCCATGCAGCGTATTCTTCGTATGGGGTCCCTTCGCAGTTAATTTTGCTTGTATGCCAAGCCACTGGACACCCTTCGCAGGCGTTTGTCAGTAGGAGGCCCGTTTCAGAGTTCCAATGGAACATGCGACACAACGGGCAATTTGCAACGCCTTCG
>JAAUYK010002168.1_pt1 | contig 22977 bp, 35 predicted proteins | sample 7278021 | NCBI WGS metagenome assembly JAAUYK01 (sample SAMN14350223, study PRJNA611818) | marine sediment metagenome | isolation source: surface marine sediment (1.8m) | place: French Polynesia: Moorea | collected 2018-08
CAATAATAACTTTTCCAGCTGAAACTGTGGAGGGCTGGTAATAAGAGCTGGCAATTATAGGAGCCTAGCTGAAATACGAGTGAGTAGGTGTAAAACCCGTACGCATTTACTGAAACTTGCCATGGCATGGATCCTCTGGCTGTATTTGAGGGCAATCCTAATCGCGGTGAGGCATCCAATGCTGCTGGCGACCAAGACCACAGTTGGGCTGTCGGCCTTTAGCAGCGCATGCTCGGCGTTCTCTATCCAATGACCGAACTGAAACCGAGTCCAGTCCGAAACTGGCGACACTCCTCGGCCCTCAGGATCATAGGTGACGAACTCGCGACCTGTACGCAATTGCGTGAATACGTACATTCAACTTTCGTCAGCAGTCCGTACCTGATTTTCGGCAGACGTCTGCCACCCTCTGTGCATCCGTGTCACTGCTGTTGGAGAGGAACCCGGGCACGAGCACCACACCGACGTTGTCCTCTGACGCCGATTGATTCGGCTTGTGACGGAACAGAGTAAACCTCCGACCCTGTCGGGAAACGAGAGAGTATTCTATGTATGTAAAATGCTAGTGCACTTAACCTACGTACCTCTGTAAGCGTTATATCTGTTTGGTCCAAAATTGACGACGACGAAGCTTTTCGCGCCAGCACAGCAATTGCTGCTTGCCCACGAATTAGCGTTGTAATCGGGCGCAATATGCTGCGATTTACCAGCATGTTAGGTGAACTTAATTATCTAGCCGCCTGCCTGCGTAAAAAATCATACACGACTGGTGTCAACAGGTACAAAGGTCCTTCGATCGAAAGTAGGTTATCGGCCGCACAACACGGACTACGCGCGTATATACGTACTAGCTGTACATGCATCTCAAAACTTCTCGACACGTGTTGTCTCTCGTACTTCGAAATGTTCCGTCCATCTATCTTCGTGAATGTACTTAATTGGTTGTTCTATTAAATTTTACATATATTGAGAGATCCAAGCCAAATATTGGTCCACCCTGGCGTACACTCCAGGCATTCCTTGCATGGCACAACCGTTCACGCCTCCATAAGATGTAACACCAATCAGAGCCCAGTCGCCGTCGTCATCCTAAAGTGAAAAGGAAGTCTAATTCATGTCTATTTTCTCATCAAATTGTGTGAGCTAAACCTGCATCATGAGAGGCCCTCCAGAATCTCCATTGCAGCTCCCGACCCCCTGGGTTCCGGCGCACAATTGCTGATCGCCAATGGACCTGATGGCGGCCAACGTGGCGGAGAGTGGAAACAGTGGGGGGAACTTAACAGGGTTGAAAGAATCGTGGTCGATAGCCGCGTTGCATTCCTCGTTGGAAATTATGTTCAGCTCAGCCTATAAGGGGTAATTTACTACAGTACAGATTTGAGCTTGAAAGCGATTGTTTACCTGCTTGAGTATGGGACTGTTCTTCAGCTTCTTGTTGTTATCTCGCCCCCAACCGATGTTGGTCGTAGTCATTCCAGCCAAGTCCTTTCCCTTGAAATTCAAAGGGGCACATATCGGAGAGATGTCCGGCCGCGCGCGGAAGTCCACCGGCTCTTTCAGTCGGACGACGGCGATGTCGTGCTGGGCGCTCACGACGCTGAAGCCAGGATGTCCAATCATCTAGAAACGAACCAATTAATATATACCAGTACGTAATAGGTTCCCCTTTAGTTCACCTCATCAATTTCTATAACGATGGGATCGGCGCCGTCGTCATGCTTGTTCAGGTCCAGCTCTCCGGCGATGACGTGCGTCGTGAATTTTCCGAGTCCGACGAGACAGTGCGCCGCCGACAGCACGTGCCTGGCACCGATCAGCGTCCCGGAGCAGTCCAAGTTGAAGGTGCCATCAGGTTGAGGCTTGCCTAGCGCCGCCGCCCAAGGCCAAGATCCCTGTTGGGCGGAGCTAGCTTGTACTTATTGCCGTAATAATTTCGACACCGTTTTAAGCCGTCCCTACCGCGGTCGCCGATTCTCCGTTCACTATTCGGAGGGCGTGAGGTGCGATTCCGCATCGAGGCTCATAGTCTGATTCTGTCCATTTATCGCGAAAGCCGTGACCAAGCGATGCAATGAACGACTTGGAATGTCCTAAAAGTAAAGTGCTAAATTAGATCCCCTTCTTTAGCACTTTAACATACCTGGCTCATTCTCGAAGGTTTGGTTGTCATTGTGTAGAGGAGCGCAATGCGACTGCCGGATAAGGGCGAGTAAGACGAGGAGTCTAGAATACTGCATGGCCGCTGCCGTCCGTTATTTTCTCCCAAGGATATGCGGTGAAAGTGGCAGCGGACGCGCGCTGCCTCGTCAGCAATATTTCCTGTCCCGATATGTTCGCGGGGGTACTGCTCACGCAGGTATGTGTAGTGATCGTAACTTGTGTTCTATTCACTAAGTAACGAGTACAATTTCTCGGTGATAAGAGTGACTCTATGCATCTAGGTACCACGTGTACAGGTAGAAAAATATTATCTCGGCAAATTTAATCTATCATGGTCCAGATGGTTGAGTTCTAGTAGTAGTCCCATCTGCCGCGCTTCGACGTAGGACCGAGGATCTCGCCGGGTGCCGGGTACTTCTTCAAGGACTCCTCGAAGAGGCTTCTGTACAGAAAAGTAGTCGATTTTTCTTTCCGAATTAAAGTTAATTAATTGACCTGGTAACGCCGTCCGGTGTGTACATCACGGTGACCCCGACGCCGGCGACGGCGTGGCAGTTGTTCATCTGGTTGTCGTAGAAGATCATCTCGTTGAGCGGCACTCCAGTCTTCTTGGAGATCTCCTTCAGGTGTCGCGCCTTCGACGCCTTGTAGATCTCGACGTGGGAGAAGACGTCGCCGACGACGTGTCCGTCGCCGATGGGGAACTTCTGCATGCACTCCCTCGCCCAGGAGGGCTCGTCGCATGTGGACGCCACCGCCATCACGGTGTCTTTCCACTTGGGGTCGGTCTTCAGCTCGTGCAGGATGCTGCGCACATCGCCCAAGAGTCTGACCTCGGTGCCAGATCTGTCCCTGAGGTTCCCGTTCTTGAGGACCTTGAACGGGGAGCCTCCGCTGCCCCATAGTTCGTACATTTCCGGATCCCAGAGGCATCCGTCCAGGTCGAAGACGAGCACGCGAGGAAGAACACCGCTGCCGCTGGTTGAGGAAGACGAAGATGCAGCAGCGGCCATGACGGGCAAGTGGACCACGCCTGTCGGAAATAGGCTAGTAGGCAAAAACTTGGGTCCAAATAAGGATGTAGAACTCACTTCGAATGAAATTTGTGGTGCAGATGCGAGCGCAGCGAATCAGTGTCATATATGCCACCACCTGACACAATCAAAACATTCCCTCTTTTGCCTCGCGGACTAGCTACACGCGTATAACGCCTTAAAAACTTTTCCATCGCTTTAATTGAAGTGCTTTGTGCACTTTGATATGTGCTGCATGCAGTTTTGCCACATTTCGACAAGTGGTGAAGGGTTAGTTAAGAGGGTCGTATAATTGGATAGAATTACGCTTATACCAATTCAGCTAGTATTAAAAAGCACGCAACTTTAGCCAGATTCACGCAGAACCTTGTAGGTGCTTTCCATCGTCGCTCGCTCTCTCGCTCTGTCTGTCCGCGATCGGTATCTGCAACCGCTATGTGCGACAGCAGTGAAAATAATGCACTTGTATTGTACAGTGTATATGTACGATACTGCCGGCCGCACATGCGATAGAACGGAAAAACTCCCGCCAGTCGTAAGCCGGATCGAGTGCGCACGTCCGCATTCGTTCGTTCATCGCTCGCTCCATGGTGCGAACTGAACTGACTGCGAAGAAGATACCGAATCTGTGTCGCGGTGGCGGCCGCCAATACCGGTTCCGACATTCGCCAACGCCGCACTTTGATCGCCGTCGTCACGAAGAATAATATCTTACGGACGCGCCATCGAGAAACGAGTTCCGGTCTCTAGCTCTGGGTTATACCGTATAATTTATGCTCGTAGCCAGTCGATCGATAGCTCCCGGGTGTCTGTCTGCGTGCTACGTAGGCAACCTCTGCAAGGAAGTCATCGCTCCCTATCGTTCTGTTAGGTAAAAGTTACACGTAAACTCCTTTATATTGTGAGTATTAAATCCCAGTTTATAATAGCCTGCCTTGATGGAAGTCCAGAAGAAGGAGGTCAGTCCGAGCGTGTCCGACATCTACTCCACGATGTCCTACGGCCCGGCTCCGGAGTCGGACAAGGTGGCGCAGGCGTGGCTCGACGACCACGGCAGGAAGTTCGGACACTTCATCAACAACGAGTGGGTGTTGCCCGAGGGGAGGAAGACCTATGCAACGAAGAGCCCCGCCGACGGAAAGGTTCTCGCCGAGACCGTACAGGGTATACGGAGTCTGTGAATTAATTGGAGGATTTTACAGTAGTTTAAACGTTCAAATGCTATAGGCAACAAGGACGATGTGGCCACTGCGGTGTCCGCGGCCCGAGAGGCACACAAAAGCTGGAGCGCGCTGTCGGGACACGCGAGGGCGGCGCACCTCTACAGCCTTGCGAGGCACATCTCGAAGCACGCGCGTCTCATCGCCGTCGTCGAAGCTCTCGACAATGGAAAGAGCATCAGGGAGACTAGGGACGCCGATATTCCAATCGTCGTCAGGCACCTCTACTATTATCTCGGTAATTAACACTTTTTCAACATTTTATCCTTATAATCTACGTGATTGAGTCCACTTAAGGCTGGGCCGAGCGGATGGAGACCGACCTCTCCGAGTGGAAGTCGATCGGCGTCGTCGGCGCTATCGTGCCCTGGAACTTCCCCCTGATGTTGCTCACCTGGAAAGTGGCCCCGGCTCTCGCCATGGGGAACACCGTCGTGCTCAAACCGGCCACTGTCACCAGGTAGCTAAGTGCACTCGTTGAAAATAACAAAATGTGCATGATCGGATTTACTTTAAGACTGTCCGCTTTGCTCTTTGCGGAGATCTGCGCCGAGGCCGGTCTTCCGCCCGGCGTCTTCAACGTGGTGACCGGCGGCGGCGCCATGGGCCAGGTCCTCGCCGAGCATCCCGACGTCGACAAGATCGGATTCACAGGATCGACTGAAATCGGAAAGGTGCTGAGGAGAGCCATTGCTGGGACTGGAAAGAAGATTTCACTAGAGCTTGGAGGTAACGAAAACACCTAAGAAGAAAAGTTTGGTTGCTATAATACGTGATCCATTAGGCAAAAGTCCTGTGATCGTATACGACACTGCCGACCTCCACTCCGCCGTGGAGTCCGTCGTCGACGCCATCTGGTTCAACCAGGGCCAGGTGTGCTCTGCCGGATCCAGGCTATTTGTCCAGGAGACGGTCTTCGACCGCTTCATCGAGCTGCTGAAAGGTCGCCTTTCTCGTGGCTACCGCATCGGTCACTCGCTCGACAAGGCCATCGACATGGGCGCCATCGTAAGCGAGGATCAGCTCAAAAGCATCGCCGAGTTCGTGGAGGAAGCCAAGGAGGAGGGCGCGGATGTCTTCCAGATCGGGGCGCCCGAGGGATGCTTCTACCCGCCCACCCTCATTACAGGTGTGTAATTTCGTTTTAACTTGTGGTTCATGTAATTAAATTCTAAGTATGCATTATACATTAGGTGTGAGCACCGCGTCCCGGGTGGTCATGGAGGAGATCTTCGGCCCCGTGCTCGTCGCGCTGCCCTTTCGCACGGCCAAGGAAGCGATCGCCCTGGCCAACAACACCATGTACGGGCTCGCCGGCTCCGTGCACTCGGAGCAGCTGCCGCTCGCCCTGGAGACGGCCAAGCACATCCGGGCAGGCACCGTTTGGATCAACGGCCACAACATGTTCGACGCGGCGGCGGGATTCGGCGGCTACAAGGAGAGCGGCTACGGCAGAGACGGCGGCAGGGAGGGCCTCTACGAGTATGTCAAGCCCAGATGGATGGACACCATCAGGGTGGGACCGCTCGACGTTGACATGAAGAAGTTCGCGGCGTCGTACAACGCCGACAGGCCAGCCATCAACGGCCACGGCAGCTCGTCGTCCGGAGGCGCTCCGGCCATTGACCACACCTACAAGCTCTACTACGGCGGAGCTCAGAAGAGGCCCGATGGAAATTACTCGGCTATCATCAGGAACGTCGAGGGCAACGTTTTGGCTCAGGTACAAAATGCAATGTTTCCTAAATATGGCAGCATGTTACATGTTCTTGTCTTAACTTTATAGGTCGGCCAGTCCAACCGAAAGGACGTGCGAAATGCCGTAGAGGCCGCGGTGAAGGCCCAGCCGGCGTGGGAGAAGCGCTCCTGCTTCAATCGCGCGCAGATCCTCTACTACATCGCCGAGAACCTGGAGATGAGGAAGGCTGAGTTCTCGGCCAGGATCGCCGACCTGACCGGCAAGAGCGCCTCCGACTCGGAGGCCGAGGTGGCCAAGTCGGTGGCGCGCATCTTCTACTGGGCCGCCTTCGCCGACAAGTACGGCGGCGAGGTGCAGGAGACGCAGCTCTACGGCACCGTCATCAAGATCCACGAACCCGTGGGTGTGATCGGCATCGCCTGCCCCGACGACTACCCGCTGCTCGGCTTCGTCTCCCTCTTCGCGCCAGCCATCGCCAGGTCGAACTCGGTGGTGGTCGTGCCGAGCCAAAAGTTCCCGCTGCTCGCCCTCGACCTCTACCAGGTGTTCGACTGCAGCGACCTGCCCGGAGGCGTCCTGAACATCCTCACCGGGGACCGCGACCACGTAACCAAGTACCTGGCCGAGCACCAGGAGGTGGACGCCATGTGGTACTTCGGCTCCGCGGAGGGATCCAAGTTCGTGGAGCACGCGTCGGCGGTGAACGTGAAGCGCACGTGGGTCGGGTACGGAGTCGCCAGGGACTGGATGGACGACGCAGTCGGACAGGGCGAGGAGTTCCTCTACCACTCGGTGCAGGCCAAGAACATCTGGCTCGCCATGGGAGATATCTTCGCCAATTGATGTAGCGTACAATGTTCCATTCCTTCCCCATGCATTGGTCACGAACCGGAAACAAATATATGGCTAATTGGATTGTGTACAACATCCGTATAAAGCCCCTCAAAACACAGCGTCGTAGTTAGGGCGTAAACGCTATGAATGAATGCCAAAACATGCCTCTGCGTACGTACGCCACACCTTACTTTTTGCCCTCGTCCGATTTAGAGAGCAAATGCGCATTCGTCGACATTATAAGAACAAATCTTCTTCAAATATCCGACTAATAGTTCTCAAGACGTCCCTCCACGGAAATGTCAAGGGAATTAAAGTTAATTGGTCCCCTTTGCGAATCTTCCAAATCACGGGCTTGCCTGTCGGTCGGTCGGTCGCGCTGAATGGTAAATGCCGCCGCCGTAATACGACAGGAAATCGATTCCGTCGGCTTTGGTGGTTTTTCTATGAGACGATCGGCAGCAAGTCTAGTACTTACTTTCTAGAAGAGATAACTGGCTTACGACGGTTAGTAAAACCAAAGCTCTCGGCCGAAGGATTAAGCCAAACGAATGAACTGGGGAAAGGTCACGTACCTTGAAAATAACGCTTTTTCATGCACGTTTCCGAGAGCATTTTTATCTGGAAGAGAATGCCATCCAGACCACATTCAGTCAGTTAGTTCCTCTTGGACTCGCGATCAACATGGACGCGGAAGCCCTGAAGGTACGGTACGGGCTGTGAAGTGGCCAATTCCTTTTAAATTTTAGATCCTTGATTGCAGAGCCTCTCCGTTGAGTGCGTGACGACGTCGCTGCAGTTGGGCACGACGAGCATCGACGAGCTGAAGGGCGCCGTCCCCATCGCCATTCTCTTCTACCAGGCCGACTTCAACGACGACACCGCCGAGTGGATCAAGCAGGTGGCCGCCGACTACGACGAGGAGATGGAGACGCTCGACTGCAAGGTTGGATACCTTCTCAGTCGCTTACGAAAGTGACGCTTTTCTTATAGTTGTTGCTCTGTTCGACGGACTCCAAGTTCACGCACTTTGCGTGGCGCACGATGCCCAAGAAGTTCACTGGCTACGAGGGTCTGATGGGTGTCAAGGTCCCATTCGCCATGGTCGGCGACAAGTCTCTGAGGCTGAGCGAGGGCCTCGGCGTGCTCGACAGGGCCACCGGGTTCGCCAAGAATGCCGCAGTCATCTTAGATGGAGAGGGGATGTTGAGGAGAAGGGAGGTGAGGGAGTACGGCGAGCAGAGATTCATGGTAAGGAAAATTCAATCTTCGTGGAGGTGGTGCAATAAGAGTTCTCTTTTAGGTGTCCGACCTGAAAGCCATGGTGGATGAGATGTCCTCGCAGGTTTCTATGCAACGAATGACACACTTTTAATACGATTGCAGTAATTAAAACGAAAAAATTGCGAGCTAAGAATAATGGCCTGAAAATTACTGCATTCTTAGATCTAAACAGCTAACGTTGAATTTGGAAAACGAGAAAGAGCCGGTACCTCCTTCTGACATAGAAGACACCCGAATATCCGATACGAGTGCAATGAAGAAACATAGCTGGACCGATAATCAGGAGGATCACGATGGCATTCTTCTTCTAAAGAAACACCAAAGTTCGGAGTGTTGTTCGCTGTTATAAGAGAAAGTTCGATGTAGCACTGCAATGTAATTCGCTCTAATCATCTGGACACAAAAAGTATCAAGAATAAAGATGAATAAATAAGCACATACTACAGTACGTGATGTTGCAAGCGTATAATACGTAATCCGAAATAAATTACGTACATCCCCTGAATTATATGATCGAACTTCTCTGATCGAGATCGTCCAGAGTCTGCTGGAAAGCTCCTATTACGCTTTTTCTGAGTTCTGCGATTCCGCCCCGATTCAAGGCCACGGCTTCCTCGTCATCTAAAGGCTCATGCAGACGCTGAAACAAGGCTTAAGTTTTCATCCTAGTTGGACGCCTGGCTTCAGCAATATGCAAAGCAACCTGTCTTTCCATCTCCGCCATGGGCACGCAGCTGGTCGGCGAGCTGAGCGGCGCGAGTGCCACGTACGACTCGACCCTGGTGCAGAAGATCCATATCCTGAACGTCTCGTGGCAGGCCCTGGTGGCGCAGCGCTCGAACAGGAACCGGACATAGTTGAGCCAGGCGGGCGATTCGTCGCTCGACACGCACGCCACCCACTTCCCCTCGAACTGAGCCTCCTCCAGCAGCCAGAAGTGCTCTGGCCGGTGGCGCTCAGTGTTGAACAGGAGGGGGCGGCTCTCGAGGCCCTGAGAGGCGGCGAACTCGCAGAGCGTCTCGTACAGGGAGACGACGCGCTCAGAGGGGACGTGCACCAGGACGGAGTGGGACGGATCGCCGAAGCAGGAGCGGTGGTTGTAGAGCTGGAATTGAATCGCTGTAACATTTTGGACGCCCAGAGTCATGCTACCTTTTCCAAGTTGCAGTCAGTGCTCTCGGGCAAAGAGATATTGAACAGCTTCTCGGCCGACGCCTTCGACACGCGAAACAACTCGGCGCTGTTTCCCGACACGAGACTCTTGACGACGTCGGTCAGCGTTCGAGAGACGAATGTGCTTCTGTCCAAGCTGCGAAGACCATCCACGAAGTCAGAGATGTCGGTGCGGTCGGACTTGGAGTGGTGTAGCAGGCGACGGAACTTTGGTATCTCAACAGCCTTAAAATGGGGTGTCGAGATATTATATTTACAGCCATTTGGGGAGCACACTTACCTCGCTTTCGCAAAGATACAGGAAGAAGAGGGTGAAGATGGAGAGCAGGACAAAATCAATCTCCGTAATGTTGACCATAGATAATTCCTGCGAAACGGCATCAAATGACTCCTTCATCCTGAAAGCTTGAAACCAAGTTGTCTTACCTTAATCTGGGTCTCGGCCAGAGTGAGAGCGATCTGCTGCACGCTCGGGGTCGCGTCCGCTCCCGCGACGGGCGGAGGGACCCCGCCAGCAGCAGCTCCCTGAGTCGGAATCGATCCCGCGGCAGCGTTGCTGTCCCCGGCCGGCGGTTCAGGAGTTCCAGGACTCGCAGTAGCGGGATTGGTTCCCAAGGCGCGGATGTTGAGACTGTCGTACAGGTCGGCGAACACGGGGAGGAAGCGCTTGATGGGCACGAGACGGAGGAACCTATTCAAACGTACGTGTGCGCATAACGTGTGGGACATGTTAAACTGAATCAGTTTACCTGAAAGGACAGTTGTCAACGACGGTGATGAACTTCGAGAACACCCCGCTGGCCCTCTCCAAGTTCTTGAGGTGAGGCGATTGCAAGGCCTCCTCCACGGCGCCCCCGCGCTTCAGCTTCTTCAGTCGGTCCACCGAGGTGCGGATGTGGTTGGATTCTCCGGAAGACGACAGACTGAACTTACCAGTCAAGTAGCAGTCCAACTCCATCATGACTTTCTCGAAGCGGTTCCTGGTCTTGTCGTGAGCGTCCCCTGCAGCCGAATCCCCGAGAGACGAGGCTGTACCAGTATGTCCGTGCCCGCCGCCCCCGGCGGTTGGAATCCCGCCGTCGGATGCCGATGGGTACAGAGTCCTCTTCAGGTTGTGGAACACGTATCCGTTGAGGTCGGCGCCATGCAGGTCGAACCGGAGCACGTTGTGAGCGGCGATCCGGCCGGCTTTACCTAGGGACTCGGCCACGTGGAAAATCCTCACTTTGTCTGCGCCGTCCCTGCCCAGCTGGACCATCTCGTGCGTCCTCTGGAAGACGCAGGCGTCGAAGGCAAAGTGGCGCACGATGATGGCGCGGAACTTGTGTCCGCGGGAGAACTCCTGCAGGTCCTCTTCGAAGTCGGGGTCGCCCACGTAGATGATTCCGGTCTGGCCGGCCTTGAAGAGGTACTCGATCGCCACGTTGAGCGGGTCGACGATGATCAGCGGGTTGGCCAGGAACTGGAGGATGGACATGTTCTCGTAGATTCGCTGGATCTCCGAGTGGTTGGCCGCGTTGCGGAACTGAAACATGTTAACTATGAATGGAGCGGCCCTGACGCGTTATATACGTAAAGTCCAAACCTGTTGCTGTGAGCGTTCGTCCTTTAGCATGATTGGTAGGCGTAGAAAGTCCAGGTCGAATCCGACACCGTTATGCTGGAGGACGTCCCTCCAGGCATAAATGACGCGCTTGCGATCGCTCGACACTAAAATAGAGTAACATTATTTTCTACACTCAAATTGCATAATAGGAACCTTGCCTAGTGGTCCACAGTAGGCGGCGAAAGCGGCTATGGTGATCAGAGTTCCCGGCAACCTTTCCTCCTTGTCACGCAGAATGTGTTCATAGTCGCCAAGGATGGCGTGCAGGCCGTTCAGGTCCTTCTGCGAACTCTTGAAGTCTCCTGCAAACTGCTCCAGCTGGTTGATTCGCTCCGACCGAGCCGCAATCTCCTTCTGGAGGCCGTCGATCGACTCGAGGTTTGCCGCCAACGCCTTCTTCTTGGACTGCCTGGCGCGGCGGTGGTCTCGCAGCACCGCCTCCTCCCTCGCGATATTCTTCGATAGCGCGTCGATCCTCGCGTATTTCGAGTTCTTCGTCTTGAGCACCTTGGCTAGACTTTCAACTCTGCGCTGAGCGTCTAGCAAGAGCTCCACCACCACCGAGTTGGAGCGGACGTCGGCCGAGATGTCCTTCCGCATGTTGAGCAGTTCCTCGGAACGGTCGCTCACCTCATGAATCCTTTAGGCAATCATCCATGGGATTACTCTCTATCGATTATGAGTACTTATGAATCTTACTTCTCCTCGCTTAGGCCGGTCATTTTCCTGACCAGCCTGCGAATTCGCTCGCCAGCATTGGCGGCTTCAATGTCATCCTCTTGGTCGTCGTCGCCCCTCACCTCGAAGACCTCCTCCAGCTTACCGACGTATTTTTCCACGCCCGTCTCCTCCTTGCCCACGTACGACGCGTACATCTTCATCGTCGGCTCGTCCCTGAAGGCCACTTGAAGGTCGTCCATCAGACTCTGGTACAAGTGGTAGTTGGTCGCCATCTCTTGGCCCACGACTAGCTTTGACCTTTCGGATAAAGTTTATTAGGCTACAGGTGAAGTACGTAGAGCTAGCAGATTAATTCACCTGGCTATCGTCATGCCGTCTTCCTGCACAGTCTTGAGGTGCTGGTCGATCACCTTGTCGAGTTCCTCAACCTCTTTCTTCAGCCTGACGTTCTCCCTGTAGAGCTCGGCCTGCTCCGCCGCCTTCTCCTTGTTGGCCTCCTTCTGCACGGCCAGGTCGGCGACACGCTCCTCGGCCTCCCGGACAGTCTCCTCGATCTTGGCACGCATGGACACCACGCGGCTGCTAACCTTAGAGTAGAAGTCGCGGCAGCCCTCGATGTGATCTTGAAAGAATCTGTAAAACAGCCTTAGTCGTGAAAGGTGGAGTTGCCCAATCAAAATACGTATTTGGCACTCACCGCAGAAACGAGTGAAAGTTTTCCACGTAGGCCCACTTGTTTGCCCCGGTCCTAAGGGTTTCATGCAGAGCTGCGTCAATGGCCTTCAAGAGCGGCCTCCGAATGCCGCCATTTCCCTCGCTGTTGGCCACAACCTCCTTGACAAGGTCGTTCATGAGACAGTCGTAGTCGCCCTCGTCGGAGAAGTCGAAGAACTTGACCATGTCTGAGGGAATAGCATCGACAAGAGCACCCGCGGAGGAAGCGCACGTGCCGACCAGACAGTGGAAATTGTACAGAACGTTCCTCCTCAGCTGTGGCACGTAGTCGTCTGCGTGGTTCAGCATCACCTATAAAAGGGCACATTTGAATGATGAGTTAATACGTAAGTTTGACCCTCTTACTTGAAGCTCATCGGATTCGAACAGAGTAAAGTCTATGCCATGACTGAGAAGGCTTCGGAGCGATGAGAGGAAGGCCGAGGAGGCCCTCTGTGAGTCGAGGCTGGAGACGAAGAGGGTGCAATGTCGCTGCTCCATGCCGGCGTTCCGGATCAGCGTGCGAAACACGTTCTTCCAGCTGGTCGAGTCGGCCTCGAAGTCGCTCGGAAGGAGTAGCAGCAGCTGGGTGGGCACCTTGCGGCAGACGAGTTGGACGAGGCCGAGAGGACCGAGGAGGCGGCGGGCATTGAACACCTAAAGTAGTAAATATTATAATACATATGTTTCTTAGAGCATTTCATTCGATCGTACCAGGTGCCCTTGCTCCATGGTCAAGATGCGCTGCAGCCTGCAGAAAAGGACCACCTTGTTCTGCGTGAGACCGAATTCAGCCAGCTGGCGCTGAAACTGAAGCTCCTTCTTGGGGTCTGGGGGTGATGGAGCGGGGGTTTCCTCCGTCTCTCCGGCCACCTTTTCCCCTTTGCGCAGCCTGTCGATGGAGGTGCGGACGTGGCGCATCGCCGCCTCAGACCCGATCTCGGTGTAGAAGCCGTGCACGTTGACAAAGTCCCCGTAGAGGTCGGGGCCGGCAGACTGCACCGCCCACGTCTTGGCGGCCGTGGGCGAAATGGTCTCGTTCAGATGCGCGTTGACAAAGTCCTCGAACTCGTACATGCTCTCGATGCTGCCGCCGCTCGCCCTCAGGCGGTCGCAGTACGTGCGGCGGACCTCGTGGATCCACATCTTGGTCAGCTCGGCTTCAGTGTCCTTTGAATGCATACATACATGTATGATGTATGAAGTTGAGAGCCCTTTCAGCATTAATATGGCACTCACCTGACAATCTTTGTTGGACCTAAAGAGGCCCGTAATGATCCTAGCGTTGCACTGGAATGGGAACGCAAGGCGATTGGCGACCTCCGCCCTGTTCAGAGCCACGCTCGCTCTGATCAACTTCTCCAAGTGAAAGTGAATTTCTACTTCGAACGGAATGAAGAAGTCGCCTAGTTGCTGTCGGAAGATGGAAACCAGGTCATCGGCGTCCAAGTCCGACATGTCCAGATGAAAGCTGCTCCCGGAAACGACCGGAGCGTCGCTGCTTTTCTTACTCAACGTCGTTACGATGGAGGTGTCCTCAATTCTATTCGCCGAAAGTCTCTCTTAAAAGAGCACGGAGGACTGCTTATGTTAGTCAATATTACCTAACGGCTCCCTGCTTCAAGATCCACGATCCGTACTCGTTGATGAACTTGACTGCCGACCTCAATCCACCCCTGTCCTCGTCGGCGCCGTCGACGTCGTCGATGAATACGCGAAGCTTGCCTCCGCCGCCGCCCAGCGGGAACATGCTACTCTTGTCTTTCTCCTTCTGCTTGACCACCATGGCGACGCCGCGGAGGAGGTCCACGTGGCCCAGGGAAGCCGAGCCCTGGAACGGCAGATTGATGTCTCTGCCGGCGTTGACGCTGTTGCTTCCCTCAATATCTCTAGTCTTCCTGCAGTAGGCAGCGGCCAGCTCCTCGAGGACGGAGCTCTTGCCGACCCCCGCCGAGCCCTGGATTTCGACCGGAATCAGTTTCTTGGTCAGAAGTTGGGCGATTTTGAGCATTTTGCTGTGCTTCGGGAGGACGGAAGAGGACGGATTCCTACGAAAAAACGTTATGTTTCGGTCTAACCCTATTAAGCCCACTAAAGTCATCCTACCTGAACTCTTCGTATGCCATCCACTTGTCGTCCTCAAAGTAGTACTCGTAAAGACTGCGCTTGGTTGGCACCTCAAGGCAGATCTTGATCTTCCTCCTGACCAACCACTCCATGCGGTAGCTCTCGTCCGGAGTCAGGTCTTGGGAATAGCAGAACAGTGAAGTGAACAGTAGTGTCTAAATGGAAGGAAGCCGCTTGAGAAACGTTCTTTTAAAACTTAGGTTAAATTACTTGATGGTCTGTCCGTCCATCTCGGTCCTTGGTCATAGCCTTCAGCAGCAGCAGAAAGTTGTTCATGTTCATCACCTTTGTGCCGAGGCCGTTCCTGCGCGCGGGTTCGGCCATCACCTGGTTACGGCATTCCTCGTATACGAAGACGTGGTGCTTGACCTCCTCGTATAGCGAATCGTGAAAGCACTCTGCGGCGTGGAACCGACTACGGAGTAGGTCCTCCAGAGAGAGGCCGGTCCTCTGAGAGCAGAACTGAACGGCTGCGACGGCGGCCAGGTACGGACCCATGGAGGAGACAGATTGCGTTTCGAGGACAACCTTGATGTTGCCGCATTCGGCAGCGGCCATCGGCCTGAGAGCGTTGCCGTCGCTGAGCAGAATGTCGTTGCCGTTCTTTCCAGCGAGTACGAGCGGGAGGATCAAGGTCTCCAAGTTGGAGTGGATAGGTCCGTCGAGAACCTGTAAAGTTTAATTAAATGGCTGAAATGACTTCCTGTTCGTTGCAGCTTTGTAAAGACTTACTATCAATATGTCATTGTCTCTTTCCTTGGCCAGGCTTTGTACAAAGGACTCCATGTGCTTGCAGTTCTCCTCCTCCGTGAAGGCGACAGACGGAAGGCAGAAGACTTCGAATCCTCTCGCCACCGCCAGCGTTTTCCACAGAGTGCGCTTGCAACTCAAGCGGGGGCCGTGCAGGACAACGACATCCTATTCGTGGCAAGTCATACGATTCACTGTCATTTCACAAGATTTTATTCGTGTACCTGAAGTTGCAGGGAGTAACTCAGCGACTCGAGCTGCTTCTTGAACGGCCTCGTGACGGCGAGCTTCAGTCTGGCGCAAGCTTCTCGCAATGAGGGATCTTCCAGTGCTGCCGGGTCGATCGGGGTCTTGAAGACGTCGCCTACCACCTCATTAAAGCATTCCTGCCCGACGGATTTGAGAAAGCGGCTGGACTCGCCAAACACCCTTCGGACCGCGATGTCGCCGCCCAGAAACTCGTCTCTGATCTCCCTGTATATGTTTGCCTTCTTGTACAGTCTCTTGGGGTCCACGGCCAGATTGCAGCTTCCGTCCGCGCCGAACGCCTTGCTGCCGGTCAGACGGGAAATGACAAAGATGCTCTGGATCATCCGGACTGGAGGCTCGTCCATGCCGAAGCCGATAAGGCTCCGCTTCAGGATGGACTTCTGGCTGGGCGCGCATGCGCTCACGACGCGGAAGTGGCTGCCGAGCTGGAAGGCGGAAGAGGCGGAGGATTCACCCAGGTCGGCCATCTGATCATCTACAGTCTCAACGAAGATGATTCTCGGGAATAAGTGAGAAACTTTTCCGTTGCCGAGCTAAGGTTAGATAGCCTTATTACAGCAAGAGGGAACAGTAAGACATGAGCGTACGTCCATTACCTGTAGGCAAAAGTTTTGAAGATGCTGGAAGAGTTCGCTGTTCGTGGTCTGCTGCATTCTCCTTGAGGGCATCCTAAAGCAGACCATGTCCGAAGTGCTCCTGAGGATGGCCATCGTTTGCTGCAGGCTGTGCTTGTCCACCCTGGATGCGCTGTGCAGGTCGTAGCAGGCAACGAAACGGCCCAGGACGACGCCGGTAAAGGCCACGGCCTCAGATTTCCCCCTACCGCGCGATCCTCTGAGAACGACCCCCTTCTTTTCGGCGATGCTCAGGAGGAGCTTCTCCAGATTTCTCTCAATGTGGCCGTGGAAGTGAATCAGGTTGAAGGTGGGCACTTCGTCGAAGCTGAAACTTACGCTCTGAAAGGAGAAAAGAAATGGCTATATTAATCATTATCACATCTACAACTTCGTACCCACCTTGTCTTTGATGAGAATGTTGAGTTCGCCGGTCTCCTTATGCAAAACGAACTTGATAGAGGCGTTCCACAAGAACTGTGCGTCGGCGATCGACCCGTACCGCCCGTAGACCGTTCTCATGAACGCGCAGACCTTGTCGAGCACGCAGAGCTCTGCGCCGAGGCAATTCCTGTTGGCAAGCACGGCCTCGTCGCTGATGGGTCCTGTGCGTAACGTTTGGTACGCATTTTGCAGACCGGCGATCCTCTCCGCCTGCGTGTCGCGCGCTCGAAGCAGCCATCGGCGAAATTCCCGAATGTCGGTACAGTCGGATAGAGCGGCAGTCAATCTGTTCCAGAAGACGATCATGCGGGCCAGGAACATGGCGTGCATCGAGAATCCTGTCGACGGCGAGGCCGCTGCGGCCGAAACCATCGCGTTAGTAGAGGAACCTAAGATCGTGGTCGCCGCTTGCTGCTTCATCTGTCCCCTGTGAAAGGTGACGCACTCCAAGACCTCCGCCCTAAAGAGCTCTCTGATCTTGACTAGCATTTGGGCTAGGAACAGGTCGACTGGGATGTCCGTCATTCGGATGGGCGAGGAGAACTTTTTCTCTGAGCCGCCGCCTACGTGAACGTATCCGGTGGCCTCCACGAAGCCTCCTTTGACGTTTGTAGCGAGCACGACCTTCTTCACCTGTGGGAACATCTTGGAAACCTTCTCCGACGATAGCATCCTGGAGAGACTGACCCGGCTCGACGTTTGCAGGACGAGGCTCAGCCGCGGAAATACGTTGACCCTGGTGCGGAGGAAGCAGGCCAGCTCCGCCTGCACCGAGGCGATTGCGTGGTGCATCGTGATCAGCTCTTGGTCAACGGAGCCCGAGGAGAGCGCGTCCACGATTCCGAGACTGTCGCAAGAGCTGCCTACGACGCTGCCTTCACCATCGGTCGCAGCCTTCGGTTCCTGCTGCGGCGGCTGCTGGTGTTGGGCAAGTGTGGCAGTGTAAATCTCCTTCCAAGAGAGGCAGAGATCTTTAAGAAGTTGGCGCAGTCGACCTTGCTGGACGTCGAGTGCGTACAACGCGAACGTCTCGCTAGCGCTCGTTAGGTCTGCCTCGATGGCGACGAACAGGTCTATCTTCTCGTAGGCGACGATCACGGTAGTCTCTAAATCGGTGAGCTCGCTTCGGAACGGTCCGCAGAACGCGCCGTCTTCGTCGGACTGGAGGCGGCGCAGCATGGCGACAGACTCGCGGAGCTTCTCGGAAAGGTCAGCGCTGTTGGTGAGAAAAGCCACGCCGAGGTTGTTGACGTCGTGCTTCGGCACGAGCTTCGATAATGTCTGCTTGATCAAGAGCAGTCTGCCTTCGATGCGGCTTTCGGCGACGGCACGCTCAATCACGTTGATGATCGGAGCGTGATCCTTCTCCAGGAGCATGGAGGCCACCTCGTCGTAGGTTTTACCAGTCAGTAGAGAGTCTGGGTCGGAGAAACCGCAGAGTTCGCTGATCTAATTAATAAGAAGAAACTACGTTTAAGTTAAGAACGGAAGGCCAAGTGCTAGTGACTCATGTACTACAGTATAGTTAAGTCACCTGCAGCCAGTGCCTCGGCCTCAGAGAGTCATTCTTCAATTTGGCAATGAGAGCCATGGCCCTCCTGTACGAATTAATGTTCCCATTCAGCGAGCAGTAGATCTCCAGCTTGGTCAGCTCTTCTCTCCTCTCGCCGCCGCCGCCCTCATCGCCTTCGTCCACCTGGCTCTCCTTGTCGGCGGCGACGACGCCGGCCAATCGGCTCGCAATCTCGTCCAGAGATTCGATGATGACAGCGCCGCTATCGGGGCCCTCATCGCCTCCTCCGTCCACAGAGTTGGACAGCATGTCCGTCTGGAAGGACTCCCACTCTCCGGCCACCTCCCACACGACGTACACCCCGCGGACCCTGGCCTCAAAGGCGACCAGCTCGGTCGACGGGTAACGCTCCACCTCGAGTTGCGCGGCCTCGGACAGGATCGCCTGCTCCGTCTCTTTCAGCTTGTCTACCTTCTTGAGGAGAACGTCGAGGTCCGCGAGCGCCTCGTGGCTCTTCCAGCTGAGCGTGAACGGGCCGTGAGTGGAGAAGTTTCTCCTCAGGTCGTCCAGCTCGGCGGTGAATTCCTCGATGCTCTTCTCCAGGGCGGCAATATCCTCGACGCGTTTCCTCGCGAAGTACTGCACCGCCTTCTCCTTCTCCCTCTTGAGGTGTTCGAACGCTTTGGTGAGGGCTTTGAGCGCCTCTGAGCCCACCTGGCGCTTGCTGTCGTTACGGCCCATGATCTCTGCGATCTCGCACACCTCGGCAACTTTCTTCGCAACGGCAGACAGATTTTGATCCACAACGACCTAAAATTGAAAATAAGATTACAACTTAATTGCCCTTGAGAGTCACCTGTTACCTGATTGGCCATCTCCTCCTGCGACGTTAGGGACTTTTTGATCTTCCTCATCAATGCGTCGATTTCAGTGATCTTCTTTCTAGACGCCTCCTCGATGGCGTTCAGAAACTTTTGCTCCCAGTTCTCTAGCAGCCTGACATGTCGCTCTACGAAGTCGCTCATCTCCAGCACGAACACGTTGATCCAGACCTTGCGCTGCAGCCGCTCCAGAAACGCCCTCGTCTCGCGCAGGTTGAGCAGGTCAGTCTCGCAGGAGCGGATGAAGGGCGCGTCGGCGTCGTAGTAGTAGCTCAGCACGGACGACGGCTTCAGGTTGATGAAGTCCTGCATTAAGAACAGGCAATTAAATTTTCCGAAATAATGCCGTTTAACATTTATCTTTCCTGCAAATGGGCGAGCGTATTGAAGTAGGACTTGACGTCCTTCTTCGCCCTGTTCATCTTGTCCTTGATGCTCGTCTCGATGCCCTCGAGCTCGTTGTGGCTGCGCTCGTCAAGGAAGAGCTTGACGGGAGGGCGGCCGGGAAGGAGCAAGATGTCCTTGTTGTTGCTCAGCTGGGTAGGGAGGTTGAAGAAGAAGTCGCACACGGAGTCGAACTCCTCGCCGACCGCGATCTTCCCGTCGCCGGAGTTCACAATCACCTTCAATCGGAACATAGGCCTCGACCTGAAGCCCGAGATGAGGCCGATGAGGCTCCTCAGGGAAGAAGTGAGGGAGGCCTCATACGCGGCGGCCAGCTTCCTCTCTACGGCGTTTACGTACTCTTCCCAGATGACCGGCTTCTCACCGTCGTCGCCAGCAACCTACGTAATTAACGTTGAATATTACTTATTTCGCGTTAGAACTGAATTTAGTATTGGATTTCTAATTACCTCAAGAAACGTTTCCAGCTTGTTGACGTAGTTGGCCAAAGTCTTGGCTTTCATCACGCAGTAAGCGACGTGATTCTTTACCACAGTCTGCGAGACGGCCAGAAAGTCCTCCGGCTTGCCCTCGTTCATGTCAGTGAAGTGGATTCGTCTCGCCTTGATCTTTGAGGGAGAAAAATTATTGACTATTTCACTATTTGTCTTGTATTACCTCTCCTAAAACGCCGTTAATGGCCTCGTTGACACCCTTGTACTCCACGATCTCCTTCATGAGCTGCATGACGGTCTCGGTGCACATGGAGATCCACGACTGCAGCGACTGCATGTTCTGCCAGGTGATCTTGTACACGCCGTTCCACATTCGTCGCTCGAGCTGCATAACGCGATTCCTGTAAGGCCGTAGTTAGACTGTACTTTGCAAATACGCAAAAGACTATGCAATGGTGTACCTAAAGAGTCCCTTTTCTTGGGCTGATAGTTTGCCCATAGTCACATTATAATCTCCGACCAGCCTGCAGATGTTGGAGATCTCTATGATCTGGACGTGCTGGCGCTTGCGGAGGTTCTCGCGGTTACGGTAGATGAACACGCCCATGCTTTCCAGGCACTGGGCCTCCATGTAGGTGGCAAGTACGGAGCGCTAACATATAAACTTTATCACATGAGTACGAGTTGGAGGCATATATGTCATTTAGGAACGCTACTTACCTTGTAATTGACGTCTAGCAGACCGTCGTAGTTGGCCGATCTCGAGATTACGAACTGGTTGGTGTTGTTGGCGCCGGTGATCGGCTCCTCCAGCCGGTTGCTCACGATCTTGGCGAACACGAGCTTTAGGTCGTTTTCCTCCTTGGCCGACATGATGGTCTCCGTGTTGATCACGTTCTCCATGGACACGTCGCTGAAGAACTTGGAGCCGAGCACATCCTCTCTCAGCGTGACCTCCTTGACGCCGAGCCCCTTGAAGCGCAGAAGCTCCACCGTCATGCTCGAGTAGAAGCGGTTCTGGTAGGACAAACGTCTGTGGATGGTGTTCTTCTGCCGGATGGTCGACTCAATCAGCTCCTGCAGGAGCTTATCCTTGCACAGATTGTACAGGTCACGGATCCTGCAATTCCATGTGTTCAATGGGTTCAATCGTGATTTACTTCACGTACCTCATCCTTTCACTAACTGAGAAGAAGGTGTCCAGAACGTCGCAAGCCTCCCTTACGTTCTTGGCCTTGTCAAAGGACACCTTAAGGGCCTCGAGGAGGGACTGGTCAAGGTCGTGAACGCGACGCTTAAACTGCTGGAAGTCGTTTCGCAGCTGCTCGTTCTCAACGTCCAGACACCTCCTGCCGCTCGCCCTTATGTTTCCGATTAGGCTGTTGTACTTGTCCGCCACGGAGAGAATCAGGTCGCCGCTGTCGGCGTCGCCACCGCTTCCACCGCCTCTGCTCCCGCCGCTGCCGCTTCCGAACGAGCTAAAGAACTGGGCGTTGGTGTAGCAGATTTCTAGGAGATCCTGCAGGCGGCTGATAAAGGCGCTGAGCGGGCCGAACAGCTTCTCGGAGGTCATCTCGGGGTCGGAGATGTTGAACATAGCCTTGTTGTTGGCCAGCACGAATTCGTAGGTGCTCTTGAAGCAGATGCACACCTTGATCGCCGTCTTGATGCTGTGCCCGGCGACCGCCGACTTGGAGTCGAACACGCGCTCCACCTCCACAAAGGCCTTACTTTTCTCGATGAGGACGTCGACGGCCAGCTGGAAGACCTGGGTCTTCTTCCAACCCTCGGGCATCTTCAGGTTGTCCAAGATGATGGAGATGTCTATGGCGGCCTTCTTGATGATGTCCCTGTAGTGCATCCTCATCTCCTCGGGCTTATCATCGTCGTCGTCATCGTCGTCGTCGTCGTCATCATCATCGTCGTCCCTGTGTACCCTGTACACGTTCCCGAGCGCCTCCACCGGCGTCCGCATCGCCTTCAACACCCTGTGGCAGTCGGAGATGAAAAGCTCCCAGGCGGCGATGTCGCTGCGGATCTTTGCCAGCATGAACTCGTCGACGAACTCGTGGTCTTTGTTCGACTTGCCGAAGGTGGAGTTGAGGAAGGCGTCGATCCGGTCGAGCACCTTCACCCGCATGCTGATCTCCTTGAGGAGCTGCGAGTGGTGGCCGTGACACTGGATCTTCGTGTCGAACATCTCCAGCAACGCCTGAAGCACGTCAATGGCAAACTCGTTCGTGGCTTTACGTACAAATTAACAATTATGTTTATGACGTCTATATTGGCTTTGAACAAGTTGTAAAACCTTTTCCCAAGTATTCTCTGGTCACCGGGTTGGACTCTAGGTCTGTGCATACGGTGGCCACGTGCAGCAGGTCGTCGGCGTTCTCCTTGATGCGCAGGGCGTTCATGAAGTGGAGGACGGTGCGGCAGAAGTTCCTCTCCTCCTCCTCTGTGTGGAACGGTGTCGTCCTGCGCGCCACCAGCAGCGGCGGCTCCAGCCTCTCCCGCAGCTCACGCCAGCGCTCCAGCGACGACGTCGGCTCCGTCGTCAGCGTCGCCTCCGACCAGGTCGTCAGCTCCGACGGCGACGGAGGCTCGGCCGGCGGCGGCTCGGCCTGCGAGTCCATTGTTCAATATCCAATTGCGCACTACATTTGAAAGAGACTGGAGACCGTCAATACAGCCGCGGCGTGGGTGACCTGCGTAATCGATACTTGGAGCTTCTGGGAAACACTCGAAAAAAGAGTCGTTTAATCAATGCTCGAATCACCGGCGAAATACTTGCACGCACGCAATCAAAGTAGTCGGTTTTAAATTCATTATACTACATAAATATAATTCGTATATATTTCATACTATTCAAAGTCTCTCATCTCACACACAAATCTTGTCGTAACATCCCACCTCTTGCAGTTCACTTGGACTTCGGTGCCGTCTATTGGCGACCACTGGAAGCACTTATTGTGCCGCCAGAGCAGACTGGGCGCGCAGCCGCCGCGCGCGTTCTTGCAATATCTAAAGAAGGGGAGGACATGGATCGAATTGAATCGATTAAACAGAAAGGGAAGTACGTACCTTAAAGCAGCTCCGTAGTCCTCCACTCTCTGTGCGAGGTCCCCTCCGTG
>JAAUYK010213980.1_pt1 | contig 22974 bp, 29 predicted proteins | sample 7278021 | NCBI WGS metagenome assembly JAAUYK01 (sample SAMN14350223, study PRJNA611818) | marine sediment metagenome | isolation source: surface marine sediment (1.8m) | place: French Polynesia: Moorea | collected 2018-08
CAAATCCCCAACCAAAGGCAAAGGTGCTGCTGAAACCCGTGCGATCGGGTGCATGACAGCTGCCGAGGTTTTTGCGCGGGCAATTCAACAAGCAAAAGTCCAGCACAATCGAAAGATTGAGGAAGAAGACCGTCAGCGTCGAATCAATCTTCGTGTCAAGGCTTTGTTCCGTCAAATTAGCCATCTATATGTCTACGATGATATGGACGAAGAAGAAATGAACGTCCATGCTCGTCAGATCAGCAACTGCATCAAGGACGTTCCTGCTCGGTGGACTGGATATCGTACCCAATCAGCAATCGATAGTGGCGAAAAGGTTCACGAACATTTCTATCCAAGACAGTGGGCTGGATACCAAATTCTATACTTCATTCTGGACAATAAGGGTATCTCTTTTGAAGACCTTAGAAAGTTCGTTGAAGTTTTCCGTCAAGTACATTATACTACTGTCAAAGAAAACAATGATCTGAAGCCTAGCCAGGACCACCGTGTCTTCCAAGATTGGGTCACAACTTACGACCTTCATTGCACCAAATTAGTGATGGAAGACGACAGAGGGGACATACTAAAAATTGGTGACTTATTTCCTAATTACCATAAATAACTATGTTGACGAGAAGAGTAACTTAGAGTATACTCCTATCAAGTCTGGTGACAAGCTCCGGACTATAAACTCAAGCACAGTCACGTGCCTTGTGATTATAATAACAACGTCAGAAGCGAACAATAATAAGGAGAAGCGAAATGACACTATCACTCGAACAGCTGCAAGCTGCATTTAAGAAAAACGACCGCGAAGGTTCTTCCCGCCCTAACAACTATTACCCATTCTGGAACATTCCTGAAGGCGCTCAGGCAACGATCCGTTTCCTGCCAGATGCCAATGATGAAAACCCAATGGGCTTCATGGTTGAAAAGCTGATGCACACTCTCACCATCAACGGTGAAAACAAGAGTGTTCCCTGCCTGAAGATGTATGACGAAGAGTGCCCTATCTGTAAGGTATCTCAGGCATACTACAAAGAAGAAGACAAGGTCAACGGTAAGAAGTACTGGCGCAAGAAGCAACATCTGGCCCAGGTTCTTGTTGTTGAAGATCCTCTTCCACCTAACGAAGAAACAAACGAAACTCACGAAGGCAAAGTTCGCTTTGTTGCACTGGGCTTCCAATTGTTCAACATCATCAAGGACGCATTTGAGTCCGGTGAGCTTGATGAAGTACCATTCGCATTTGAAGGTGGTACAAACTTCATCATCAAGAAGACAAAGCAGGGTGAATACCCAAGCTACTCTCTGTCCAAGTTCGCTCGTCGTAGCACTGACCTGACTGACGATGAGATTGCAGAAGTTAAGGATCAGATGATTGATCTGTCTACTCTGCTTCCTCAGAGCCCAGGTGAAGAGAAAGTTGAAGCTATGCTTGAAGCTGCTTTGACTGGTGCCGACTTCGATGACGGTGACTCCAAACCAACCAAGACTGACTTCACGAAGGTTGCTAAGAAGAAAGCCAAGCCTGCTGTTGCAGAAGCTGAAGAGGACGACGTTCCTTTTGAGCCTGACACAAAGACCACAGCAGCTGCTGAAACTTCTGACAGCGATGGTGAGTTCGATGATGAAGCAGATAAGATCCTGCAGCAGATTCGTGCCCGCCAGGCATCAAAAGCATCCTAAGGGGGTAAGTCATGCCATCAATGGATTTTCTTGCAGGTGTTACTAAAGACCTCGAGAAAGCCGGTATCAATGTGGAGGCCAGTGAGCCTCCACGTTACTGGTTCTCAACGGGTAACTATGTACTGAACAAAATCATCTCAGGCAGCTTCCTGAAAGGTGTACCACAGGGTCGAGTGATCGGCCTTGTTGGACCGTCTGGTACTGGTAAGAGCTTCTTGGCTGCTAACGCAATGCGCGAAGCTCAAAAAGAAGGGGCTCATGTTGTTGTGCTCGACAGCGAGAATGCTATGGATGATGCGTTTGCTTCTGCAATTGGAGTTGACGTTGATAATGACTATAGTTACTTTTCGGTTGACACGTTCCCACAAGCAAAGAAAGTTGTGTCTGCTGTTGTCAAAGGATACAAAGACGAATACGGAACAACTGACCACAATGCACCGAAGATGCTAATCGTTATTGACAGTCTACACATGATGTCGACTGAAACAGAAGAAGAGCATTTCAAAAAAGGTGTGATGAAAGGTGATCAAGGACAGCGCAACAAGCAGATGAAACAGCTACTTCGTGAGTTTGTCCAAGCAATTAAACACGTAAACATCTCAATCATCGTTACGGACGGCGTTTATAAGAACCAAGACGTAATGAATGGTGAAGGTGTGTGGATTGTTTCGGATGCTGTTAAGTTCTCTCTGTCACAGATTGTAATGCTTACCAAACTGAAACTGAAAGAAACAGGTTCACGTGAGGTGCAAGGCATTCGCATGAAGACAGAAGGTTACAAGACTCGATTCACCAAGCCATATCAAACGGTGACAATTGAAGTGCCATACGATACTGGTATGGACCCATTTAATGGTTTACTTGACGTTGCTGTTGAGATGGGTGTATGTCAGAAGAAAGGTTCTCGCTACTCAGTTGTCGGTGAGGATGAATCTTGGTACGGAAAAGACTTTGGTCCTCGTGCTCCCGACGTTCTCGTTCAATGTGAGTCGAAGCGTGAAAAGTTCTTGGAAGCTCTGGTTCAAGACGATGAAGTTGAACAACCAGACGACAAGCGCTCCGCTACGGCAAAACGGAAAGCGAAAGCTGAGGGGTAATGAATGACTTATGTTGTTACAGAAAACTGTATCAAATGTAAGTTCACTGACTGTGTGGAAGTTTGTCCCGTCGAGGCATTCCGAGAGGGGCCAAACTTCCTAGTCATTGATCCAGAAGAATGTATTGATTGTGACCTTTGTGTACCAGAGTGTCCAGCCAATGCAATCTATATGGACGACGACCTTCCTGAAGACCAAAAACAGTTTCTCGAACTCAACGAAAAACTTTCACTTGAGTGGCCCACAATTCCAACGAAGAAGGAACCGCTTGAAGATGCAGAGGATTGGGACGGAGTTCCAGACAAGCTTCAGCATCTTGAGCGTTGACAACCCTCTAGTTTTGTGGGATAATACCCAAAACTGAAACCCTAAATTGAGAGAACTGCCGTGAAACCGCGTTCAGCACAAGAACTTATGCGTGACAACCTGCTAGTGAGACATCTGGCAGGTTCACATGCGTATGGTACATCTACACCCGAATCTGATGTCGATTACAGAGGCATCTTTGCGTGTGATCCTATCAACGTGCGTACGCCGTTCTTTCCTGTTCGTGAGGCATCGGACTCAGAAGAAGAGGACACGAAGTACTACGAGTTGGCTCACTTCATGAAGCTGTGTTTGGACTGCAATCCGAACATTGTTGAAACTCTGTGGGTTGACATGGATGACATCGAAGTCAACACAGCTGCTTACATGACACTTCGTGAGCAGAAAGAACGACTGTTGTCTTCGAAGGCTGCATTCACATTTAGTGGATACGCACTCGCTCAGTTGAAGCGAATCAAAGGACACAACAAGTGGATCAACAATCCTCAGTCTGAGAAACCTCCGGTTCCGAAAGACTTTGTTGTTATGGTTCAGAACTTTGGTGGCGCCAAAGTCATGCAGAGCAACTTCCAGTTGGTTCAGAATAATTTCCGTCTTGTCCCTTATGGTGGTGACTTGTTTGGCATGTACGTTGCTGAAGGTTACCAAACATACGACGCCAATGGTTGGTTGAACACTCAATTTGAAGGTGACCGTCACGAACTCGGGACGCCTCAGTTTGTTGTTCGATTCAACAAGGCTGAGTACAAGGCTGCTAAAGAGAAGTACGACAACTACTGGACTTGGAAAAAGAACCGTAATGTAAAGCGTGGTGCTCTTGAGGAGCAGTTCGGTTACGATACGAAACATGCTATGCATCTTGTTCGACTGTTGCGTATGGGTGAAGAGATTCTGTCTACTGGTAAGGTCATTGTTAAACGACCTGACGCAGACGAGCTTCTGGCCATCCGTGATGGTGCTTGGACGTACGAAGAGATTGTTGAGTACGCTGAGCATATGGACGACCGTGTTCGTAACGTGTTGTACAAGACAACAGATTTGCCAAAGAAACCTGACATTAAGTTTGCGGCAAACCTTCTGATGGAGGTTCAGGATATCGTGTGGAGCGAAAATGAGTAACATAACTGATTTATTCAAACAACGTGATGCTCTGTTCGCTAAGGCGACGGACAATATCCTTGAAGCAATACCTCATGTCCTTGATGGCATTGTTCGATATTTGAACCTCAGAGATGAGATCCAAAGCGGTAACCTTAGTTGGGAAGAGGCTATGCTCTTCCCCTCTGAGGATGGTGGTGAAAGTTTCATCATGATTGTCGGGGTCATTTCATACAATCCTGGTGAGAAGTTTGAATTACCTGATCACCGCATCGTTGAGATCAACGAGAACACAGCCGATTACTTCAAGCGGTTGATCCGAATCGGTATTCCTGTTACAATGGCCGAAAACGGAACGGACGAAGATATATTTGAGTTCTTGAAGAAAACTGAAGATGCTGAAAATGCACCAGCTCCTGAACCCATGTCGTCTGACCCAACGGATTTTGATCTAACGGAACTAACTGACGAGCAGCGCAAAGCATTGGAGCTGTTCGAACAAACAGCTGGAAAGAAGAGTTGAGCAGAATAATTGAATTAGGGCCAAAGTATGCTAAGCTGCCTGCGATCCTTGATGAGTATGAAACAGCACTGGAAGGTGTTGAAGACATAATCAAAATCAAAGGAAAGAAACTAGAAGCAGCAAATGTAGAAAATCCTGCATGGCAAGTATACTACGACCAAAAGCGGATTGAGCTTCACACTCTTGCCAAGTTTTTTGAGCAAGAGATCGCTCGTGTTCGCGCAAAATTATTTCGTTCGTATAAAGAGAATCACTCACGAGAACTAACCGAAAGGGAAATAAACAGATACCTCGATAACGAAGAGGCGTATCTGACAGTAAATGGACTGTACCTTGAAGTAAAAGATCTGTATGACAAGTACGATGGTATTGTCAATGCATTCACCTCTCGTGGCTATTCACTCAACAATATAACAAAAATAAGAGTAGCTAGCCTGGAAGATGTCGAACTCTAGATTATGTACAATAAAAATACTCGATGAAGTAAATTGCGTATTCGTTGGCCTGCACCCAGATCACATTGGGTACTTTTACGAAGAGTACGCTGCGTTCGCACCTAACTACTACTTCAATCCAAAATTCAAACTCGGTTCTTGGGACGGTAAGATTCGTTACTTTCACAAGACCGGAAAGACACACGTCCATCTCTTAGATGAGATCATTCCCCGTGTTGTTGGTCTTGGATATAAGATCAAATTGACAGACGCTCGTGTTGGAGCACCAGTTCAACCTACACCTATCACTGAGAGCTTCTTTGGAGATAGGGGTGTCATTGACTTTGAACGTGAATGTCCTTGGGAGATGAGAGACTATCAAGTTGAAATGGTCAATGCTCTTATCGCAAATGGCGGTGGTGTTGGTATTGCTGGTACTGGTGCTGGTAAGACTTCTATGTGTGCTGCACTTGCTCTTGCTTACCAAGAAGCAGGAGATCTGAAATCGATTATCATTGTTCCAGACAAGAACCTTACAGAGCAAACTGTTTCTGAATATGAGTTCTTTGGTGTTGATGTTGGTGAGTACTCTGGTGACAGAAAAGACTTACAACATCAGCATGTCGTTTCTACTTGGCAATCACTTCAGAACAATCCAAAGATCATTCAGTCATTTGATGTTATCATCGTTGACGAAGCTCACGGACTGAAAGGACAAGTGCTTACCAAACTACTCAATGAATATGGTAAAAACATTCCATATCGTTTTGGCGTAACTGGTACATTACCAAAAGCTGAGACAGATGCAATGGCAGTAAAGATTGCTGTTGGTACTGTTCAGTATTCCAAGCCTGCTCATGAGCTGATTGATGAAGGTCATCTTGCAGAGTTACACATCGACATCATGCAATTAGAGGTCGATCTTAAAAAGCAGTATAACGAGTACTTAGAGGATGGTGAGTACGATAAGCCAATGACGTACATCCAGTTTAAGGACAGTTACTTCCCCGATTGGACTGCCGAGAAGCAGTTCCTTCAGACAGAGAAAGAACGTCTTGAATGGATTGCCTCCTATATTGAGATCAAACGAGATGCTAAGAAGGGTAATGTTCTGTGTCTCGTTGATGGCGTTCGCTTCGGACAGAAGCTAGCAAAGATGATCGATGGTGCGATATTCTTGTACGGTGGCGACAAGATGAAAGATCGCAAAGAGGTTTACGAGCTATTCAAAGAAAATGATGACCTTGTTGTTATTGCAACTGTAAAGATTGCAAGTACGGGTCTCAACATCAAACGCATATTCAACATGATGTTTATTGATGTGGGTAAGTCGTTTGTTCGTGTCATTCAGACAATCGGTAGAGGGTTACGAAAAGCACCCGACAAAGATTACGTCAATGTGACAGATATCTGTTCCGACTTGAAGTACGGAAAGAGGCATTTGCGCGAACGAATCAAGTTTTACAAAGAAGCAAAGTACCCACACAAGAAAAGAAAGGTTGACTATTCGGTTTAACTTTTGTACAATGGACCTATGCTAGTATTTGATAATAATAACGAACCATTAATACTTGACAACATCTACACGCCAACTATTGCGGATCATATTTGGGTATTAGACCTAAACATGATGGACTATACGTTGGCTCCTTTGTTGGTCCTCGAGGAGATTCTAGCCCCTACGATTGAGCTTTCTATTATGGGGTTCAAGTTTCCCTTGCCTGCAAACTGGAACATTCTCGTTGTTGATGATGAGACAATGCAACTCGATGTTGTTGAAGTTGCTGAGGTAGCTGGCAAAGAATTCAGAGCATTCGTTTATGGTCCAGAGCGTCCAAGATACGATATGGCCGTGATTTCTGTCTCTGATTACCACCCCAACTACCACAATGTTGGCCCGTCATTATACAAATACCAGATGTTATGTCATCCTGTCGCACCCGACACTTGGGTGAATGTCGCGCCCTCAGATACGTACAATAAATATCTGAAAGAGGCATTAGCAGGAGATATAGTGTGATTGAAAATAAAGAAACTATAACATACGACGAGTTTCGTGCTTGGATGACTGGACTGATTGTCGGTAAGCGTGGAGCACTTCCTGATCTTGATGATTGGAAGATGATAAAGAAGATGATGGATAAGGTTGTTCCTGAGAAGGAAGTAATCACAATCCCATCTATCCCCGCAGAACCAATTCAGCCTTACAATCCTGCACCATACCAACCTTGGTATCCAGGTCCATACGTTGGCGATCCAGTTCCAAATCCAAATGTGATTTGGTGTGGTGGTCCTAACAGCGCATACTCAAGCGGTGACACTTCAGACAAGTTTGACATGTCTAAGTTATCCAACGGTGGCGATTATGGACATGGCTCTACAGTCTCAATCGGAGACGTTAAGGTTGATAGCGAATCTGGTATTAATATTCGTATGGAATATAACGCAGAGGACTTCGATAACGCTTTCAACATGATGGTGAAGTCGAATACAGAGTAAATGGCTAAACGAAGAGCAACCCCAAAAAATCGTGAGATGACTCTCACTGAGTTCAGAGCTTGGTTGGAAGGCGTTGAAGAAATGCAAGCCGCCAACTGGGTTCCTGATCAGGCTCAGTGGAAGTTGATCCGAAGTCGAATCGATAATATAATCCTTGAGGAAGTTGAGGTGCAGGTCGCTGCACCAGCTCCTCAACCAGTGCGCCCAGGACATAGTATGCCTGCAACGTTTGCTGACCAAGGTGTGAACAATCCTCCACCTGCAGCAGCACAGCAGCCAACATTTGTTCCACCACAAAGCGCTGTTCCTGTTGAACCTGAGATCACTCCAGCGGCAGCGGCAGCACTGAAGGGTAAAATGCCAGCAGCTGGAACCAGTAATGCAGCTAACATGCAAGGCGCGGACGGAAAACTCCACACACCTAACATCGATACGTCAAATGGGGAATACACATCCAGCTTCGACTAAGTTCACTCAACTGAAGGATCGTATCCTTTGGTTTGATGGTACTTCAACTGTTCCAGAGAAAGAGCTGGTTCAGTTGATTGCTCGTGAAGGATCGGTTGACGGTATGTTCGTTGACGAGATGTCGCAAGACATCAAGCAGTACAATTTACTTGTTCCCGATCACGAAAAGATCACTGTTAAAGGTTCAGTATATGAATTGAGCCTTGAGTGGAACATTCCTCGTGAATTCTCAGAACTTAATGTGAGAGATCACATCATTAATTGCTTCGAAGATGAGTGCAATAGTCAGGTGTTCACAGATGATGAGCTCCATGAACGAAGCAGGCGAATTATCCAAGAATTGGATCTGTACGAATCGCTTGGATTATTCGGTGTAATTCGCACCTTAATTTTTGTTATAAATACCTTGCGTGAACGTGATATTGTTTGGGGTGTTGGCCGTGGCAGTAGTGTCGCATCCTACATCCTATATCTCATTGGTGTACACGATGTAGATAGCGTTCTTTATGAACTAGATATCACAGATTTCTTGCGCAAGTAAAGGTATACTGGAGAATAATATGTCCCGAAAAATTAAGAGTGCACGCGGAGAACTCGTTGATTTTGACTTACTCAAGATCAAAGAGCAGATGGCCTCGGCACCTCCTACAGCGGATGTCCGCGCCCGACAAGACTTCATCGACAAAAGATTGCGTCGTCGTCTGAAGAAAGCGCGTCCCGTTCCGCCTAAAATTGAACCACAAGAAGGTGATGTTCAAGTTGACCCTAAGATGCCTGCTACTGAGGATTTGGGTGAAACAAAGAAGATTGATGAGGTAAAAGAGGCTCCTGTGAAGAAGACTCGTCAAAAGGCACGACCAAAGCCAAAGACGACAGAAGAATAACAAATAAAGGAGACTAGAGATGGGTTTGCCAATTCCTATCCGTAATCATTTTATCTTTCAGTTCGAAAGTAAAAGAACAAAACACATGGGCGTCAACCAGTTCCAGGAAGAAACAGACTGGGGCTTCGAATTCGTTCGGGTTGACGATACCACTCAATCAGCCAGATGGGTTACCGTCCTAGCAGTCGGTCCAGAGTGCGATCCAAATGTCCAACCAGGAATGCGCGTGCTTCTTGACAAGCTAATGTGGTCAGAAGCATTCGAAGTTGACGGCGAAGAATACTGGAGATCAGACTCGGATCAAGTGCTGTTAATCGACGAAGACACCATACCTGCCTAAATTAGACCCATAAATATCCTAAGTGTGCAAATGAGCACGGAGGATATTTTATGTTTGGAATTATTACACTCCTGACAGGGATTGCCTTGTCTGTGGTTGCGGCCTGGTTTGCCATTGAAGGTATTATGGCAATCTTCGCTGGCCTAGCAATCCACGCTATGATAATGGGTATCGTTGTCGAAGCTGGTAAAGTCGTTGGTATCACTTGGATATACCGAAACTGGAACCAACGAACAAAACTTAAACACATCATGGTGCCTGTGACCGTCGTAGCTATGCTATTGACGAGTATGGGTATCTTTGGACTTCTATCAAAAGCCCATTTGGAACAGACTGCTCCTGTTTCTAACAACACGGTTGTAATTGAACGTCTCGATCAGCGAATCGCTCGTGAACGGACAGAGATCACAGATGCGGAAGCTATCATTGCACAGCTTGATGAAACTGTAAACACTTTGATCGAGTATGACAAAATTAGTAATCCGAAAACTGGTGCTATTGCAGTTCGTGCACGTCAGCAAGAACAAAGAGATCAGCTGAAACAAATCATCGACAGTTCTTATGACGACATTGATAAGTTTGAAGATCAAAAACTTGAACTTACACAGGAACTGAATGCACTTGAACTTGAGGTTGGACCAATCAAATACATCGCTGCTGTTGTATATGAAGATCCAAAGAATAACCTCGAAGAAGCTGTTCGGTGGGTAATCATTGCGTTCATCTTTGTTTTCGATCCAATGGCTATCATGCTCATCATGGCTGGTAACTATACACTAATGGGTCGTATTGTTGCTGCTGGTCCTCTTGAGGAAAGGGAGGAAGAAGATCATCCAGAGCCATTACTAGAGGGTGAACCTGACCCAGAAGTAACTGATGTCGAGCAATTATTGGAGCAACCCAAAGATAGTGTTTCGATAGATCAAATACGCGAGGCGTTAGAAGGCATGCAACATAAAGAGCTGACCCCAGCTGAGTTAGCTCAAAAGGGTATGCTAGAAGAGATGCTGGCCAGACGAGCAGTAACGGAGAAAATTCGTTCTGGTAGTTGACATTTAGATTCTCCTCGTAGTATAATCACCATATGATACTGCGAGGAGAATACCTATAATGAATGTAGACAAACATGCGCTTTGGGTCGAGAAGTACAGACCCCAAACTCTCGAAGAATATATCTTTCACGATAACAACCAGCGCATTGCCATTGAACGTATGATTGAGGATAAGACAATTCCTCATCTATTGCTTTCTGGTGTTCAAGGTTCCGGTAAGACAACTCTCGCACTCGTTATCATTAACGAACTTGGTTTCGAAACTACTGACGTATTGACACTCAACGCATCTGATGAAAACTCAGTTGATGTTATGCGTGATAAGATCAAGTCGTTCATCTCTACATTCGCAATGGGCGATTTCAAAGTAGTTCATCTTGAAGAGGCTGACTACATCACAGCAGCTGGTCAAGCAGTACTTCGTCGTATGATGGAAGAGTATGCTGACACAGCTCGTTTCATTCTCACGTGTAACTACGAAAACAAAATCATCCCCGCTATCAAATCTCGTACTCAACATTTCCGTTTTCAGAAACACGATGTTGATGCAGTTACTGAATCTGTTGCTAAGATTCTGTTACAAGAGAAAATCAAATTCGATCTGGATCTGCTCGACAAGTATGTTCGTGTTGGTTATCCAGACATTCGTAAGATTATAAACTCACTGCAGCAAAATTCTCATGGTGGTAGTTTGATGCCACTTGTGTCTGAAGGTGCTGTGGGAGATTATAAGTTTGAGCTTCTTGAGCTAATCGAAACTGACAATTGGTTTGAAGCCAGGAAGTTGACTTGCGGTGAGGTTGCTGCCGAGGAGTGGGAAGATGTTTATCGCTTCCTGTACGAGAACCTCCACAAAGCACCAAAGTATTCCACTCAAGCAAAATGGGAGGAAGGTATCATTGTAATCGCTGACCATCTGTACAAGCACGCTCTTGTTGCAGATCCTGAAATCAATGCGGCTGCAATGTACATCAGATTAGCTCAGATATAACAATAATAAAATGGAGCAACAATGGACAAAGAGTACGATGATGTCTTCAGCTTTTTAGAAGACAAGGAAAAAGATCCCCACTGGGATACGCATGCTTGGATGCTTGCGCATGAAGAGCAAGAAAGAATGGACGCCGCAGCAAAGAGTTATGTTGATGACTGCGATGACCGAAACCCCCTAGCCGGTGACTGTTACTTCGATGAGGACAGGAACTGTTCAATGGTTTATGATGGACTTGAGTGGGTTGAGGTTGCAGGAGCACCATTCGAGAATGGCCTGACAGTTAGTGGCCTGGAAGTAGCAGGTGAAATATCGTTGGCTGATATGCCTTCCGATGGCCAACTGCTAACATATGATGCTGGTGAACTACAGTGGGCTGATGCTCCTGAGATGCTTATCTCAGCAAATGTTGCTCCATGTAACACCATCTGCTTTTACAATGATGGGGAAATGGCTGTCGAATTCAACATGTCGGAAGGGACAGTTGAGTTTGGTGACGCATACGACCCTGACACGTTCCAAGAAACATTCTGGACTGCGTTGGGTCAAGCATCCCCTCTCGCTCTACAGCAGCGTATCAATGAGTTGGAAGCTGAGCTTGGTATTCAAGAGCAGGCCGAAGAGGAACGAAACGACACAGCGAACGCTTATGCGGACTACGAGCGTGCAATGAGACTGGTCGAATGAAGTTCATCGCAGCAGAGCCCATGTCGTTGACTGAGCTGGACGAGGCTCTGAAAAAGGATGGTATCAACCTTGTTGTTAATCGTGTTAGCACCGAGGTTGATGACCACATTGTAGGCTCCTCTATCTACGTGACAATTGAAAGTGTTGCAAAAACGTACGAAACAGAGGATAATACTCAGTCCGAAGAAGCAGATCGTTTTGATCTTGCTAAAAGCATATTAGGGGAACTTGATGGCTCGTAGAAAAACGCCAGAAAATGAATCCGCTGAAGAGCAACGGGAACGTCGTATCAAAGATACGATTGCAAACACTGCCGACCGCAGCGAAAAGACATCTTGGAATCGTAAGATGGATAACATGGTTAAACTCATGTCCCAAATCAATCCCATCGAAGACAAGATTCTTGAGCTGCAGGCAGAGAAGCAACCTATTTTTGATGCAATCCAAGAACTACGTGCACTGATGGTTAAAGAGTGTGTTCATCCATTTGAATACCTCGAAGTAAAAGGCGATCATGTTGAATGTAAGTTCTGTGGAAAGAAAGTAGGAATCCCAAATGCCTTCACCGAAGAAGCATAAACTCGATATATTCAAAGTCCTTGGACGAATCAGTTCGAAGGACAGAGAATTTTTCAGTAACTTAGACGAAGAAGAACAAAAGGCTCTTCAGCCTCTTGTTGTCATGCGTTGGCTTACTGGCACCAAGAGTGCTCAACAGATTTACTTTCTGAATGAGCTTGTCAATCCGTTTGTCTTCAATATGGCTAGGCACAAAGAGTTGTTGGTTGATCTAATGACTGTCTGTGCACCTGGTCACAATCAAAGATATTACTGGAACAAGGCTCAAAGCAAAAAGACATCATCCGCACCCACGATCGTTGGAATCATTAGGGACATCTTTGGATACAGTACGATAGAAGCAATGGAAGTGTTGCCTTTGCTTGATAATGAGACTATATTATCATACGCAGAAGAGTTAGGTAGACAACCTGACGAAATCAGACTGGTTAAGAAAGAACTGAAAGCTCGTGGGCTATGAGGGAAAAAAGATTCGAATGTAGGTTTTGTGGAGCAAAGTTTGCACTAGAAGATCGCTTCATGAAACATCGCTGTAAGCAGATGATCAGAGACGAAGAATTTCGTACTCCGCTCGGTCAGGCTGCTTGGTTATATTACCAACAGTGGATGAAAGCATATCGACGTCAGATCCCAAGATCACAATCATTCCTCCATTCCAAATTCTATGGGTCATTTGTTCGCTTTGCAAAATTCGTAAAAGCCGTTCATCTTCCTGACCCTGAAACTTTCATCTGGCTGATGAAAGAGAAAGATATCTCACCTACAATCTGGAACAATGATCAAGTATACGCTTTGTATTTGGAATTCCTAGACAGAAAAGGAGATCCACAGAAGCAAGCTCAGGTCACGATTGATACATTGTTTGACATCGCTGATGCCGCTGATACAGATCCAGGTGACGTGTTCAATATCCTCACACCAAGTGAAGTAATCCAGTTTCTCCGTGAGAGACGACTGTCTCCGTGGGTTTTGCTCAATAGCAAGAAGTTCATGGAGTTCTATGTCAACAGAGTGTCTGCCGAAGAGCGAATCATCATGGAATCGATCATTCGGCCGAAGTATTGGGGCGAGAAGTTCCAGAAACACCCACAAGCTGTGGAAATGATGAGAAAATACGTTGCTGAACTAAATCTCTAGCGTATAAATACCTCATAGTCTAATACTACGAACTTTGAGGAATTGCGCTGATGGCAACCAGCACGACAATCTACATTATAAACAGCACGGACAATAGTAACCAGTTTTCTATTCAGCCGCGCACACAGGATGGCGGTGCAGATGGCGTACAACGCAGTACCGATCTAGTACTTTACGGAAATGCAGCAGAGAACTGGGGCGAGAAGTTCAACGAAAACTTCTACCGACTCCTTGAAAACTTTGCTTGCGACGAATCTGCTCCTGGTGTCCCACAAGATGAAGGCGACATTGGCGGTCCTGGATTTGGTATTAATGCTCCTGTCGCTGGACAGTTGTGGTTTAATAAAACCGATGAGGTTCTCTACGTATACAACGGAACAGCTTGGGCAACAACAGTTGCTGGTGGAGACATTAGCGACATCACCGGTCTGCAAGCAGCTCTCGACGCTAAAGTAGATCGAGCGGGCGACACTCAGCTAACAGGCGTTCACCAATACGGAACTCACTTATTCTTCAACGAAGGCAATGGGAGTATTGCTGCAGCTCCAGACATTCGTTTTGGTGCTGCTGGTTTGTTAGCAGCAGATGCCAGCATTCACATCAACATAGATGGTGATAATAGCGGTGGCGGTAATTTTGTTATCTCCAAAGGAGCACTAAACACAAGCGATGGTAACTACACTCCATTGGTTACGGTTCAAAATGACGGAACGCTTCACGTAGAAGTTGCCAACTACGAAAACCAAGTCACAAACGACGACGATGTTCCAAACAAAAAGTACGTAGACGATGAGATTGCATCTGAGATTGCTGGCCTTGCAATTCCGGTTGGATTTGTAACAGGTGACATCCGAGCTACTCTTCGCTCATCAGCAGACGCTGGCTGGGTTATGCTCAACGATGGAACAATCGGTGCAGCTGGGTCTGGCGCCTCAGCAAGAGCAAATAATGACACAGAAGATCTGTTTACTCTGATCTGGAACACAATCAGTAACGCATGGGCACCAGTTGGTGGTGGTCGTGGAGCATCTGCAGCAGCTGACTTTGCTGCGGGCAAGACAATTGGTCTTCCAAGAACGCTGGGTCGCGTACTTGCAAATATGGATACAGGTAACGTATTAGGCGAATATGAAGGTGCTAAGACTCACGCATTGACAGCATCTGAAAACGGACCACACACTCACTCAGGTTCCGGTACAACAAACACAGACGGTGCGCACACTCACAACATTGCTCCATATGACGTGTTGGATGATGGTGGAAACACAAACCAAGGTCAGTCTGATTCTAACGACGCAAATCAGACTAGCACGATTTCCTCATCGGGCAGCTCGCACAGTCACGCATTTTCATTTAACACAAACTCTTCTGGTAGTGGCACGCCGCATAACATTATGCAGCCTACAGTTTTCGTACATTACCAGATTAAACTGTAAAATGCCACTGAATAAATAGAGAATATGGAATCAGGAGAAATTCACTAATGGCCACAGTATTCGTAGTAGAAAACACAGCGGGAACGCTCAGTATTACCCTTCAGCCGGGACAGCTGAACGGACCTGGCGGAGCGCAGCGTGACAGCGATATGCGCTTATATGGAATGGGAGCACTCCTTTGGGGTGAAGGCATGGACGAGAACATCCTTCGTCTTGCGGAGAATTTCTCATGCCCAGCAAAAGAGTTAAACGACTATAACCCTGGAACAGGTAGCAACGATTACGATCCCGATTCCGATCCAATCCTGCCGAAAGACGAAAATGATCTCGGTCCAGGTAAAGGCATTAGTGTTCCAGTAGAAGGTCAGCAGTGGTTCAACACAACAGAACAGATCATGTATGTTTACGATGCTGTTCTCGGTGGTTGGAAAACAGGTACAACGATACCAGTTCAAACAGACGTACCAACAGACCCACAGCGTGGTGATTTCTGGTACGACACAGGTGCAGCAAGCGCTTGTGGCAATCCAGTCCTGAAAGTATATGATCCTATTCACCCTGATGCAGATGGCGTAAGTGGCTACGTTATCGTTGGTGAGGATTTTGTAAGTCAGTGCGGTGATTATATGACCGGCGAGCTAAGCATGGTTGAGCCGGGTCAAACAAACCGCCACAAGATTACCGATTTGGGTGATCCTACAGCTACATACGATGCCACCCATAAAGATTATGTTGATACAGCCGTGTCTGGCATTGGTGGGTCGTTGACTTCTCACATAAATGATGATACACTACACCTTACAGCTCTTCAGAACACTTTCCTGGATCAGATGGAAACCAACTGTACAGGATTTGGTGCTACTTTAGCTGCTGATGTTTGTCACCTTGCTGGATATGATTCCAACAGCGGTGATGTGTATGACAACATTGACGATCGCGTACTTCGTGCGGGTGATCAGATGACGAGTTTCTTGTCGCTGGGTACGGTTGGTTCGCCACTCATCCCAACACAAGATAACCACGCTGTTCCGAAGAAGTATCTGGACGATCAATTAGGAGGTGCTTTAGGAAGCGCTGATCGCCAAGTTCGATTCTTCAGTAGTGCGGCTACAGGACAAGGACAACTTGATGGTGACATTCACGTTGCAGGTTCAATCGTTTACGTTTGGGCTGCTAACGCTTGGAGACAGATCTTCCCAGCACAGTACTCATAATCTTAATTTGGGGTTAAGACGTGAATGACTTGATGGTCTATCTGAAAACTACGGATACCTGTAACTTACATTGCGATCATTGTTTTACAAACGGTTATAATGGAAAGAAGGGTTGGTTTAACGTAGATGCGACGGTAGACTTCTTTCAGAGACTAAAAGCGTGGCACCCCGAATATGATAACGCGTTAATTTCATTTCATGGGGGTGAGCCGCTTATCGCCCCTACGGATCTGATTTTTCAGGCTTGGGACGGAATTAAAGATTTGTGGCCCAACCTTTGGTGGTCCGTTCAAACCAATCTTACCTTCCCATTGACTGACGACAAAGTCTCAGTGCTTGATACTATTTGTAACAAGAGCTGGGGTACTTCGTATGACAAAAACATACGTTGGGCTGACATCAACCAAGAGTTGTTGTGGAGAAGTAACGTAAAGAGAATGGCTGATGAAGGTCATGACATTACGGTAATGGTATGTTTGAGTGGCCATGTTGTTAATAACATGGAACCAATCGAAATCATTGAAGACATGGCTTCGCTTGGAATCAAACACATTAACTTTGAACGTGTCACTCCAAACGGAAATGCTCTCGAGCATTTGAATGAAGGTATTATTCCAGGTAACAAAAACCTGGATGCGTGGTTCCTGAAGATGTGGGAACAGTGTGAAGAACACAAGACGTACGAATATATAGACAATATGTTCTTCGACTCTATATTGACGTCGCTAGTTCATACAACACACGCTGGATGTAGATGTCGAGAGTGTGAACAAAAGATTTTGACTATCAACGCTGATGGCACTGTTGGTGGTTGTCCGAATGGAGCAGTTAGTAATACGTTCGGAACAATCTACGATGATGTTGAAGAGTTGATGATGAGTCCGGGCAGAATGTGTAACATTCAAGCTGAGATTGTAAGACATCCAGCATGTTATGCTTGTCCGGTATATGATATATGTAATGGTGACTGCCACCAGTTGGCATGGGAAGGAAATGTTTGTGCAGCACCGAAGTCATTAATGACAAAACTAAAACAAGATGACGATGTCGAAACATATAAGAAGTTCTTAGATGGTTTCGTGGGACAGGAGTAACAAATGACTAATGTAACAAAGACGGTGTATGTTGGTAAGGTCAACACATTACGCACCACTCCAGCTGCTAGATCTCCAGCGGTAAACGGCACCGACGTTTCCAGAGCCTCAGCACAGAGTATTACAATTGCTGCTCCAAACACCGTATCGACCGCTGTAACAGGTGACCTTTCAGGAAGCACAATTGTCGGTGACGATATGAGAAGTCTTCTTGTATCCAAAGCACGTGAATGGTCTCGTATTCGAAAAGTACGTTATCGTTTGACAGGTAACGTCTCTCCTGCTGGTTCCACTTACGACAGATTCGGTCACATCACATCGCCTACACCAGGTACGAGTGTTCCTGGAACTGGTAACGCAATTTATGACATCTTCGACGCAGGTGAAGATATCGATGAGTCTGATGTTGATAACTTAATTTCAACACTGAAGATTATCGTGAACAACGACACGTTAACACTGCAGCACAATCCAATTAACTATTGCCACTCACAGTGTCACAGTTCTTGTCACAGTTCGAGGGGGAGACGATAAATGTTTAACATTATGAAAAAGATTTATGTAGCTCATGATCAAGAGAATCATGACTACATGCGCGAGCGTATTATTCTGCTCCATCCTCAATTTGTAGATACCATCTACTCGAGATTTGATGGCATGGAAGAAGATCCACGACAGAAAGGTATGTTGTTTACTTACCACAACCTTGACGATCTGATTGCAGAAGAGTTTGATGGTGAAGTTAGTAGTTTCCATCAGATGCTGAGCACAGAAGAAGATTTGCTTATTGTGGTTGACGAAGTAGACTATGTTCGTCTGTACACACAAATGCAGATGGAACTGCAAAAGACGTTTGGTGTTGCTGACGAAAACCTTGATCGTATGGCTAACGCTCAGCGCTTGAAAGACTTCACTGCTGGCGATAGTGTGATGCGTGAGTTCTGTCTTCCGCAAGGAGAAGAGCCATCTGCATTCGAAACAATTCGCAATGAAGAGAAATCCAAATACGTTCCAACAGGAAAGGTTTACGGAAACATTCTTGAGCTTCCGTTTGAAGTTGCATATGTTCTGTACAAGTGGGGCAACATCAACAAGCAACAGGTTAATGTGAAAGTTGGTGTTATGGCTCGTGGTATGTTACTCGGCCAGATCCACAACCTGATGGAAAACCTCAAACTTGGCATTGGCGCTTCTGCTATTGTTCTCCAAGAATTCCTGGATGACGATACTATCGTTGATGTTGATGACATCATGGTCGCAATCAATGGCAACAAACTTCTCAAGTCGTTGCTGTGCCACTCTTGCATTGAAGAGGGTGGTGAAGGTATGGTTGAAATTGATCTGCAGAAGACAAAGACTTTGAATGAAGTTCGTCGTCTGTGTGAGATTGCAATCAAGCATGACCTTGATCATGATGCACAGCCAGAAGTTGACCAAGCTGAACTTGATTTGTTCTTCAAGCTGTATGAAGAGAAAGACATTGAAGTGCTGGAAGAGCTGAAGTTTAATTCGTTGTCGACTGGAATGGTCGTATCGAAGATGGACAAGTTCAACAGCCTTCTGATTATGTCTGAGTAAGACGTAATCACATAACATATACTATAGGGGATATCCCATGAACGAAAATCTGGTTACGCTGCCTCTGTCTCCAACAGACATGGTAGAGTTCTTCAAAGACAAATCACAGGTCTACACTGTCGATTATGATGTCACAGTGGAGAACCTCAGCCCTCGTTCGATGCTGATGTACTTGGCCAACCTTGGAATCAATTGTTCCTTCTCTCGTGTTACGCATGAGCTGATGACCGACTACATTACAATGAAGGAGTTTTCTAATACTCCTGTATTGGCTGCCATCCACGCGAACATTCTTGGTTACATAAAGTTCGAAACGATTATGTACCCAGAAGTTCTTCCTTTGTTTGGCGTTTCAGCAATCGTTAAGTTTGCTCAAGAACACGTCGACATTGTTGCTGACCAGTGTACATTCCTTGATTCGTTCTATCTGTATATGGAAACCAGATCACTAGGAGAGGATGACGAAGTTACACAAACAGAACTGTTTGATGATGAGCTGCACGACGCAATTAGCTTCTCGTTAGTCACTCTACTCCAGTTTGAAGACTTCATGATAAACTGGATGGCTGAAGTCCCACCACTCGATGAGCAAACGTACTACAGTCGCTACTTTGACGACTATATGTTCCGCGGAAAGAATCTGTTCTTCTACGCTCACCAGAGTTCTGCATTTGGTTTGTTCTCTATACTCCAGAACGCTCAAGAAAATGAAGATGCTAAGAAAGAAATGGATGCTCTCGATGCATTTATGACCAAAGCGTCTGAACAACTAGGAGCGGAGGATGGAGTCAGCGCGTAAAATTATCCCGATCTTTCCTGTCACACCTTCACTGGGGTTACCTGGAAAAGCTCCATCGGTCGATGCTGATGTCACTAAAGCCTTGCTTGAAAGCAAGCGTCCGTCTATTGCAGAAATAGAACTCACCTTATTCGAGAACTGCAACATTGAATGCGACTTTTGTTTTCATGACAAGAAGTCAACTGTTGGTCTGACCCTTGACGAGATGATGTCCAAATTAGATATCATCGAAGAGTTTATGGCAGCACGACAAGGCACCGTTGAAATGTTGCAGGTCAATGTTGTTGGTGGTGAATTGTTCCAAGATCGTTGGATGTATGAGCTATGCGAGAACTATACCATAATTGGTATGGCGATGGCTGACATGGCTAAGAAATACGGCTACGATCAGTTCCGAATTGTCTGGGTTAGTAACTTCCTCTTTGCAAAGAAAGACTTGGTGTTGGCATTGGTTGATGCCTTACGCAACGAAGGAATAGATAACCACATGATCGTCTCGTACGATTTTGATGGTCGTCCAATGTCCAACAGATATAGACAGAACATTGAAGAGTTTGGCCCTGAGTATATCATCTCAGTCAACCTCGTAGGTACAGTCGAGTCGATTGAAATATTCATGCGTGATGAAGATGAGTATTTCAAGAACTATCTGTATCCAAACTACAACATATACTTTGACGACTTCATTCCCGACAAGGGAACAGATGCAATGTTACCGCCTGACAGTATGGTCTACGAGTGGTATAAGTTTATTGCAGATAACTATCCAAAGATTGCTCCTGTTGCTACGCTGATCGAGAATGAAGTTAATGAGATGCACTGTTTGTCACTGAACAAGATAACAATCTTCCCTGACAACAGAACATCAAACTGTCGTTGGCACAGATACGATCAGGACGACTTCAATACAGAATTTAATATTCACGACAACGCAGGAATGATGCAAAACTATATGGACGAGCTTGGGTGCTTGTCTTGTGAGTACTTCCAGCGTTGCGGCTTCCGATGTTTCACACAATCTGATTGGAGAAACAGAGAGAAGGACATGACAAATCCAAGATGCCCAATGAAGGCATTCTTCAACTACACGACTAAGGGTATAGAATGGACAAGAGAATAATTCCAGCAACAATACCGTTATCACCATCACAGATAAACGAGTACTGTCAAGCTAACTGCGATGGAGATAATAACATCATCTATGAGTTTGATGTGTCAGATTGTCCGCTGAAGCCATCTCACATTTTCGGTTACCTTTCCAATCTGAAGATTGACTTCAGAGTTGTTGGGTATGATACAGACTTCTTTGAAGAGTATCTTCGTACACCATTCCTGGTTGGTGAATCTAACCTGATTGAAGACCACAAGAACTTTTTACTGGACCAATCTGTTCCACTATCAATACTCGAACAACAACTTGCTGTCCTGTTATCGTTACCACTATTTCTTGTTGAGTCGTCCAATGTAGATGGCCCAACAAAGAATCAATATGTTGGTGAAGATCACAGAGACACAGACGAACGGCTAGAGTATGTGGGTGTCAACTTTGTACACCTGATCAGAGATCCAGAGTTGTTGCTCACCGTTATTGGTGATAGAGTGTACAGCTTTGACGATCAGCGGTATTACACATACTACTTCGACGAGTACATCTATGGAGGAGATAAGCTAATCCAATTCTTCATAGATAATCCTGACAACTTACTTAATGTAGCAATAGAATCACTATTGACAAGATAATGGACGATAGATTACGTAAGGCATATTCAATTCCACACACTGCAACTAATCCGTTGCGGGACGCATGCCTTACGTCTGTAAACCTTACACTTGACTTGCTTGATGGATGTGCTTACCATTGTGATGGTTGTTTTGTCAAGCGCAAGAACAAAGTCAACGACGATGATCTAAAAGACATCGCTCGTCTTGTTGATATGTGGGAAGATCAGGGGTTTGGGTTCAACGAGACGTTTGTCGGACCTACAGACATATTCAGCGCTGATAACTTTGATGCCATTTTTGACAACGAAGACTTTCTAGCACTCGGTGAACACTTCACCTTTGCGTGCGTATCTACATTATTAGATGACTACGATAAGATTGCTGCCCGCATCGAGAAAATCAGGCAGTACAGTCCTAATTGGCGAGGTAGAGGGTTTGAGTGCTTTGTCATGATTGACATTGAGAAGTACCTTGCTAACGATACTGCGTACATGGTCGATCTGTGGCAGAAGCTGGAGTTGTTTGATCTTGACGATGTGTTCTTTACTGTCAATGTAGATAAGTTTGGCCGCTTTGCTCAACTGAACTTAGCTGAACTCAACAAGCGACTGATGGATGAGTTTAATCCACCATCAAAAGACTGCACTACAGGACTTCGTATCAACCCATCGTTCCTCCGAAGCAACAATGCTGTGTTGGTGTTAGAATATGCTGACAAGCTTCGACAGATAATGCTTGAAGAGATGGAAGGTGATCTTGTATCACAAGTGTACTCAAACATGATTAACGTGCACGCCAACGCGACAACGTTTCATGATTACACTTATCGCAATCACGAACTATACGTTGCCCCATTCATATACGAAGACATCCCTGTAACAGATTCTGCATTCCACATTCCAAGAAACGAAGATGGTTTCTGGACACAAGAACAGCTCGACGACAAACACAGAGAACTATTCTTGAAACAAATGGAGTATGCAGAAAGAACATCAGAGTGTTCAACTTGCCCACACTTGGCAACTTGTACCTCTCGGCATATGCTTACCTATATGGAGTCGCGCCACATAGGCAAGTGTATCCTTCCTAAAGAACTATTGACGGAGCCAGGCGAAAATGCAAATGCACTTGCCCAATGCGTACGCACAGCATAAAGGAGGAACTCGATCCCTTCGCGATGCACGTTGGATGTCAATTGATTTGACACTCGACTTGCTGGGTGGATGTGCGCATAGGTGTCCTGGATGCTTTGTTAATAAGAAGCTACCATTCCTTGAAGATGATCTTGCTGTAATGGCTGATCTTGTCAGGAAGTGGGATGCTGCAAACTATGACTTCAATGAA
>JAAUYK010018539.1_pt1 | contig 22951 bp, 21 predicted proteins | sample 7278021 | NCBI WGS metagenome assembly JAAUYK01 (sample SAMN14350223, study PRJNA611818) | marine sediment metagenome | isolation source: surface marine sediment (1.8m) | place: French Polynesia: Moorea | collected 2018-08
CTGATGAAAGCGCCAGAGGAAGGGCACCACGTGGTTCGCTCGGTGCCACCAGTAGATCAGGAAATCGAGCAGCAGCAGATCGAGCAGGAGGCCGCCGGCGCCGCTCCACCATTCGGGGCGCCAGCCGAGCGCCTGGGTGCTGGCCCAGTACGACACCGGCAGAACGACCAGCGGCGAGAGGCCCACGTTCAGCAGCCAGAGCCCCAGGTTCCGGCCGAGCCGCCGCCATGCCGGCTTCGTTTCGTCACCGGAACGAAGGCTGGGCGGGAGCTGGGCGGCGGGCGCAAGGCGTTCGCCGGCGAACAGCAGGGCCAGCCAGGCGAGGATGACGACGCCCTTCCACGTAAGCAGCTCTTCCATACCCGGCCATATGGCCGCCAGTGCCCGGCGAGACAAGCGGCTCCGGGTTGCCAGGGCGCGAATCCACCCTAACTTAAACCTATGAGCGACAGCACGACCCTGCCCCTGATCGGCGTGCCTGCCGATATCCGCGAGATCACGGCGATGCCGTTCCACGCGGTCGGCGACAAATACCTGCGCGCCATCACCCTGGCGACCGGCGGCCTGCCCGTGGTCATCCCGGCGTTCGGCGATTTCTACGACCTGCCCGACCTCCTGGCGCGGCTCGACGGCGTGCTGCTGACCGGCAGCCCGTCCAACGTGCATCCGACCTACTACGGGCAGCCACCGAGCGCCGAGGCCGAGCCCTACGACGAGGAACGGGACGCGACCACCTTGCCGCTGATCCGCGCCGTCCTCGACCAGGGCCTGCCCATGTTCGCCATCTGCCGCGGGATGCAGGAACTGAACGTCGCCCTCGGCGGCACGCTGCATCCCCGCGTCCACGAGGTCGAGGGGCGCATGGACCATCGCCGGCCAAAGCACGACGACCTGGACGTGCAGTACGGGCCGAAGCACGAGATCGCGCTGAGCCGCGGCACCCAGTTCCACGACCTCGCCAGGGCAGAGACAGTCATGGTGAACTCGCTGCACAACCAGGCGGTCGACCGGGTGGCAGAGGCGCTGGCGGTCGAGGCGGTCGCGCCCGACGGGACCATCGAAGCGGTCAGCGTGCCGGGTGCCAAGGACTTCGCCCTCGCAGTGCAGTGGCACCCCGAATACAAGGTGCTGGAGAATCCCTTTTCGACCAAGCTCTTTGAGAGCTTCGGCGAGGCCTGCCGGCGGCGGGCGCAAAGGCGTGCGGCCCGGCCGTCGAAGATCGACCTGGAGACGGCCTAGAGCGGATCATGTTTAGAGCAGATTCACCGGCTTTGATGGATCGCCTCCGGCGATTCAGTCAAACCCGGATTTGCTCTAGCAGGGGCGGAAACCGCGAGGCGCCACTTGCGCCGGCGCTCCAGGAAGATTGCAAATCTTTAATGGAATCGCCTGTTGCAACGCTCCCCCGGGAGTCCCACCTATATGGTTAAGAGCCGGCCCGATTAGAGGGCCGGCCGAAGTGGAGAATACGGTCCCCTGCCGTAGCTCCACCTCTCCGCGGAGAAAGAAGGAACGCCCGGATCTCCCCCCGACCGGGCGTTCCGCCTTTCCGGGGTCCGGAGCGCGGAACGCCGCGAAGAATTCCATCCAACCGGAAACTCCATTAGGCTCCCGGCATCCCTGTCACTGGCCGGCCCGAGGAGAAGCGATGACGCTGCGGCTCGCAACCTGGAACGTCAATTCGATCCGCCAGCGGCTCGATCACCTGGCCCGCTTCACCGACGGCCACGCCCCCGACATTCTGTGCCTCCAGGAGACCAAGATCACCGACGCCGACTTTCCGGCCGGGCGTCTCTCCGACATGGGCTACCGCCACCAGGCGATCCACGGCCAGAAAGCCTACAACGGCGTCGCCATTCTCGCCCGCGTGCCCTTCGAGAGCAGCGAGAAGATCGTCTGGTGCGGAAAGGACGACCGGCGGCACGTCACCGCGCGCTTCCCGGGCGGACTCGAGGTGCACAACTTCTATGTGCCCTCCGGCGGCCCGGATCCGGATCCGGTCAAGAACGAGAAGTTCGCCCACAAGCTGCGCTTCCTCGAAGAGATGGCCGCCTGGGGCAAGGACCAGGCAGCGGGAGAGCGCAAGCTGGTCCTCATGGGCGACCTCAACGTGGCGCCGCTCGAGACCGATGTCTGGAACCACAAGCGGCTTGTGCGCAGCGTCGGCCACACGCCGGGCGAATCGGAACGCATGGCCCACCTGCTCGCGGAGTCGGGTCTGGTCGACGCCGCCCGGCACTTCGTCCCGCCCTCCGAGCCGCTCTACACCTGGTGGGGCTACCGCTTTCCCCAGTCCTACGCGAAGAACTACGGCTGGCGCCTGGACCACGTCTGGGTCGGCCGCCCGCTCATGGCGTCGATCGGCGGCTTCCAGGTGGTCAAAGAGACGCGCACCTGGGAGAAACCCTCGGACCACGTGCCGGTCATGATCGAGATCGGGTAGGGTGCAACGGCGCCAGATGGTCCAAACAAGAACCAAATGGGTTCACCGCAGAGACACAGAGAGCACAGAGAACCAAATGAAGTTGGTTGCGCGCAAAGCGCGCCAAAAAAGTTCGTTGGTTTTTCCTCTGTGCTCTCTGTGTCTCTGTGGTGAAAAGGAGTCAGCCTTCAGCCACAGGCACTGTGTCGCCCGTCGAGGCGTCAGCGATCTAACCGGTCCAATCTGGCGGTCGCCAGAGCGTTTTCAATCGTCCTTGCGGTAGAGGTGATAGCGGCCCGGCTGGACGCCGTCGGGCGGGTCGAGCGCCGTGCCGCCGGGAAAGGCGACGTCCTGGTCCGAGACCACCAGACCGCCCGCGCGGAGCAGGCCTGGCAGGTAAGACGCGATGACCGCCGCGATCGCGCGGCTGGCCGCTTCGTCGCCGGAACCGATGTCGATATGGATCAGTGCGGCCGAGCCCGGGAAGCGGGCCCGCGCGGCCGGCAGCGTGTCGCGCAGATCGCCCAGGATCAGACGTTCCGGGTCGGGGACGCAGTCCGGGTGGGCGCGCACCTCGCGCTCGAAGACGAAGATCTCCCGGTTCGGGCAGATCTCGCGCAGATGGTCGTAGGTGCGGCCGTTGCCCAGGCCGATCTCGAGGATCGGCCCGTCCAGCGCCGCGGTCGCCGCCGCTGTCATATCGAGGCAGGCGCGCTGCGCCTGGAGCCGGCGGATGAAGCTGTCGAGCCGGCTCACGGGGTCGTGCCGGCGCGGGTCACTTTGCCGCCGCTCGGGCTTTGGCCAAGTCCTTCTGTGCGGCGGTCAGCGCTGCGCGGGCTTCGGTCAATTGGGCGGTCGTGGCCTCCAGCCGCTGGGCCAAAACGCGCATGATCTCGTTAGCCATTTCGGGGAAATCCAGGATCATGCGGAAGAACAGCTCCTTGGTCACCTTCAGCGCGGTCAGTTCGGTCGCCGCCTTGATGGTTGCGGTCCGGGGCACGTCGCAGAGGATCGCGATCTCGCCGATGATGTCGTTGCCTTCCAGGGTCGCGACGGTCAAGGGCCCGCTCGCGGTTTCGCTGATCACGTCCGCCTCGCCGGCAATCAGAATATAGGCCGAATCTCCCGCCTCGCCCTGACGGAACAGGACCTCTCCGGACTTGAAGACCAGACGCTCGCTGGCGAAGCACATGAGCTTGAGCTTCGCCGTGTCGATGTTCGAGAACAGGGGAATCTGGCGAAGCACGTTGACCTCGTCGTCCAAACCCATGGCTTAACTCCTCTTTTGACGGCGGTTTCACCCCGCCGCGACGAGCTCTTTCAGTTCCGAACCCGATTCGTTCAGTTCCTCGAAGGTACCATCGGCGACCAGCTTGCCGGCGCGCATGACCAGGACGCGGTCGAAGCTGCCGGCGGCGGCCGCCCTCTGCAAGGTGCAGATCGTCCCCTTGCCGGCGCGGGTCGCGAGCACCCGGCCGAGCACGCGGGTCTGGGTCGCGGCGTCCATCACCGCGCCCGCCTCGTTCATGATCAGGAGGTCCGGCTGCTTGAGCAGCGCACGGCAAACCGCGAGCTTCTGGCGCTGCACATGGGTCAGGCGCTTGCCGCCGAGGCCGACCTGGTAGTCCAGGCCCACGACCAGGACGGTCTGGCGCAGATCCAGGCTGTCGAGCACTTCGCGCACGACGCGGCCGATGATCTCGCCGGCCTGGGGCCGGCCGTAGACCACCCGGCCGAACAGGATGTTGTCCTGGATCGACGCCGCCTTGATATAGGCGTCGGGCTGGTAAACCTGGACCGCGTCGGGATCGCGCTGCTCCAGAACCTCGGCGATGCGCTTGCGCGCCTCGATGATCATGGTGGCGCGCTCGTCGGTGATAAGCTCGAGCCGGTGGCGCGCCTCGATGTAGCGCATCGGGAGGCTGCGCAGGCGCAGCTGGTCGCTCGCCGGGGCCGCGTCCCGCCCGGCCTTCTCGATCCGCGCCACCAGGGTGCGGTACTCGGGCAGCTCGTCCTCGTCCATGAAGCCGAACTGCTCGAAGAAGGGGTGTCCGGGCGGCAGGTCGGCGAAGAGCTCGACCATGGTCCGGGCGATGGTCTCGCCCATGGCGGTGAGGTCGCCGAGCAAGCCCTTTTCCTCCAGCACCGCCAGCACCACGGGGTTCTCGGCGAGCACGTCCTCCTTGAAGCTGTCCTTGGTCGGGGTGCCGAACAGCAGGTTCTCCGCCAGGGTGGCGTTGGCGTTGTACTTCTCGGGATCGAAGCGGACCACGAGATCGCTCGCGTCCTCGGCCGCGAGGCGCTCCAGCAGGGCCTCGCGCGCGCGCAGAATGCCGGCCGCCACCGCCGGACGGGCGTCGGGATCGACCGTGCCGGTCAGGCCGAAGCGATAGACGTCCTCCTCGAGCTCGACGATTGACAGCGCCTCGACGACGCGCGCCTGGAGGGAGTCGAAGTCCTTGGCGCCGGCCGAGTCGTAGTCGATCCAGTCGGCCTCGGGGTCGAGCGCGACGTTGCCGGCGCGCAGGCTCTCGAGGTCGTCGCGCGACGGCGACGCCTGCGCCTCTTCAAGGCCGGCGGGCCGGTGCTTCAGGCCGTAGACCAGGTTCTCGAGCACCGATTGGGGAAAGAGGTACGCGTCCTGCCCGACGTAGGAGATGCGCCGCCCGGTCACGGCCTGGGGCAGGCTGTCGAGCGACCGGCCGTCGACCGAGATCGATCCGGTGCTCGGCTTGATCAGGTTGGCCAGCAGCAGGCCGAGGTGTTCCTTGCCGCTGCTGCTGCTGCCGACCACGGCCAGATGCTGGGTCAGGTCCATCTGAAAACTGACGCTGTCGACCAGGCGCGTGTTGGCGTCGTCGACCAGCGAAACGCCGAAGCAGGCCAGCTCGCCCTCCAGGGGCGGGCCGCAGTCCGCCTCGAGGCTCTGGCACGTCGGGTCGATCAGGTCCGGCGGCTGGAACTGCTCGATGACCTGCTCGTACTTGATCTGCACATCGAGGCGTTGCTGGTCCCAGTCGATCAGCTCCTTGATCGGTCCGGGCAGGTCCTTGTAGGCGGCGATCACCGCGACCAAGGCGCCGATGTCGAGCCGGCCGCTGAGCGCCAGCAGGCCGCCCGCGGAGTAGAAGACGAAGGGCGTGAGCTGGGCCAGGAAGTTGTTGAGGAACTTGACGAAGAACTTGCGCTGGAAGATCTCGACCCGGATCTTGAAGATTCTGCCGAGCCGCGACGAGAGGTCCGAGCGCTCGTAGTTCGAGGTGTCGTGGGCGTGGATCTCGGTCGCGCCGTCGACCAGTTCGCCGATCCGCCCGGCCAGCTGGCGCGCGGTCAGCTGCCGTTCGCGCCCGAGCAGGAGAATGCGCCGGCGGAGCTTGGGGATCAGAAAGGCCTGGATGGCGACGATCGTGGCGGCGACCAGGCCGAGCCAGATGCTCTGCAGCATGATGAAGGTCATGGCGGTGATCGCCTGCCCGCCGAGGAAGGCCGGGGTGACGAAGGCGTCGCCGATGAAGCCGCCGAGCGGCTCGACCTCGTCCTTGATCATGGTCGCCACCTCCGCCTGCTTGACGCGGCGGGTGTGGAACACCGGGAAGCGCAGCACCCGGTCGCCGAGCTCGAAGCGGAGGCGGCGCAGCATGCGCTCGCCCATGCGGCCCTTCAGCGTGTTGATCACGAACTTGAAGGCGCCGTTGATGAACACGAAGAAGAGAAAGGCGAAACTGAGCGCCATCAGGAAGTCGGCCTGCTCCAGCTTGAAGCCGTCGAACAGGCGTACCACCGGATCGGTGAAGGGCACCTCGATCCCCAGGAACGGCCGGGTCGAGCCGGGCCCCTCGAAGCCTTCGCCCTGGATGCCCTGGTTGACGATTGATTTCGGCAGGTCCAGCGAGACGAAGTAGAAGGGCATCGAAAGGGCGACCAGCAGCAGAATGAACAGCTGCTCCTTGCTGCTGTACCGCCAGATATACTTGAAGAGTCTCGGCTCCATCGGACCCCACGGGACTTTCCAGCGCGAAGGGGCAGCGCCGCCCGTTAGATTAACCAAACCGCTGCGAAGGTACAGAGCCCTTCACAGCGGGGCGGCGTGTGAAGCCCCGGATTTCCGGACACCTTTCGGAATTGCCCCGGCTGTGGCATGGTCTGCCGTCGCCTGTCGGGGGGAGCCGAAAAGGAGGGGGCATGGCCGGGCGCGGGAAGAGCAAACGCGTTCTCATCTACAGTCACGACAGCTTCGGCTTGGGCCATCTACGGCGCTGCCGCGAGATCGCCCACGCGTTGGTCGAGGCCGAAAAGAACCTCTCGGTTCTGATCCTTTCCGGATCGCCGATCATCGGCAGCTTCGACTTCCGCGCCCGGGTCGACTTCGTGCGGATTCCCGGCGTCATCAAGCTGCGCAACGGCGACTACACCTCGCTCAAGCTGCTGATCGACATCGAGCAGACCATGGCGCTGCGCGCTTCGATCATCGAGCACACGGCCAAGATATACGACCCGGACCTCTTCATCGTCGACAAGGAGCCGCTTGGCCTGCGCGGCGAGGTGGAGGGCGCGCTGGCGCTGCTGAGGGGCCGTGGCACGCCCTGCATCCTCGGCCTGCGCGACGTGATGGACGAGCCGGCCCTGCTGATCCCGGAATGGGAGCGCAAGGAATCCATTCCGGCGCTCAGCAAGTACTACGACGACATCTGGGTCTACGGCCTGCCGCAGATCTACAATCCGCTGGAGGGCATCGACCTGCCGCCGTCGGTCGCCCACAAGGTGACCTACACCGGTTATCTGCCGCGCAACGTGCCCGAGGCGACGCCCCAGGTCCTGCTCGAGAAGGTTTCCGAACCCTACCTGCTGATCACGGTCGGCGGCGGCGGCGACGGCGAGGAAATCGTCGACTGGGTACTGCGCGCCTACGAGGAGGACCCGGACATCCCCTATCCCGCCCTGCTCGTGCTCGGCCCCTTCATGTCGTCGGAACTGCAGGGCGACTTCCTGGCGCGCGTCCACCGCCTGGACAAGGTCGAGGCCATCACCTTCGAGGCGCGCCTCGAGAGCCTGATGGAGCGCGCGGTCGGCGTGGTCTGCATGGGTGGCTACAACACCTTCTGCGAGGTCCTTTCGTTCAACAAGCGGGCGCTGGTGGTGCCCCGCCGCGAGCCCAGGATGGAGCAGTACATCCGCGCCACGCGCGCGGCGCAGCTCGGCCTGGTGCGCGTGCTCAGCGAGACCGATCGGCGCGACGCCAGAGTGATGGCAACGGCGCTGCGGACCCTGCCCCAGCAGCCGCTGCCGGCCGACACCGTGGTGCCGGGGCTGCTCGACGGCCGCGAGAACGTGATCAAGCTGGCGCGCCAGTGGCTCGCCAGGCGCAGGCCGCGCAGGCCGGAAGTCGTCGGGGCGAGCGGCCTGGAATCGGCGCCTTCGCTCCTCCGCCTCTAGCTTGACGCGACGGGACCCCGGTCCCTAACGTCCCGCCATGAGCGCAACTCGGATCAACACGGCCGAAGCGGCGGCGCCGGTCGCCTTGGTGCTGAAGGGCTATCCGCGCCTCAGCGAAACCTTTATCGCGCGGGAGATCCTGGCCCTGGAGCAGCGCGGCGTGCCCCTCGTGATCTACTCCCTGCGCCATCCGACCGACCGCGCCCGGCACCCGGTCCACGACCGGATCCGCGCGCCGGTGCACTACCTGCCGGAGTACCTGCACCAGGAGCCGCGCCGCGTGCTCGCCGCCTGGGCGCGGGCTCGCCGTCTGCCGGGCTACGGCGCCGCCCGCGCCCTCTGGCTGCGCGACCTCGCCCGCGACCCGACCCGCAACCGGGTGCGCCGCTTCGGACAGGCCTGCGTGCTGGCCGCCGAGCTGGCGCCGGCGCCGCGCCGCCTGCACGCCCACTTCCTGCACACGCCCGCCTCGGTGGCGCGCTACGCCGCCGCTATGACCGGCCTGCCCTGGTCCTGCTCGGCCCACGCCAAGGACATCTGGACCACGCCCGAATGGGAGAAGCGCGAGAAGCTCGCCGACCTCGACTGGCTGGTGACCTGCACCGCCTCGGGCCGGGATCACCTGGCCGCGCTCGCCGCCGATCCGGCCAAGGTCGCGCTGGCCTACCACGGCCTGGATACGACCGGCCTGCCGCCTCGGCCCGCGCGGCGGCCGGCGCGCGATGGCCGCGACCCCGGCGATCCGGTCCGCATCCTGTCGGTCGGGCGGGCGGTCGCCAAGAAGGGCTACGGCGACCTGCTGGAAGCGCTCGCCGCCCTGCCCGAGCCGCTCAACTGGCGCTTCAACCACATCGGCGGCGGGCCCCTGGCCGACGGCCTCCGAAAGCAGGCCGGAAAGCTCGGCCTGGCCGGGCGCATCGAGTGGCTCGGCAGCCAGGCCCAGGACGCGGTCTTCGAGGCCTATCGCGGCGCCGACCTCTTCGTGCTGGCCAGCCGGATCGCCGACGACGGCGACCGGGACGGCCTGCCCAACGTGCTGATGGAGGCGCAGAGCCAGGGGCTGGCCTGCCTCTCGACCCGCGTTTCGGCGATCCCGGAGCTGATCCTCGACGGCGAGACCGGCGTGCTGGTCGACCCCGAGGACCCGGCGGTTCTGGCGCGGGCGCTCGAGTCGCTGATCACCGACCCGGCGGGCCGGGAGCGCCTCGGCAACGCCGGCGCCGAGCGGCTGGGCCAGGCCTTCGGCATGGAGCAGGGCCTCGACCTCATCATGACGCGCCTCGACCCGGAGCCGGCCGCGCTGCGCCGCGCCGGCTAGCGATGCGCGTCGCCTTCTATGCGCCGCTGAAGCCGCCGGACCATCCGGTGCCGTCGGGCGACCGCCGCATGGCGGCACTGCTGACCGAGGCGCTCGGCCGCGCCGGCTGCGAGGTGGAGCTGGCCTGCCACCTGCGGAGCCGCGATCCCCTGGGCGACCCGGCGCGCCAGGCGCGGCTCGAGACTCTCGGCGCCGCACTCGGCCGGCGGCTGGTCGCCCGTTACCGGCGCCGGCCGGCGCCGGAGCGGCCCGACCTCTGGTTTACCTATCACCTCTACTACAAGGCGCCCGACTGGCTCGGCCCCGGCGTCAGCCGGGCGCTCGGCATCCCCTATATCGTGGCCGAGGCGTCGGTCGCCAACAAGCGGGCGGGCGGCCCCTGGGACGCCGGGCACCGCGCCACCCTGGCTGCGCTCGATCAGGCCGAGCGGGTGATCGCGCTGAACTCCCAAGACGCCCTGGCCCTGCCGGACCGGAGCCGGGTCGAGCCCCTGAAGCCCTTCCTTGATCCGGCGCCCTACGGCCGAGCGGCCGCGCGGCGGCCCCAGCACCGCGCCACGCTGGCGGGTCGGCTCGGCCTCGACCCCGCCAAGACCTGGCTGGTCGCCCTAGCGATGATGCGCCCGGGCGACAAGCTCGCGTCCTACCGGATGCTGGCCGACGCGCTCGGCCGGATCGACCGGGAAGACTGGGTCCTGATCGCCGCCGGCGACGGGCCCGCGCGACCGGCCGTCGAGGCGGCCTTTGCCGGTTTCCCGCCGGGACGGGTTCATTTCGCTGGCGAAACAAGCCAAGCGGAGACCCCTGATCTCCTCTCGGCCGGCGACCTCTTCGTCTGGCCCGCGGTGAACGAGGCCTACGGCATGGCCCTTCTGGAGGCCCAGGCGAGCGGCCTGCCGGTGGTCGCGGGACGCACCGGCGGCGTGCCGGACATCGTCGACAACGGGGTCACGGGCCTCTTGAGCGCGCCCGGCGATACCGCCGCCTTCGCCGCCGCGCTGACCGAGCTGCTCAGCGACGAGGCGGCGCGGGCCGCGATGGGCCGGGCGGCGCGGCGGCGCGTCGCGGCGGAGCATGGCCTCGACGCCGCCGCGCGCCGGCTCGGCGCCATCCTGTCCGAAGCGGTGGGCCGGCCATGACCGCGCTCGTGCTGCTGCGCCACGGCCCAACCGACTGGAACGAGGCCGGCCGCATCCAGGGCCGCAGCGACCGTCCGCTGAGCGCCGCGGGCTCCGCGGCGGTCCGGCAATGGCGCCTGCCGGCGGGGCTCGGCCGGCATCGCTGGGTCACCAGCCCGCTGGCGCGCGCGCGGCAGACGGCGGCCCTGCTGGGCCATCCGGAGGCGGCGCCGGAGGGGTCCCTGATCGAGGCCGACTGGGGCGCCTGGGAAGGCGAGAGGCTGGATGAACTGCGGGTGCGTTACGGAGCCGAAATGAAGTCGCTCGAGGCCCGCGGCCTGGATTTCCGCCCGCCGGGCGGGGAGAGCCCGCGCGACCTGCAGGCGCGCCTGCGGCCCTGGCTGTGCCGCCTGGGCGCCGGCGCGGCCCCCACCGTGGCGGTCTGCCACAAGGGCGTGATCCGGGCGATCTACGCCCTGGCGGCCGGCTGGGACATGACCGGGGCGCCACCGGACAAGCTGCGCTGGCCTGCGGCCCACGTCTTCCGGGTGACGGCCCAGGGGGAACCCCGGGCGAAACGCCTCAACCTCCCGCTGACGCCGTGACGGCGCCGGTCGACGTTCTGTTCCATGTCCAGCACCTGCTGGGCATCGGCCACCTGAAGCGGGCGGCGCTGCTCGCCAAGGCCCTGGACCGGGCGGGTCTCGCGACGGTCCTGGCCTCCGGCGGCATGGCGGTGCCCGATCTCGATCTGGGCGGCGCGCAGCTCGCCCAGCTTCCCGCCCTGCGGACCGCGGACAAGGATTTCTCCGGCCTGGTTGACCAGACGGGACGGCCGGTCGACGAGGCCTGGAAGGCGGTGCGCCGCGACCGCCTGCTCGCCCTCTTCGCCCGAACCAGGCCCCGCGCGCTGCTGATCGAGCTGTTTCCCTTCGGCCGGCGCCAGCTCCGCTTCGAGCTGCTGCCCCTGCTCGACGCGGCGCGCGCATGCCGGCCGCGGCCGCTCGTGCTCTGCTCGCTGCGCGACGTGCTGAACCCGGTGCAGGACCCGAAGAAGCGCGCCTGGATCCTGGAGAAGGCGCGGGCCTACCTGGACCGGGTCCTGGTTCACGGCGACCCGCGCTTCCTGCCCCTCGAGACGAGCTTTCCGGCCGCCCGCGAGATCGCCGACCTGCTCTGCTACACCGGCTACGTCGCGCCGGAGGTCCCGGCGCCGCCGCCGGCGGCCGACGAGGGCGAGGTGCTGGTGTCGACCGGCGGCGGCGCGGTCGCCGCGCCGCTGATCGAGAGCGCGCTGGCGGCGCGGCCCAAGACCCGCTACCGCGACCGGCCCTGGCGGATCCTGGCCGGGCACGGCCTACCCGAGCCGGTCTTCAGCGGCTTCGTCCGCCAGGCCCCGCCCGGGGTGACGGTCGAGCGCAACCGGCCCGATTTTCCCGAGCTGCTCGACCGCTGCGCCCTCTCGATCAGTCAGGGCGGCTACAACACCGTGATGGACGTCCTGGCGGCGCGGCGGCTGGCGGTGATCGTCCCCTTCGCGACCGAGGGCGAGCGCGAGCAGACCTTGAGGGCCGAGCGCCTGGCGGCCGAGGGCCTGATCACCCTGGTGCCGGAAGGCGAGGACGCGGCCGGAGACGCCCTGGCGGCGGCGGTCGACCGGGCCGCGGAACGCCGCGGGGCCGCCGGGGCGATCGACCTGGACGGCGCGGCGAAGAGCGCCGCGATCGTCGCCGGCCTGCTGGCGGGTGCGCCGTGACCGACGCCTGGACCTCGCTGCAAGTCGAGCTGGACGCCTGGGCCGGGAGCGGCCGCGCGGCCACTCTCTGGTGGCGCGACGACGACGCCGTCGAGCCGAGCCGGGCGCTCGACCGGCTGCTCGAACTTTCGGAAGACCACGGGGCGCCGCTCTGCCTCGCCGTCATTCCGGCGCGCTGCGGCCAGAGCCTGCCGCGGCGCCTGCAGCGCGCCCCGGCGACGCTCGGCATTCTGCAGCACGGCTTTGCCCACCTGGACCACGCCGCCGCCGGCGAGAAGAAGGTCGAGCTCGGCCGGGGCCGCGCCATGAACGCCCTGCTCGAGGAGCTCGCCCGGGGCCAGGCCCTCATGCTGAGGCACTTCCAGGCGCACGCCCTGCCGGTTCTGGTGCCGCCGTGGAACCGCCTGGCTGCCGAACTCGTGCCGGCGCTGCCCGCGATCGGCCTGCACGGGCTGTCGGCCCACGGCCCGCGCGCGGAAGCGCGCCCGGTCGAGGGCTTGTGGCAGACCAACACCCATGTCGATATCATGCGCTGGGGCGAGGCTAGGGGCTTTCTGGGAGAGGTGCCGGTGTTGAATCAGATCCGCGACCATCTGCGGATGCGCCGGACTGGCGGACCCGCGGTCGATCCGGACGAGCCGACCGGCCTGCTGACCCATCACCTGGCGCACGACGCCGATGCCTGGCGCTTCCTGGGGCGGCTGGTTCCCTGGCTCGCCGGCCATCCGTCCTGCCGCCTGCTGGACGCCGCTGAGGTCTTCCCGGGCGTGCAATCCGCGCCGGACGGAGGCCATGCTTGAAGGAATACCGTTACCCCTTCCGCGCCCTGGCGGGCGACTACCTGCGGTCCCTGACCGGCGCGCTGGTCGGCTTCGGGGTGCTGTTGTCTGTGCAGCCCAGTCCTGCCATCATCCTGATCTTCGGAAGTGTGGCGGGTCTCTGTTCTTTCTTCGGCTACCGCACCATCCAGCGTCACGTGACGCGCGTGGCGGTCAGCGACGACGGCCTCTGCGATGCCGGGTTCGCGACGCGGGTGCTGCCATGGCAAGACCTGCGCACCATGAAGTTGCGGTATTACGGGACCAGGCGGCAGGATAGGGGGCTCGGAGGGTTCATGCAGTTGACGCTCAGGGGCGACACCGTGTCCTTCACCTACGAATCCACGATGGAGGGCTTCAACTACATCGTCTGGCGGGCCGCGAAGGCGCTGCGCGCCAACGGCGCGCCGGTCGATCCGACCTCGGCGGGCAACCTGCTGGCGCTTGGCGTGGACGCCGACTCCGACACGCCGCCACCGGAAGAAAACGCATAAGAAGCGGGGGCAGGGGAGTCGGCGCGATGCAGGATCTGCTGCAGGTCAAGGACCTGAAGATCAGCTTCAAGCTGCCCGGCGGCCGGCTCGAGGCGGTTCGCGACGTCTCGTTCCGGGTCGCCCCGGGATCGACGGTCGCCCTGGTCGGCGAGTCCGGCTCGGGCAAGTCGGTCGTCAGCCAGAGCATCATGGGGATCCTGCCCAGGACGGCCAAGATCGACGGCGGGTCGATCCTGTTCTCGGATCCCGACCGCGGCAACGGGCCGATCGACATCGCCAAGCTCGATCAGGACAGCCGGGAGATGCGTTCGATCCGGGGCGGGCGGATCTCGATCATCTTCCAGGAGCCGATGACCTCGCTCTCGCCGGTCCATACGATCGGCAACCAGATCGCGGAGGCCCTGCATCTGCATCGCACGGTCGGCGAGAAGGAAGGCCAGGAGCTGACCCGCGACATGCTGCGCATGGTCGGCTTCCCCGACCCAGAGCGCGCCTTGCGCACCTTTCCCTTCGAGCTCTCCGGCGGCCTGCGGCAGCGCGCGATGATCGCCATGGCGCTGATATGCCGTCCGGCCCTCTTGATCGCCGACGAGCCGACCACGGCGCTCGACGTCACGATCCAGGCGCTGATCCTCAAGCTTGTGAAGGACCTGCAGGCCGAGCTCGGCATGGCGGTCCTGATCATCACCCACGACCTCGGCGTGGTCGCCAACGCGGCCGAGGAGGTGGTCGTGATGTACCACGGCGAGGTCATGGAGCGGGGCAGCCTGGAGGACATCTTCCGTGACCCGCGCCACCCCTACCTGAAAGCGCTGCTGCGCGCGGTGCCGCGCTTCGACATGAAGCCCGGTGAGCGGCTGCAGCCGATCCGCGAGATCACCCACGAGGCGGGCGGGCCTCTGCTTGCCAGCAAGAAAGCCTGGACGCCCGAGGCCGAGGCGGTCGGCCCCCTGCTTCGGGTGGACGGCCTGACCAAGGGCTTCACGATCAAGAAGTCCGGTCTGTTCGCCACCAAGGAGACCGAGCGGGTGCTGGCTGTCGACGACGTCAGCTTCACGGTCGAGCACGGCGAGTGCCTCGGCCTGGTCGGCGAGAGCGGCTGCGGCAAGACCACGGTCTCGAAGATGATCATGCGCGCGCTGACCCCGGATTCCGGCGAGATCGCGTTCAACGATCACGGCACGCTGCGCGACATCCTCGCGCTCGGCGGCCAGGAGCTCGTCGAATTCCGCAAGCGGATCCAGTTCATCTTCCAGGACCCCTTCAGCTCGTTGAACCCGCGCATGACCGTGTTCGACATCATCAGCGAGCCGCTCGCCATCCACGAGGTCGGCGACGCCGAGACCCGGGCGGAGCTGGTCAAGGAGCTGATGCGCGTGGTCGGCCTCGACATCCGCCACCTCCGGCGCTACCCGCACAGCTTCTCCGGCGGCCAGCGGCAGCGCATCGGCATCGCCCGCGCCATGGCGCTCAAGCCCGACGTGCTGATCTGCGACGAGCCGGTCTCGGCGCTCGACGTCTCGATCCAGGCGCAGATCCTCAACCTCTTGAAGGACCTCAAGCGCGAGATGGACCTGACCTACCTGTTCATCTCGCACAACCTCGCGGTGGTCGACTACATCGCCGACCGCATCGCGGTGATGTGCCGGGGCCGCCTGGTCGAGGTCGCGCCGCGCGACACGCTGTTCCGCAATCCCGTGCACCCCTACACCAAGGCCCTGGTTTCGGCCGTGCCCGAGCCGAGCCTCGACCACAAGCTCGACCTCTCGACGCTGATGGAGGGCCGCGCCTCGGACCCGGCGTCCTGGCCGCGGCCCTTCACCGTCGACGGGAGGACCCAGTTGGCGATGGTCGACCTGGGCGACCGGCATTACGTGCGCAGCGACCCGAGCTTCACCGGCTTGAAGGCCGCATCATGACCGGATGCGGCGTCTCGGTGGAAAGCGTTCCGGCCCTTTCCGGCGAAGCGGGACGCGCGCCATGCTGAGCTACACCATCCGCCGCATCATGGTCATGGTGCCGACGCTGATCGCGATCAGCGCGCTGATCTTCATCATCATCCAGCTGCCGCCGGGCGACTACCTGGAGACCTACATCACCGAGCTGCAGAGCCAGGGCGAGGCGGTCGATCCGCAGAAGATCGAGCACCTGCGCCAGGAGTACGGGCTCGACCGGCCGTTCTACGAGCAGTACTTCTTCTGGGTCTTCGGCCTGATCCAGGGCGACCTGGGCTATTCCTTCGAGCATCAGCGGCCGGTCAACGAGGTGATCGGCGACCGGCTGTGGCTCAGCTTCCTGCTGTCCTTCACGACGATCATCTTCATCTACGTCGTCTCCTTCCCGATCGGCATCTATTCGGCGGTGCGCCAGTACAGCTTCGGCGACTACGCCTTCAGCTTCATCGGCTTCCTCGGCCTGGCCACGCCCAACATGCTGCTGGCGCTGGTGCTGCTCTACTTCGCCAACGTCTACTTCGGCATCTCGATCGGCGGCCTGATGGACGACCACTACGTCGACCAGCCTTGGAGCTGGGGCAAGTTCGTCTCGGTGCTGCAGCACCTGATCGTGCCGGTGGTCGTGATCGGCACCTCGGGGACGGCCGGCATGATCCGCCGGCTGCGCGCCAACCTTCTGGACGAGCTGCAGCGGCAGTACGTGATCACCGGGCGGGCCAAGGGGCTGCCGCCGGGCCGTCTCCTGCTGAAGTATCCGCTCCGGATGGCGCTCAACCCCTTCATCGCCGACATCGGCTCCCTCTTGCCCCAGGTGGTGTCCGGCGCAGCGATCGTGTCGATCGTGCTCAACCTGCCGACCACGGGGCCCATGCTGGTCGACTCCCTGCGCAGTCAGGACATGTACCTGGCCGGCTCGTTCCTGATGTTCCTGGCCGGCCTGACGGTGATCGGCGTGTTCCTGTCGGACGTGCTGCTGGCGCTGCTCGATCCGCGCATCCGGCTCGAAGGGGGCGCGACCAAATGAGCGACACCCAGATGGGCGGTGGCCGCAGGCCGATCGAGCACTACGTCAACCCGGCGCCCTTCGATCCGCACAGCGTCACAGAGATGTCGCCGGAGATGGAGCGCTACTACATGGCGCCCCAGTGGAAGCTGGTGTGGTGGAAGTTCCGCCGCCACCGCCTCGCGCTGATCTCGGGCGCCATCCTGCTGGCGCTCTACGTCTCGATCCTGTTCAGCGAGATCCTGGCGCCCTACAGCCTGCAGAGCCGCCACGTCGACTACATCTTCGCCCCGCCCCAGGGGATCCACCTGTTCCACGAGGGCCGCTTCGTCGGGCCCTTCGTCTACGGCCTGGACTACCGGCTGAACATGGAGAACCTGCGGCGCGAGTACACGCCCAATCCCGATCGGATCCAGAAGCTGCGCTTCTTCTGCCTGCACGAGCCCTACAAGTTCTGGGGCCTGATCCCGGGGCGCTTCCGCCTGGTCTGCCCGGCCGAGGGCGGCACCATGTTCCTGCTCGGCACCGACCGCCTGGGCCGCGACCTCCTAAGCCGCATGATCTACGGCGCGCGGATCTCGCTGACCATCGGCCTGGTCGGCATCTCGATCTCCTTCCTGCTCGGCATCGTCATCGGCGGGCTGGCCGGCTATTACGGTGGCTGGGTCGACAACCTGATCCAGCGCGGCATCGAGGTGATCCGCTCGTTTCCCGAGATCCCGCTCTGGCTCGCGCTCTCGGCCATCCTGCCGGTAACTTGGAGCCCGCTGCTGATCTACTTCGGCATCACCATCATCCTCGGCCTCCTGGACTGGCCCGGGCTGGCGCGCGCCGTGCGCTCGAAGCTTCTGGCGCTCCGCGAAGAGGACTTCGCCCTGGCGGCCCAGCTTATGGGCGCCTCGCCGCGGCGGATCATCGGCCGCCACCTCCTGCCCAGCTTCACCAGCCACCTGATAGCCTCGGCGACGCTCTCGATCCCCGGCATGATCCTGGGCGAGACCGCGCTCTCGTTCCTAGGCCTGGGGCTGCGGCCGCCGATCACCTCCTGGGGCGTGCTGCTGTCCGAGGCGCAGAACATCTCGATCGTCGAGCTCTATCCCTGGCTGATGCTGCCGGTGGTGCCCGTGGTGGTGGTCGTGCTCGCCTTCAACTTCCTGGGCGACGGCCTGCGCGACGCCGCGGATCCCTACAAGTAGCGGCGACGGCGTGACGCCGTCCCGTTTCCGTGAGATTTTGATGACGGCGATTGTCATTTTCGGCCGAGTATCGAGTTGCCATAGGGTCGGCCGGGCCGCGCCCGGGCCGGCGCAGGTTCCACCGTCACATGGGAGGCATTCCTTGACCTTGTTCAGGCTTTCCGCGCTCGCCGCGATCTGTCTTGCCGTCTGGCTGCCCGCCGCCGCGGCCGAGAAGACCGAGGTAACCCTGGGCACCGCCACGCCCGGCGGCGGCTTTGAGTTGTTCGGCGGCGCGCTGGCGCCCGTGGTCAACGAGACCGATCCGACCCTCTCGCTGCAAACCGTGGCCACAAAGGGCTCGAGGGAGAACCTGGAGCTGTTGCGGAGCGGCGCGCTGGACACGGCGCTGGTCGCCGGCGTGCCGGCCTACGAGGCGCTCGCCGGGGTCGGGCGCGAGAAGCTCGATCTCAAGATCATCAGCGCCATCTACCCCAGCTTCGGCCTATTCGCCGTGCGCGGCGACAGCTCGGCCAAGACCTTCTCCGACCTGATCGGAGAACGGGTCGCCTGGGGCACCCGGTCCTCGGGACTAACGGCGCTGGGCGGCTACGTGACAGAGGCCCTCGGCCTGGACCGGGACAAGGACTTCGACGCCCGTTATCTGGAGAAGGCCGGGCGGGGCGCCCCCATGGTCTTGGACGGCAGCGTCGCGGCGCTCTGGGGCGGCGGGATCGGCTGGCCCAACTTCACCAAGATCACGCGGGCCGGCGGGCTCCTGGTCGGCCTGACGTTGGACCAGGTCGAGAAGGTCAACGCGAAGTTCCCGTTCCTCAAGCCCTATGTTCTGGCGCCCTCGTCCTACCCCGGGCAGACCGAGCCGCTGCGCTCGGTCGCCGCCTGGAGCTTCATCCTGGCCCGTCCAGACCTGCCCAACGACGTCGCCTATCGCCTGGCCAAGGCCTTGCACCGCGGCAACCCCGCCCTGGCGGCGAAACTCGCCCAGGGCCGCGAGACGACGCCCGAGAACACCAAGGCCGCGGCCCTCGAACCACAATTGATCCACCCGGGGGTGCGCAGATACCTCGCCGAGATCGGGCTCTGACGCCAGAGCGGATCATGTATTGACGGAATCGCCGGAGGCGATCCGACAAACCCGAACCTGCTCTAGGCCCTATTCGTCGGGGATACCTTCGGGAAGCGCGTAGTGGCTCGCGGCCAGCAGCGGCGCCTGCACGACCATGCCGCCGCCGGGCCGATTGATCTGGGCTACGCCGAGAACATACTCGAACAGAACGTCGGCCTCGTCGGCGTTCACGACGATCTGCACGTACCTGATCAGATAGGCGTCCGGCAGCGTTCCGGGTTTCGCCTTCGCATCGGCGAAAGCATCGATGCCCAAACAAGACTGGCTGGAGACCCGAACCGCCTTGCGGTTCGCGCGCAGATCCTTCAGCAGGGTCCGGTGCGTGCCGTCGTCCGGCAAGATGCAGATGATCAGCTTGCAATCCTTCCCGCTGGTCGCGGCGCCGCTGTCGTTCCCGTCCATCCGACCCCCTCCGGGCTCAGTTCGCGTCCAGGCGTTCGCGCATGCTCTTCGGGATGTAGGCGGCGGCCTTGTCGAGCGGCGTTACGTAGATGTATCCGGCACCCGGCGTGTCGAGCCCCCCGCCGCGGTAGAGGTGGTCCATGACGGCGTCGGCCTGGTCGGTTGCGACGAGGATGCTGATCACCTCCCGTTCGACCTCGACCGCGACGCCCAGGACACCGAGCAGTTCGCGCGCGCCGAATCCGTTCACGCGATATCCGATCGCGCCGGTCGTGGCGCCGATCTCCCGCGCCGCCTTCAGGATCGCTTCGGCCCGGCCCGCCTGGAACACGACCGTCAGCAAGGCCACGTCCGTCAAGTAGGTGATTTCGTTGTCGCTCATGTCAGCACCTGGCCCTCGTCGCTCTTCTGGGACTCGGTCGGGACGCGGTCGGCCTCGTGCTGGCGTCTCCATACCTGATAGCGCGCCCAGAGGCCGACAGTGAGAACCGAGAGGATCGGGCCGATGGACGCGAGACAGAGGATCCCGAAGCCTTCCACGGCCTGGGTTGCTTCGCCCAATCCCAGACCCATCGCCAAGACCAGGGGAACGGTGATCGGACCGGTCGTCACGCCGGCGCTGTCCCATGCGACGTTCACGAACTCTTCGGTGGATAGGAATGTGAGCAGCATCGCAAACAGATAGGGCGGCGCCACCAGCCAAATCAGAGGAAGTTCGAACACCAGCCTGGCGACGCCGGCGGCGATACCGCAAGCGACACCGACCGAGACCGCGTAGACCAAAGTCTTCTTCTTGAAGACGCCGTTCGTCAGCTTCTCCGTCGTCACGCCCAGCGCGTTCAGCGCCGGCTCCGCCAGCGTCGCTCCGAAGCCCAGAAACCACGCGAAGGCCAAGACCACGACCAAGCCGACAATGAACTCGTAGATCGGCGAACCTTCAACACTGTTCACTTCCATGAAGGCCGAGGGCACCAGGCCTCCCGCGGCGCCGCCGAGCTTCGAAAGGCCGTAGGTCAGTCCGACGTTGAAGATGCACATGCCCACGATGGTGAGCCCGATGCCGTAAAGGATGTAGCCCGGGTTCTCAAGACGATCCCTCAGGAGGAACTTGAGGACGAGGAAAAGGAAAACGACGAGCGGGAGGATCGCGCGCACGCCCAGGACGATTTCCTCGCCTGGCGTCCGTTGGTACCAGCTCGGGCTCGCTTCGCTGCCGACCGCCGCGGACTGCTTGGCCATCTCCAGGATCTCGGCGACTTCGACCGTCGAGGAGATATAGAAACTGAGCAGCAGCACGCCGATGATCGGGAACAGCGATGCCATCGTGACGATCCCGAAGCCGGAGAGCTCCGAATCTCCCTTCCCACCCGCGGCCGCGATACCGATGCCCAGCGCCAGGACCAGCGGGACCGTTACCGGCCCCGTCGTCACGGCGCCGCAGTCCCAGGCCAAGCCCAGGATGTTACGCAGTTCCGGGTCGATGGCGGCGACGGCAGACAGCGCCAGGACGGGCAGCAGGGACAGATAAATGAGCGGCTTCAGGCTCCAGCCCATGAGAAAGCGCAGAGTCCCGAGCACGGCGGCCAACCCGACGCTGAAACCGACGACCAGCACGAGCGCCCCGGACCAGAAGTTCAAAATCGCATAGAGGTAGGGCGCACGCTCGACCGATACGATCTGGCCGGCCGCCTTCAAGGCGCCGATCGCGGGCTCGGCGAAGGTGACGCCGATACCCAGTAAGAGCGTAACGAGCAGGACGACCGGCAGGCTGGACTTGCGGGGCAGCCTGTCGCCGATCAGGGTGCCGAAGGGCATGAGCCCGAGGGCGAGGCCCTCCATGAAGAGCATCAGGCCAATGATGACGGCGAAGAGCCCGCCGGTGATGATCCAGCTGTCGGCGACCAACTGTTGCAGAAAGAGGATCTGGAAGAGAGCGAGATAGAGGCCCAAGGGAACGACGGCCTTGATCTGTTCCATGAGGCGCACGGAAATGTAGGGCCGGACAATGCGCAGGGCTTCGCCCGCCGAGATGTCGTACTTGGGTATCGCCTTGGGGATGACCCGGCCCTCGGAATCGAAGGACAGGGCGGGGGCCATGCGGCTGTAGCTTAATACCTGGTGGGTCGAGCGCGCCTCGCGCTGATAGTCTCCGAAGCGGCAGCTGTTCGGCATTCACCCCCCCATCCGGCGACAACGAGGCCTGAACGCGCACCCCCCGGAACGCGCGAGCCGTCAGTTAATCGGAATGTCTGGTCCTAGTAAAGACTGGGGTCCGGCCGCCGGCGATCGCTACCGCCCGGCGACCTCCGAGCCGCGGCGGTGCCGCATCACTCTGCTTTCGGCTTTTCGGCGCAAGAGCCGGTGGTCAGGAATTTCACGCCGACCTTGTCTCCCGCCTTCCAGCAGATGCGGCATTCATGGACCGGTCCCGATTGGAGCTGCAGCTTGAACACGGACCGCTTCGGGATCTTCTGCTGAGGCAGGCGCAGGCCGGCACCGCTATGGGAAAGGTTCAACACGATGCAGGCGTGGCGGTCCTCCCCATCGATGATCTCAGCAGACTTCAGCGTGGCGAAGCGCCGGTGCTGCCGGCGTTCGGCACCGGCCGGGCACGGATCGCTCTGCTTGGGAGGCCCCTGATCTTGCCGAAACGGGGTTTCGACGGAACCGGACGTAGCGCGCTCGATGCGTTTCTTCAGCTCGTCCCTGGTAAAGGGTTTGGCCAAGTAGCCCGCCACGCCGCCAGACCCCAAGCCGTCGAGCGTCCAGTTCTTGTCAACAAGCCCCGACTGGATCAGGAAAGGCGCCGTGACGCCCGCCTCTTGGATCTGCTCGATCACCTGATAGCCGTCGATATCCGGCAACATGATGTCCACGATAATCAGGTCGTATTCGTTGCGCCTCGCCAGCGCTATCGCCTGCCGTCCATCATTCGCGGTATGGCAGAAATGCCCCTCGCTGCGCAGCATAGCTTCCCCGTACTGCGCCTCTGAAAGGTTGTCCTCTACATAGAGTATTTGCATAACCGGCTTCCGTCGGATCTTGGCTGTGCCCCTGCGCTGATTAGCACCAGGTTGTCGCAAGATTCGAAGAACAACCGAGAAGCCTCCTGGATCTGGTCAGTTTCCCAGAAACATTTGAACGACCGAGAAGAGAAGGGTCATAGCCATGGCACAATAGAGCCCGGCGTTTACGTCTATCGCCCCGTCCTCTCCTGCGATCAAATTCTCGGCCGCCTTCAGCATACTTGCTCCCAGCTGGTGCGTGCTTTTATTAATGGGTGATTAATTTATTACTTGAACAAGCCCTGAATTACAATAGCAAAGATAAGTAAACGGCGAAATATTTTCTTAAGGTAAACAAATATGTACTTAATGACTGCGCAGCTCGCTCAGTCCTTTACCACGACGAGGTCGACCGGCTGGGAGACCCCGGCCACCTGGGCACCGGGGACCTGGCGCAGGCCCGCACCGTCGCGGTAGCCCTGCTCGATCGCCAGGTCGTAGGTCCTGCGGTCGCATACCGCGCTGACGCCCAGCTCCTTGTTCTGCTTCTCCAGCTTAGCGGAGAGGTTCACCGCGTCGCCGATCACCGTGTACTCGAGCCGGGTCTCGTCGCCGACCGCGCCGAAGAGCACGTTACCGGTCGCGACCGAGCCATTGACCCGCGGGCAGGGCCGGCCCTCGGCCGCGCAGGCCTCGGCCCAGAGCCCGGCGGCCGCCATGGTCTCCTGCAGCGCGCGCAGCGAGTCCGCGGCGTAGCTGTCAGTCGGCACGGCGGCGCCGAAGGTCGCCATGACGCCGTCGCCGAGGAACTTGTCGATCGATCCGCCGTGCTTCTGGATCACCGGGATCACCTGCGCCTGGTACTCGGAGAGCAGGCTCATGACCGCGTCCGGCGGCGCCTCGGC
>JAAUYK010140540.1_pt1 | contig 22900 bp, 21 predicted proteins | sample 7278021 | NCBI WGS metagenome assembly JAAUYK01 (sample SAMN14350223, study PRJNA611818) | marine sediment metagenome | isolation source: surface marine sediment (1.8m) | place: French Polynesia: Moorea | collected 2018-08
CTGTTAACCCCCTTGGGGTAGATTACCGGCGTGTCCGAACAGCACCGAAGCTAGAGGTCATGGGGAGGCGATTGCATCCACTTTGGGGGATTTTTGTCGCAATTCTCCTGCTCATTCCGGGCATGGGGGCCGCGACCGCGCAGGCCCGCCTGCTCTCGGAGCAGGACCGCGAGCGCTATGGCCGGGCCCTCGAAGCGGTCGAGCGCGGCAGGTTCGATCAAGCCCTGGCCGAGGCCGAAAAGGGCGGGTCGCCGCTGGCCCGCAAGCTGGTCGAATGGCTGGTCTATAGCGACGCGGCCAGCGAGGCAGAGTTCGACGAGCTTGTGGCCTTTCTGGACCAGAACCCCCATTGGCCGGGCATGACCGCGCTGCGCCGGAAAGCGGAAGAGGCGATGCCGGAGGATCTTGCAGCAGCCGAGGCCCTGCTCTGGTTCGACAAGCGCCGCCCGATCTCGGCCACCGGGATTCTGCGCTACGCCGAAGCGCTGGAGGCGGCCGGCCGCAGCGAGGAGGCGACGGCCCAGATCCGCCGGGCCTGGACGCGCCACGACCTGACCGAGGCGCAGGAGCGCGCGGTCCTCCAAGGCTATCAGCCGGTCCTGCAGACGCGCGACAACGTCAACCGCCTCGACCGTCTCTTGTGGAAGCGGCGCGTCGGGCCGGCGCGCCGCCAGGCGCGCCGGGTGGGCTACGACTACGTCGCGCTGGCGGAGGCCCGGCTGCTGACCGCCCTGCGCCGCAAGGGGGCGCAGCAGGCCGTGAAGAAGGTCCCCGAAGCCCTGCGGGACGACCCCGGCCTGGTCTACGAGCGCGCCCGCTGGCATCGGCGCAAGCGGGATTACGAGGGTGTCATCGCCTACCTCGACCCGCCGCGCCCGGAAGCGCCCTATCCCAAGACCTGGTGGTCGCTGCGCCGCTGGGCGGCGCGCGAGGCGATCGAGCGGAAGGATTACGAGGTCGCCTACCGCATCGCCAGCAGTCACGGGTTCGAACGCGGGGTCGGCTACGCCGAGGGCGAATGGCTGGCCGGCTGGGTCGCCCTGAGTTTCCTCGACGACGCGAAGCTCGCCTATCAGCACTTCACCCGCCTCTACCACAACGTGACCACCGGGGTCAGCCGGGCGCGCGGCGCCTTCTGGGCCGGCGAGGCGGCAGAAGCCAAGGGCGACACGAAGTGGGTCAAGCACTGGCGACGGATCGCCGCCAACCTCTCGGCGACCTTCTACGGTCAGATGGCGGCCGAGCGGCTCGGCCAGAGGACCCTCAGGGTCGACCTGCCGGAGCCGCTGGAACCGGACGACGCGGCACACAAAAGCTTCCACCAGCGCGAGCTGGTCCGCGTTGTCCGGGTTCTGGGCGAGCTGGAGCAGGCGAATGTCCAGAAGCGCTTCTTCCTGCATCTGATCGGGCGGGCCGAAGACGCGAGCGACTACCTGCTGACCGCGCGGCTGGCGGCGGCTCAGAATCGTCCTGATCTCGCCCTGCGGACCGCCAAGGCGGCGCGCAATAAGGGCATTATCCTGCGCGAGCACCTCTATCCCGCCCCGCGCATCGAGATCGTCAAGGACCTCGATCCCAGGCTGGTCTACGCCCTGATCCGCCAGGAGAGCGGGTTCTACACGGCGGCGAAGAGCCACGCCGGGGCGCGCGGCCTGATGCAGCTCATGCCGGCGACCGCCAAGCGGGTGGCGCGCCGGCTCAAGGTCTCCTACGACCGGCGCAAGCTGACCGAGGACCCGGACTTCAACCTCCGCCTGGGTCAGGCCTACATCAAGACGCTGCTGGAGCGTTTCGACGGCTCCTACATCCTCGCCTTGGCCGGCTACAACGCCGGACCCAAGCGTGTCGACGAGTGGCTCGCGGAGAACGGCGATCCGCGCGACCCGGATGTCGATCCGATCGAGTGGATCGAGCGCATTCCCTTCTCGGAAACCCGGAACTACGTGCAGCGCGTGCTCGAGTCCGTTCCCGTCTACAACGCCCGCCTGGCGGCCGAGGAGCTGGCCATCCGTCCAGAGTGGATCGACGCGCCCTATCAGGGCGCCCTCTAGAACGCCCGCCAGGCGGCTTGCCGGGCCTGGCGCCACGACCGGTATCGTGCCGGCCCGGGCGGGGCACTTTCCGATTGCCTTCCAGGGCTGGAGACGCATTCTTGAGCAGCCGCGCCGGTGATCCGAGGATCGGGCCGGCGGGATTGCGAGGACGGGACAGGGATGAGTAATCCGGCTTTCTCAGACATCGGCGCCTGCGTCTTCGACGCCTACGGGACGCTGTTCGATGTCCACTCGGCCGTGGCCCGCGGCGGCGGCGCGCTCGGCCAGAAGGCCCAGGCCGTGTCGGATCTCTGGCGTCAGAAGCAGCTGGAGTACACCTGGTTGCGCAGCCTGATGGGGGCCCACGCGGACTTCTGGCAGGTCACGGAGGAGGCCCTGGCATTCGCCCTCCAGGCCCACGCGGCCGAGGATCCGGCGCTTCAGGCGCGGCTCATGGAACTCTACCTGACGCTCGACGCCTACGATGACGTTTCGGACTGCCTGGACCGCTTGCGCGCAGGCGGCAAGGCGACCGCGATCCTTTCCAACGGGTCGCCACGCATGCTCGAGGCGGCCGTCACCTCCGCCGGGATCGCCGGTCTGCTGGACCACTGCCTGTCGATCGAGTCCGTCGGCGTCTACAAGCCCGACGGACGCGTCTATCAGTTCGCGGTAGACCAGCTGGCGGTTCCGGGCGAACGAATCGCCTTCATCTCGACCAACGCCTGGGACGCCTCCGGGGCGGCGCATTTCGGCTTCCGGGTCGCGTGGATGAACCGTTTCAACAAGCAGCCCGACCGTCTGCCGGGGACGTTCTCGGCCATCATCCACTCTCTGGCAGACCTGCCGCCCCTGCTGGGCCTCTGACCGGCGCGCCATGACGGACGAGGCACCAGAATACCGCGAACGATGGGTGACCGCCCAGGACGGTCTGCGGCTCTATCTGCGCGACTACGGGTCGCCGCAGGCGCCGGGGACGCCGGTGCTCTGCCTCGGCGGCCTCGTGCGCAATTCCAAGGACTACCACACCCTGGCCAGGCGCCTGGCGGCGCACCGCCGTGTGCTCTGCCCGGATTACCGCGGCCGAGGCCTCTCCGACCGCGATCCGGATTGGCGCAACTACCGGGCCGAGGTCTACGCCGCCGATATCCTGCAGATCCTGTTCGCTTCAGGCGTACACGGCGTGGTCGTCTGCGGCACCTCGCTGGGCGGCATTATCGCCATGGGTCTCTCCGTGCTGGCGCCCACCATGCTGTCCGGGGCGATCCTGAACGATATCGGCCCGGAGGTGGACCTCGACGGCATGGACCGGATCTTGGTCTACGTGGAGCGCGAGCAGATCGTGGACGACTGGGACAGCGCCGTGGTCCACGTCAAGGAGCTCTACGCGCAGTTCTCGCTCAACAGCGAGGAGAAGTGGCGGCACTTCGCGGAGGCCACCTTCCGGCGCAAGGAGGACGGCCGCCTGCATCAGGACTGGGACCCCGCGATTGCCCATGCGCTGCGCAAGACGCGCAACGGGCTGCCCGACCTCTGGCCCTACTTCCGGGGACTGCGTCATCTGCCGGTGCTCGCGATCCGCGGCATGCTGTCGGATATCCTGAAACAGGACACCTTCGACCGCATGGCGGAGGAGAAGCCGGACCTGATCCGGCTCGCCGTCGAGGGCGTCGGCCATACGCCCGCTCTGGATGAAGAGCCGGCGCTGCCCGAGATCGAACGCTACCTGGATCTGGTCGATGCCGGTCACGCCGGGGCGGCGATGAAGACCGGGACCGGAACGGCATGAACGAGGATCGCGGGACGGCGCCTGGTTTCGCCGAGATCGAAGCCGCCGCGCGGCGGCTGGCGGGCGTCGCCGAGGAGACCCCCCTGCTCCGCTCCGCCGCCCTCGACGAGCTGGCCGGTGCCGAGGTGCTGCTCAAGCCCGAGATGCTGCAGCGTACGGGCTCCTTCAAGTTCCGCGGCGCATACAACCGGATCGCGCAACTCTCCGAAGCGGAGCGCTCGGCCGGCGTCGTCGCCTTCTCTTCGGGCAACCACGCCCAGGGCGTGGCCGCCGCCGCCGCGCTGCTGGACACGCCGGCGACGATCGTGATGCCGGCCGACGCCCCCGCGATCAAGATCGAGAACACGCGGGGCTACGGTGCCGAGGTGCTGTGCTACGACCGCTACCGCCAGGAGCGCGAAGCGGTCGCCGCCGAGATCGTCGCCGAGCGCGGCGCGACCCTTGTCCGGCCCTACGACGACCGGGACATCATCGCCGGCCAGGGCACCTGCGGCCTGGAGATCGCCCGCCAGGCGGAGCACCAGGGCGGCGCCGTGGACCTGCTGCTGGTGTGCTGCGGCGGCGGCGGTCTGGTCTCGGGCATCGCCCTGGCGTTCGGCGAGCTGAGCCCGGCAACCGAGATATTCGCGGTCGAGCCGGCGGGCTTCGACGACACGGCGCGCTCGCTCGCCGCCGGCGAGAGGCTCGGGAACGACCCCGAGGCCCGCTCGTTCTGCGACGCCCTGCTCGCGGCGCGGCCCGGCGCCGTGACCTTCGAGATCAACCGTCAGCGGCTGGCCGGGGGTCTCGTGGTCAGCGACGCCGAGGTCGCCCAGGCCATGGCCTTTGCCTTTCGCGTCCTGAAACTGGTGGTCGAGCCGGGCGGCGCCGTTGCCCTCGCGGCACTGCTGAGCGGCAAGGCCCGCGCCCGCGGGAAGCGGGTCGGCGTTGTGCTATCGGGCGGAAACGTGGACCCGGAGACCTTCTGCGCCGCGATCGGCCGCTGAACCGCGGCCCAGGCGCGGGCTAGGCCTCGTCCGCTGCGCTGAAGTCGGCGTCCGCGCCGGCGACCGCCGCCAGCTTGGCGGCCGGCTCGGTCTTGGCCTGTCGGCGTTTCAGATTGCCTTCCACGGTCGCGCCCATCTCGATCTCGAGGCTTTCGTGGATCACGTCGCCAGTGACCTTCGCGCTCTTGGTCAGAACGACGTTCTCGGCCGAGAGCTCGCCGACCACCGCACCCGAAATGCGCAGCTGCTTGGCCGAGATCGAACCCTCTACCTTGGCGTTCTCGCCGATGGTCAGCGAATCGCTGTCGACGTCCCCGATCAGGGTGCCGTCGAGTTGGATGTCTCCCTTGGTGATCAGGTTGCCGTTGATGACCAGATCGGCACCGATGATCGAAGGCGTAGCTGCCGGCATAGCGCTGTTATCCTTTGAAGACGTGTTTTCCAGCCTGGAGGAACTTCATGGGATCGAGGGGCTTGCCTCTCAGCTGCACCTCGTAGTGGACGTGCGGGCCCGTGCTGCGCCCGGAGCTGCCCAGCAGGCCGATTTTCTCGCGGTGCCCGACCTTCTGGCCGACCTTGACCAGGATCTTCCTGAGATGGGCGTAGCGGGTCCGGATGCCGTGACCATGGTCGACCACGATCACGCGACCGAAGCGGCCCTTCCAACCGGCGAAGACGACCTTGCCCGGCGCCGTGACCATCACCGGGGTGCGCATCGGCGCCGCGAGGTCGAGGCCGTAGTGCCTGGAGACTCGCCCGTTCACCGGGTCGCGCCGCTTGCCGAAGGTGCTGGTGATGCGGAACTGGTCCAGGGGCGAGGTCAAGGGGATGCTGCGGACGACCTCCTGAAGACCCTCCCAGCGGTCCATCTGCAGGTCGAGCATAGCGATCGAAGCCTGGAGCGAGTGGAGCGGATCCTGCTCGACAACGAAATCGCCCGGAATGAAGGGGCCGCCCTGGCCACTGACTTGGCTCTCTCCGCCCGCGCTGGCGAGCAGCGATTCGATGTCCAGGCCGGTCATTGCCACGGTCTGCTCGAAGGCGTCGATCGACACCAGGGTGCGCTCCGACAGGCGGTCGACGATCGATTGCTGGGTCTCGCGCATGTCGACCAGGCGCTGTTCAAGGCCCGCGATGCGGGTCTGCAGTTCGTTGCGCTCGACGACCACCTGGTCGCTGCGGTCGCGCATCGCGGCGAGCGCCTCTTCGAGACTCACGATTTGGGCGTTCAGGCCTCCGGTCGTCAGGTCGGCCTGGGTGACCTGGCGCTCGAGCTCGGCGACCTGCTCGGTCAGAGCCCCGCGCTCCTCGATCAGCTCGTCGCGCTCACTCGAGGTCTCGGTCAGCTGCTGGCCGAGGTCTTCCATGGCGGAGGACAGCTGGTTGTTCTCCTGGCTGACCTCGGCGATCTCCTTGTCGGTCCGGTTCAGGTCGCGCACCAGGCGGCGGCGCGCCTCCTCGAGGCCGCGCAGCTCCGCGTCATCCGGCGCGAGGACCGCCGACAGCTTGGACAGCCTGTCCTCGAGCTCGGCGGTCCCGCCGAGGGTCTGCGACAGCTCGGTCTGGAAGGTATCGAGACGGCGGCGCAGCCCTTCGCGCGCCAGCAGGATCCGCGCCCGCTCGCTCTGGGATTCGCGCAGCTCGCTGCGCAGCGAGGACAGTTCGTCGAAGGCCTCCTCGCCCCGGGCCAGGAGCGACAGCAGGTAGTCCTGGTTCTCCTCGAGGTTGCGCGTGATCTGCGTGAATTCCTCGTGGTAATCCGAGACCTCGCTCAGCAGGTCGACGTAGGCCAGACGCTGGCGCTCGATCTCGGTCTCCTTGCCGGAGACGATGGTCTGGTGGAAGGCGACCGTGAGACTGGAAAAGGCGATCCATACGAAGGCCACGGTCAACATGGCCGCCGCGGAGATCTGCAGCTTTCGGGATATCCGGAGGTAGCGAACCCGCCCGTCCGACCTCAGGAAGAGTTCACGCTCGACGAACAAGCGATCGGACAGATTGGCTACTCTCTGTTGAAGGCTGTGGCTCACAAGGTTCGTCCTCTTCTCATGCTTCGGCCACCCCTTCTGGGCGGCGGCCTTGCCGTCACCGCTGGTTGGGCGTCGTGGTCGGTCCGACTTCTTGGGCTTGCCTTTCGTTGGCGAAGAGGACATCGGTGCAACCCCCGCGGTAAAGCTCAACAGCCTGATTATTCAACCGCTGACGGCGGCCGGGGCGGGCGTTGCCAGTGCACCGCGCGCCTGACCGCGTTTTCCAGTTGTTTCCGGCGGTTAGCCTATTGATGGCGGGCGTCTCAAGCAAGCGGTTACGAAGCTCTGCTGTCATTCGGAACACGCTCAACTCGTCCTCGTTCCCTGGGTGTGATCCCAGTAAAAGCATAGAGTTATAAAAATTGATTAACCTCTTTTCCCCAACGACAGGGCCACGAAATTGACACACCCGTCGCTTTTGAAACGGTCAACCGAGGCCTGCCGGAAAAGCGACTCCGGATTCCGCCGGCGCGCGGCCCTGAACCGGTCGGCGGCGGCGACCGAGGGAGACCTTGGTTAACTCTATCTTAAGTTGCCGCTTTCGGCGAGACTCGACCGCTCTCGATAGCCCTCTACCTGCTCCAGCAGGGCCGCGACGGCCCGGCCCGGCGAGTCTTGCGCCATCACCGAGCCGATAACCGCGAGACCCGCGGCCCCTGCCTCCAGGCAGGCGGCGGCGTTGCCGGCGGCAATCCCGCCCAGGGCCACGATCGGCAGCCGCGACCGCCGGGTCAGCTCCCGCAGGCCTTCGAGTCCCGCCGTCGGGCCGTAACCGGGCTTGCTGAGGCTGGGGAACACAGGACTGAAGGTGACGTAGTCGGCGCCACCCTTCGCAGCTGCCTGGGCCTCCGTGTCGTCGTGAGCGGACAGGCCGATCAGCGCCGTCGGGCCGAGGGCCAGCCGCGCCGCGGCCGCGTCGCCCGACCGGTCGAGGTGTAGGCCCCGCGCCGCTCGGGCGGCCGCCCCGACGCCGTGGCCGTGCACCGTCACCAAGGCGTTCGAACCCTCGGCCAGCGCCGTCAGCCGCCGAAGCAAGGCGAGGCGCTCGGGCTCGGGCAGATCCTTGTCGCGCAGGCTGAGCCAGCGGCAGCCGGCCGCAAAGATCTCCTCGGCGACCGCCTCGAGCGGGCGTTTCGCCGCCCGCCGGTCCGTGATCACCAGCAGCGGCGGGTCCGGCAGTCTCACGTTCCGATCAGCCCGAGCTGGGGGCTGGAGGGATCGGCGTATGCGCGCCTCGGGATCCGCCCGGCCAGCCGGGCCGCCCTACCCGCTTCGACGGCCTTGCGCATCGCCCCGGCCATTCGAACCGGGTCGTGGGCCCGCGAAACCGCGGTGTTGAGCATGACGGCGTCGCAGCCGAGCTCCATCGCCAGCGCCGCGTCGGAAGCGGTGCCCACGCCGGCGTCCAGGATCACCGGCACGGGGCTGCGCTGGACGACCAGCTCGATGTTGTAGGGGTTGCATATCCCCATGCCCGAGCCGATCGGCGAGCCCAGGGGCATGACGGCGGCGCAGCCGATGTCGGCCAGGGTCTGGCAGACCACCGGGTCGTCGGTGCAGTAGGGCAGCACGGTGAAGCCGTCCTTAACCAGGAGCTCCGCCGCCTCGATCAGCTGGGCTACGTCGGGATAGAGCGTCTCGCGGTCGCCGATCAGCTCGAGCTTGACCCAGTCGGTTTCCAGCGCCTCGCGCGCCAGCTGCGCGGTCAGCACCGCGTCGCGCACGGTCGCGCAGCCCGAGGTGTTCGGCAGCAGGACGTAGCGGTCGCCGAGCAGGTCGACGAGGGACTCCGCGTAGCCTTCGAGGCTGATGCGGCGGATCGAGGCGGTCACCACCTCGGCCCCGCTCGCCCCGAGCGAGTCCAGCAGCACCTGCTGGTTGGAGAAATGCCCGCTGCCCATGATGAGGCGGGATTCAAAGCTACGGTCACCGATCTTAAGCGGATCCGACATGGCTGGCACTCTTCGCGTATCCAGGCGGGGACCTCATCCCCCGGAGAAAGGCTTAACGATCTCGATCCTGTCGCCGTCGGCCAGCGCCGTATCGGGCCAGGCCCGGCGCGGCACCACGGCACCGTTGCGCGCAACGGCTAGGCCGGCGCGCTCCGTCTCCAGCCGCTCGTCCCGCAGCAGCTCGAGGACCGTCGCCGCGCGCAGCGTCCTGGTCTCGCCGTTCACGGTGATCGTCCCGCTCACGATGAGGCCCCCGCCACCCGCGCGACCGGCGACCCTCCGGCCGGGTCCGCGAAGCGTTCGGCGCCAAAGGGCAGCAGCGCGTCGGCGATCTCGCCGGTCAGGACGTAGCGGCTGACCGCGTCGGCGGTAACCGGCGCCAGGAGGATACCGTTGCGGTGATGGCCGGTCGCGATCACCAGGCCCTCCAGGGCGCTGGGCCCCAGGATCGGCGCGTCGTCGCGGCTCGTCGGCCGGTGGCCGACCCAGATCTCCTCGACCGGCAGCTCCTCGATCGCCGGCACCGCACGCCAGGCAGCCTCGAGCAGGGCGAACAGCCCGCCGGCCGTCAGCCGGTCGTCGAAGCCTTTCTCCTCGACCGTGGCGCCGACGATCAGGCGCCCGTCGCGGCGGGGCACGAGGTAGATCCCCGGCGCCCAGAGCACGTGATGAAGAAGCGGCGCCGCTGGGTCCATGGCGAGCGCCAGCATCTGGCCCTTGACCGGCCGCACCGGCGGTCGAAGGTGCTCGGGCAGGCCCGCGAGATCGCGCGACCAGGCGCCCGCGGCGAGCACAACGAGATCGGCAGGAACCGAATGGTTCTCAAGGCTTACGCCGCGAACCCTGCCGCCCGCGTGATCCAGGCCGGTAACCGGGGCCCGCTCGTGGAGCCGGCCGCCGGCGCGAGAAAAGGCGGTCTTCAGCGCCTCCGCCAAGGCGCGGTTGTCGACCTGGTGATCGCGCGGCGAGAAGACCCCGGCGGTGGTACCGGGTACCAGATAGGGCTCGCGGCGGCGCGCCTCGCGGCCCGAGAGCCAGTGCAGCTCGACCCCGAGCCCGGTCTGAAACTCGAAGGACGAGCGCAGGCGGGCGGCGTCGTCCCGGTTGAGCGCGACCACCAGAGTGCCTTCGTCTCGGTAGCCGATGTTCCGGCCCGAAGCCTGCTCCAGATCGCTGGCGAAACCAGGCCAGAGCTCCTGGCTCCAGCGGGTCAGCGCGAGCAGGGCCTCCTCGCCCGGCTCGGTCTCAACCCCAGCGGCGAGCATGCCGGCCGCCGCCCAGGTCGCGCCGCGCCCCGCCTCGCCACGGTCGAAGACCTCGACCGGGCACCCGGCCTCGGCCAGGCGCCAGCCGATGCCGAGGCCGGCCACGCCGCCGCCGATGATCGCCACGCGCGGGCGGTCTGTTCGCTTGGATGAGGATAGCTTCGCGTTCACGAGGCTCCCTTCGCTGGCATAATCCAGATCAGGTTCAATGGGTGTGTTCTCAGCCGGCACGAAAGCGCTCGGCACCCCAGCCATTGTGGTAAAAAGGGTACACCAAGTAACGCGCTCAAAGAAAGCGCCTCGGATAAGCCCCTACAAAGGCCCGGGCTTTGGTATTACACTCTAGGTTTGTCGCAATGCGGTCGGGTTCAAGCGGGACGCCCTCGACGACCGAACATTTGCGGCCATAAGACCTGGTTTCGACCGGCGCCGCGCCGGCCCAGGCGCCGCCCGCGTCCGAAACCAGAACAGCCACGTCGGGCCTGCGGGGCGGCGTGCGATATCGCACCCCGCCAGGGCCCGGCCGCCGGGAAAGGAGGCCAGGCCATGAAGGTGCGTGATTTGTTGACCGCTAAGGGAGACGAGGTCGCGACGACCAGTTCGGACGCGACCATCGAAACGGTTCTGCACAGGCTGAAGTTGGAAGGGGTCGGCGCGCTCGTAGTAAGCGACGACGGTCGGTCGGCCGCGGGCATCATCTCCGAGCGGGATATCGTCCGAGGCCTGCCCGAGCACGGCGCGGCCCTGCTGCAGATGAAGGTCGCCGACCTGATGACCACCGACGTCAAGACCTGCGGCCCGGACGCGAGCGTCGAGGAGATCATGGGTGAGATGACCCGTAGCCGGATCCGGCACCTGCCGGTCATGGCGGAAGGCAAGCTCGCCGGTATCGTCAGCATCGGCGACGTGGTGAAGAACCGGCTCGAGGAGCTGGAGACCGAGACCCACGTCCTGCGCGACTACATCGTCGGCAGGGCCTGACGGCCGCTCAGACGCCGAGGTATCGCTGCGCGACCGCGGGTTCGGCCCGCAGGGCGCTGGAATCGCCGGACCAGACCACCCTGCCCTTCTCCATGATGTAGTGGCGGTCCGCGAGCGCGCAGAGATCGGCCAGGTTCTTGTCGATCACCAGGATCGACTGCCCCTCGGCCTTGAGCCGACGGAGACAGGCCCAGATCTCCTGGCGGACCAGCGGCGCCAGGCCCTCTGTCGCCTCGTCCAGGATCAGCAGCGCTGGATTGGTCATGAGCGCCCGGCCGATCGCGAGCATCTGCTGTTCGCCGCCGGAGAGCGTGCGGCCGAATTGCGCCGCGCGCTCCTTCAGGCGGGGGAAGAGGCCGTAGACCCGCTCCTCGGTCCAGGCGCGCCGGCCGTCCGGCCCGGGCCGCGCCGTCGCCACCAGGTTCTCGTGGACGGTCAGCGTGGGGAACACTTGGCGCCCCTCCGGCACCAGCCCGAGACCGCGCTGCGCCGCCCGGTGGCTCGGCAGACGGTCGAGGCGGTCCCCCAGGAAGGTGACCGTGCCGGCGATCGGCCGCAGCATCTGCAGGATCGCCTTCACGGTGGTGGTCTTTCCCATGCCGTTGCGGCCCATCAAGGTCACGACCTCGCCCGCGCCGACCGCCAGGTCGACCCCGAAGAGGACCTGGCTGCGGCCGTAGCCGGCCTCGAGCCCTTCGACGGCGAGGATCATGCCGGCTCCCCAAGATAGGCTTCCCGCACGGCCGGGTCGGCGCGCACGGCGGCTGGCGGGCCGCTCGCGATGACCCGGCCGTAGACCAGCACGGTGATGCGGTCGGCCAGTGCGAAGACGGCGTCCATGTCGTGCTCGACCAGCAGCATGGCGGCCCGCGATTTGAGCGTGCGCAGCAGCGCGACCATCCGTGCGGTGTCGGCACCGCCCATCCCCGCCATGGGCTCGTCGAGCAGCAGCAGTTTCGGCTCAACCGCGAGCGCCATGGCAATCTCCAGGAGGCGGTGCTCGCCGTGGGACAGGATCGCGGCCGGCGCGCTGGCCCGGGCACCGAGACCGACCCGTTCCAGCATCTCGCGCGCCGGCTCGCGCAGCGCCGGATCGCGGCGCGCCGGGCGCCAGAACCGGAAACTCCGGCCGCTGCGCGCCTGAATCGCGAGAGCGACGTTGTCCTCGGCGGAAAAGCTCGGAAAGATCGAGGTGATCTGGAAGCTGCGCGCCAGGCCGAGCCGGGCCCGCCGGTGGCTCGCCAAGGCTGTCACGTCCCGGCCGTGGAACCAGATCCGGCCCTCGTCGGGCGCGATTTCACCGGCGAGCTGGGCGATCAGCGTCGTCTTGCCGGCGCCGTTCGGCCCGATGACCGCGTGAATCTCTTGCGCAGCGACCTCGAGCGACAGGGAATCGCTGGCGCGGATCGCGCCGAAGCTCTTGCTGAGGCCTTCGACCCGAAGAACCGGCTCAGCCATGACCGCCCCGCCGTCCGGCCAGCCAGCCGTGCAGGCCGCCCCGGGCGAAGAGCACGACCAGCAGCAGCAGCGGCCCGAAGACCGCCATCCAATGCTCGGTGTAGGAAGAGATGACCGTCTCGAGAAAGACAAAGGCGGCGGCGCCGAGCACCGGCCCGATAAGCGACCCCATGCCGCCGAGAATGACCATTACCAGGATCTCGCCCGAGCGGGTCCAGGCGAGGAGCGCCGGCGATACGAATCCGTCCAGGTCGACCATGAGGCTGCCCGCCAAGGCGCCGCCGACGGCCGAGATGACGAAGCAGCAGAGGCGGTAGGGATAGGGATCGAAGCCGAGAGAGCGCAGTCGGGCCTCGTTCTGCCTGGCCGCCTGAATCACCATGCCGAAGCGGGAGTCCACGAGGCGCTTGCAGACGCCGAGATAGACCAGTAGCAGCGAGAGGCAGACGAAGTAGAAGGCGAGATCGGATTCCAGCTCGGCCCCGAACAGGCGGCCGCGCTGGAACAGGGAGAGGCCGTCCTCGCCGCCGTAGCGCTGAAACGAGATGAAGAGATAGAACAGCATCTGGGCGAAGGCGAGCGTGATCATGATGAAGTAGACGCCACTGGTGCGCAGGCAGAGCGCGCCGATCACGAGCGCGGCCGGCACCGCGACCGCCACGGCGCCGAACCAGAAAACCAGGACCTGGTCGCTCCCCGGCAGGGTGAGCGGCCAGGTCAAGACCGCGCTGCCCTCGAAGGCATGGAACGAGAGGGCACCGGTCACGTAGCCGCCAATGCCGAAGAACGCGGCGTGGCCGAGGGACACCATGCCGCCGTAACCGAGGATCAGGTTGAGGCTGACCGCCGCCAGCGCGAAGATCACGACCCTGCTGAGCAGCCCGATGTAGTAGGGCTCGTCGAACGCCGCGGCGATCAGCGGCGCCGCCACGAGAGCGGCGACAACGACGGCGGCGACGGTGGTCGGCCGATCGAGCCGAGCACCTCTAGCCATTGGCCGGGAACAGTCCCCTGGGGCGCAGGACCAGGACCAGCGCCATCAGGATGTAGATCGCCATGGAGGCCAGGGAGGCCCCGACGCCGTTGGCGGCTGACGGGTCCATGAAGAGGCCGAAGAGACTGGGCAGAAAGGCGCGTCCCAGGGTATCGACCAGGCCGACCAGCAGCGCCGCGATCAGCGCGCCCTTGATCGAGCCGATGCCGCCGATGACGATGACGACGAAAGTCAGGATGAGGATGCCCTCGCCCATACCGACCTCGACCGACTGAAGCGGCCCGATCAACGCGCCGGCCAGACCGGCCAGCATCGCGCCGAGCGCGAAGACCAGGGTGTAGAGAAGACGAATGTCGACGCCCATGGCGGCGACGATCTCCCGCGACGTCGCGCCGGCGCGAATCAGCATGCCGAGACGCGTCTTGCCGATCAGGAGATAGAGCAGGAGCGCGACCGCCGCGCCGACCAGAATGATCGCCAGGCGATAGGCCGGATAGGGCGCACCGGGAATGATCTCGACCGACCCCGAGAGCCAATGCGGAATGGTCAGGTAGAGCGGCTGCGCGCCCCAGAGCATCTTCGCCGCTTCGTTGAAGAACAAAATCAGGCCGAAGGTCGCGAGCACCTGGTCCAGGTGATCGCGGTCGTAGAGCCGCCGCAAGGCGACGATCTCGACGGCGGCGCCGACCAGGGCCGCGGCCGGCAGCGCGGCGAGCAGACCGAGCAGAAAGGATCCGGTCCAGTCGGTCACGCTCGCGCAGACGTAGGCACCGACCATGTAGAGGGACCCGTGGGCCAGGTTGATCAGGTTCATGATGCCGAAGACCAGCGTCAGGCCGGCCGCCATGAGAAACAGCATCATGCCGAACTGGAGACCGTTCAGGATCTGTTCGGCAAGCAGCAGCCAGGACATGGGGGACGGCCTCTGAATGGGGCGCGCTACGGCGAGGGCGCCAGGATAGGCCCAAGCTGCAAGCTTTCAACAGCTTGTGGAAGCCTTTCGCCCGGACCTAGACTGGTTTCCGGCGGTGATGGAGGAGTTCGAGGGCCATGACCGAAGAACCAAAGCGCGCGTTGATCGAGGGCCGGCCGGCCCTCCTGGTGATCGATATCCAGGAAGGCAGCTTCCATTCCAGCGAAGATGCCGCGATCCCTCATATGCCGGGCTATGCCGAGCGCATGAACCGTGCCCTCGCCATGATCGAGAAGGCCCGTGCCTGCGGGGTCCCGGTGATCTTCGTTCAGGAGGCGCACCGCAGGGACCTCGTCGATTTCGGCCGTGAGCTTGATGGGGTCGAGGACGTTCATTGCCTGGAAGGAAACGCCGGTACGGAGTACGCAGCGCGCCTGGGTGTCGGCGCCGAGGACTACACCATTCGCAAGCGCCGCTATTCCTGTTTCTTCGGCACCGACCTGGAGATCCTGCTCAAGGGCCTGGGCGCCCAGACGCTGATCATGGTCGGCGGTTTGACCGATGTCTGCGTCCACTACACCTTCGTCGATGGCCATCAGCACGACTACTTCTGCCGGGTGGTCGAAGACTGTGTCGCCGGATCCAGCGAGGCGGCGCACGAGGCATCGCTGCGCGCCATGGCGTATCTTCAGCATGGCGCCAGACGCAGCCTCGATGAAGTTGTCGCGGCGATCGAAAGCTATGCGGGATCCGCGCATCGGCTCGAGAAAAGCACGCTTTGACGGCCAAGCCGGGGCGCCTGAAGTAAAATCACGGCTCTTTTCTCTGCACCACACACGTTTTCATAGAAGAGATGGATAGTAGATCTGTTTCTACTCGAACACTTGTATTGGATTGTAGATAAAAATTTTTCACACGGTCCCATCGCAAGAATTACTTTCCGAATTAAGAAAGACGCAAGCACGGGTCCGTAAGTTCGGGGCTCCCTTTCACGCCGCGGGACCCGTCGGACGCGATGAACCGAGCTTCGCTTTGCAAGGCCGCCTTTGCCGTCACGGTCGCGGCGCTCTGGCTGTCCGGCTGTTCAGCGCGGGTGCACACGCCCTATGTCGCCGGAGTCGAAACGCCGCGGCTGGTGCCCGCAGCGCTCGGCCCCAGCCGCTACGACTACAAGGCCAGCTTCGCCGCGCCTACCGTCGAGGCGGAGGGCGAGACCGAAGGCTATGAGGTCAGAGCCTTGGCGTGGCCCGCGACCGGCGGGAACGGCCAGGAAGGAAACCTGGTGACCGCGCGATACTACAGGAGCACGTCAACCGGCGAGAAGCCCCTGATCATCATTCTGCCGATCTGGGGCAAGTACACCTTTCCCTCGAACACCCTGGCCTCGCACGTAATGGACAGAAGCGGTGGCGAGGTCGAGATCCTTCAGGTGCACGGCGAGAACTTCCTGTTCGATTGGGAGGGCAACGCAGCCGCCGTCAGCGAGGCAGAGTTCTTCGACCGGATGGATCGCAACGTCGTCCGGATGATCAATACCGTGAACGACATCCGCCGGATCGTCGACTGGGCGCGACGGCAACCGGGCATCGACCAGGACCGCATCGGCCTGGTCGGGTTCTCGGTCAGCGCGGTCGCCGCGAGCCTGACCCTGGCGCACGAACCGCGCCTCGGCGCCGGGATCCTGGTCATGGGCGGCGCTGACCTGCCCGGCGTGTTCTCGGCCTGCGACAGCATGCTGGAAGATCTGCGCACCGCGGCCATGGAACGCTTCGGCTGGAGCGTCGAGGAATACCGCGAGAGGATCGAAGGGCCGCTCGCGCCGATCGAACCGGGCCGCTACCGCACGCGAATCGACCCGCGGCGGATCCTGATCATCGAAGCGGAGCACGACACCTGCATGCCGCGCCCCGGCCGCGAGCAGCTCAGGCAGGCCATGGGCCAGCCGGAGCGAATCGCCTATCTCTACGATCACAAGATGGCCTTCATGTCGATGACCTTCCTCGGAGCCGGCACCCTCCAGGAAGAGGTCTACCGCTTCGTGGAAAAGACCTTCATTCCCGGCGCCCCGGCCGAGCTTATACAGGCCGACCGCACCGGCAACGCGCCCGGCGGCTATTGAGCCGCAGACCGTGGCAGGCTTCTGCCCCAGCCTGATCAGCCCGGGTGCGGCTCAGACGTAACCGCCCTTCTTCAGGTACGTGATCACCTGGTCGGCCAGCGCTTCGACATCGTGATCGGCGCTTTTCAGCACGATCTCCGCCTGCTCCGGCGGCTCATAATCGGAGTCCACGCCAGTGAAATTCTTGATCTTTCCCGCCCGGGCCCGCTTGTAGAGGCCCTTGGGGTCGCGCGATTCGCAGACATCCAGGGGCGTGTCCATGAAGACCTCGATGAACTCATCCGCCTCAACCAGCTCGCGGGCCATGCGCCGCTCGCTGCGGAACGGCGAGATGAAGGACACCAGAACGACGGTGCCGGCGTCGACGAAGAGCCTGGCGACTTCGCCGACCCTGCGGATGTTCTCAACCCTGTCGTGGTCGGTGAAGCCCAGGTCCCGGTTCAGGCCGTGGCGCACGTTGTCGCCGTCCAGCAGATAGGTGTGGCGGCCCATGGCCAGGAGCTTCTGTTCGACCCGGTTGGCGGCGGTCGACTTTCCCGATCCCGAGAGGCCGGTGAACCAGAGCACGCAAGGCTTCTGGGTCTTCTGCCGGGCGCGGGTGGTCTTGTCCACGGCCATCTCGTGCCAGGTCAGGTTGGTCGCCCGGCGCAGGCCGAAGTCGATCATGCCTGCGCCCACCGTGGCGTTGGTGAAGCGATCGATCAGGATGAAGCTGCCGGTGTCCCGGTTCTCGGCGTAGGGATCAAAGGCGATCGGCCGGTCGAGGCTGAAGTTGCAGTAGGCCACCTCGTTGAGCTCGAGGGTTTTGGCCGCGACGTGCTCCAGCGTATTGACGTTGATCTTGTAGCGCAGGTCGGTTACAGCGGCGGTTGCGCCGCAGGCTCCCGCCTTCATGAGGTACTGGCGCTCGGGCAGCATGGGATCGTCGTGCATCCACAGCAAATGCGCTGCGAACTGATCGGTGTGCTGGGTCGGCCGGGCGCCCTCGGCGATCACGTCGCCCCGGCTGACGTCGATGTCGTCGGCGAGGACGAGCGTCACGGCCTGTCCGGCGCGGGCTTCCTCGAGATCGCCGTCCGCGGTCACGATGCGGGTGACCGTGCTCGGCCGCTCGGCTGGGCAGACCATCACGGGATCGCCCGGCTTGATGCGCCCCGAAGCGATCGTGCCGCTGTAGCCTCGGAAGTCAGAGTTGGGCCGATTGACCCACTGGACGGGGAGCCGGAACGGGCTGTCCGCGCGATCCGCTGCGACCGGGGCGGTCTCGAGCGATTGCAGCAGCGAGGGCCCCTGGTACCAGGGCATCGTGGTGCTGGCGGAGAAGACGTTGTCGCCAGTCAGGGCCGAGATCGGTATCGCCCGGATGTCGCCCAACCCGATCTCCCCGGCGAAGGTCTGATACTCGGTCGCGATCTCCTCGAAGCGTTCCTGGTCGAAGTTCACCAAGTCCATCTTGTTGACCGCCAGGATCACCTGCCTGATGCCGAGCAGATTGACGATGTAGCTGTGGCGCCGGGTCTGGGTCAGAACGCCTTTGCGCGCATCGACCAGGATCACGGCCAGGTCGGCGGTCGAGGCGCCGGTCGCCATGTTCCGCGTGTACTGCTCGTGGCCGGGCGTGTCAGCGACAATGAACTTGCGCTTGTCGGTCGAGAAGAAGCGGTAGGCGACGTCGATCGTGATGCCCTGCTCGCGCTCGGCCTGGAGGCCGTCAACCAGAAGCGCCAGGTCGATCGCCTCGCCCTGGGTGCCGAACTTCTTGCTGTCGCTGCCCAGCGCCTCGAGCTGGTCCTCGAAGATCAGCTTGGTGTCGTAGAGCAGCCGCCCGATCAGGGTCGACTTGCCATCATCGACGCTGCCGCAGGTGATGAAGCGCAGCAGGCTCTTATTCTCTTGGGATTCAAGATAGGCGTGGATATCGCTTTCGATCAGCGCCGAGGCGTGGGCCATCAGAAGTAGCCCTCCTGCTTCTTCTTCTCCATCGAGCCGGCCTGATCGTGATCGATAACCCGTCCCTGGCGCTCGGAAGTCTTGGTCAGGAGCATCTCTTGGATCACCTCCGGCAAGCTGGTCGCGCGGGACTCCACCGCGCCGGTCAAGGGGTAGCAGCCGAGGGTCCGGAAGCGGACCCACTTCATGGTCGGCTTCTCGCCCTTCTCGAGCGGCATGCGTTCGTCGTCGACCATGATCTGGACGCCGTCGCGCTCGACCACGGGGCGCTCCTTGGCGAAGTAGAGCGGCACGATGGGAATGTTCTCGAGATGGATGTATTGCCAGACGTCGAGTTCCGTCAAGTTCGACAAGGGAAAGACCCGGATACTCTCGCCCTTGTTGATTCGTCCGTTATAGAGGTTCCACAGCTCTGGCCGCTGTTTCTTCGGGTCCCAGCGGTGATCCTGACTACGGAAGGAGAAGACCCGTTCCTTGGCACGCGACTTCTCTTCGTCGCGCCGCGCGCCGCCGAAGGCGGCATCGAAGCCGTGCCGGGACAGCGCCTGCTTGAGGGCCTGGGTCTTCATGACGTCGGTGTGAAGCTGGGAACCGTGCGTGAAGGGACCGATTCCCTGAGCCAAGCCCTCTTGATTGATATGGACGATCAGCTCGAGACCCTGCTCCTCGGCGAGCCGGTCGCGAAACGCGATCATCTCCCGGAACTTCCAGGTTGTATCGACGTGCAGCAGGGGAAAGGGGAGCTTTCCCGGATAGAAGGCCTTCAAGGCCAGATGCAGCATCACGGCCGAGTCCTTGCCGATCGAGTAGAGCATAACCGGTCTGGTGAACTCAGCCGCGACCTCGCGGATGATTTGGATGCTCTCTGCCTCGAGGCGCTGCAGATGGGTCAGGCGGTCGACATCGATCGTGTCGGCGCCGCCGCCGTCCTTGCCGGCCACGGCCTTTTTTGCGGGCGAGGCAGCAGCGCCCCCGTCCTGACTCTCTTTTTCATCAAGCATGTTAGAACTCTCGGAACCGCCGGTTTTTCGAGGTCGCTTCCCGACTCGCAAGCTTCGAGCGGCGCCAGCATGTACTCCATTTGACGGGAGCTTGCCAGCCCCTTTGATAACAAAGGATAACCGTCTCGAAAAACAAGCCACTACCACTGGTTTGATACCTGGTCGATTTTTCGCCGAATGACCGGGCCGGCGCACCCTCCGAGCCATGAAGTCGAAACAATCTGGCAATCAGTGTTCCAGCGAACGGGCCCATTTGACCTTGTGGCCTCGGCGTATAGACCTACGATAGCTAGCGTATGACAAAGCGCGTCGTGCTCTGGGGCGCGCAAGGCGGGGACAGGGCTCGATGCAGCGTCGATTGGCCGCGATCGTGGCGGCAGATATCCCGAATTTTGCCCGCCTGTTGCGCGGGGACCGGGAAGCTACCCTCACCGCCTTCAAAAGCCATCGGCTGGAGCTGGTCGACCCCAAAGTCAGGGAATTCCAGGGCCGGATCGTGCGTCTGCAAGGTGACGGCGCCGTCGTCGAATTTCCCAGCGTCGTCGCCGCGGTCACCTGCGCCTGGGACATCCAGGCGGCGATGACCGACCGCAACGCAGAGGTGCCGGCTGGCCGCCGGATGCTGTTTCGCATGGGCATCAACCTCGGCGAAATCATCGTCGAAAGTGACCGGATCCAGGGCGAAGGGCTCGACATCGCGATTCGCCTCCAGAGCCTGGCCGAGCCTGGCGGGATCTGCGTCTCGGCCGAGGTCCATCGGCAGGTCAGGCGTCGGCTGGAATTGAAGTTCCAGGATCTGGGCGAGCACCAACTGGAAGAAGCCGACGGCCCGGTGCGGGTCTACAAGGTACTCAAGATCCCGGGCTCGAAAGCGCCGGCCGCCACCGAACCGACCGTGGGAAAGCCGGTCATCGCCGTCCTGCCGTTCGAGAATCTGGGCGGCGATGAGGAGCAGGAGCACTTCTGCGACGGCCTGACGGTCTACATCACCACGGATCTCTCCAAATTCCGCAACTTCCTAGTGATCGCCGCCAACTCGGCCTTCGCCTACAAGGGCAAGCACATGCGGGTCCAGGACATCGGGCAGGAACTCGGCGCCAAATACATTCTCGAAGGCAGCGTCCAGCGAGCCGACAAACGGCTGCGCGTCAACACGGTCCTGGTCGATGCCCAAGAGGGCCACCACCTCTGGTCGCGGCGCTTCAACAAGAACTTCTCCGATCTCTTCGCCATACAGGACGAGATCATCGCGCATACCGTGGCCGAACTGGCGCCCAAGGTGACCGCGATGGAGCGGGACCGCCTGGTGCGCAGCGGCACCCAGGATATCAACGCCTACGTCGCCTTTCTTCGCGGCACCCACCAACTGGCGACGAACCTGCCTTTTCTCAACGAGCGCCGGGCCGCCGTGATCGAATGTCGCACCTGGTTCGAGAAGGCGACGAGTCTCGACCCCTATTACGGCCGCGCCTGGGGCTGGTTGGGCTACACCCATGTGATCGGCTACGTGGAAGGTTGGGAAGGCCCGGAGGCGCTGACCAAGGCCAAGGAGTGCACCCAGAAAGCCGTCGCGCTGGAGCCCGAGGACTACGACACCCACTGGGCCCTGGCCTATGCCTACTCCGCATCCGGCGATCTGGATCGAGCCCTGATGTCCTATCACAAGGCCCTGGAGCTCAACGAGAACGACGCCGATCTCAGAGCCGAGATGGCGGAGTCCCTGGGCTACCTTGGCCACCACCAGGAGGCGCTCGATCAGATCGACTACGCCATGGTGATCAATCCGCGCTATCCCGAGTGGTACTGCTGGACCCGCGGCTGGGTGCTGCACCATTTCGGCCGGTACGAGGAGTCGAACGCGGAACTCCAGAAAATCCTACGGCCCAACAACGAGGTTCGGCTGATCCTGGCCGCCAACCACGAACTGCTCGGCAGACATGAGCAGGCGGCGGAAGCGATAAAGGCCTTCCTCGAGCGCCGCGCCGACTGGACGGTCGAGAAGGAACGGCAAACCCTGCCTTACCGCAACAGGGAGGACGAGCGGCGCTGGCTGAACGCACTGCGCGAGGCGGGCCTGCCGGAACACTAGAAAATCACCCGCAATCCGCTACCACTATTGATGTAACAAACTCATCGACAAGCGATAGCTTCAATTCGTAGATATTGGAGTCACGGCTTTTAGCACATATCAGGGGGAAGTCATGGTCGACGCGAACTGGAATAGCGCTTTCGAGTATTGGAAGGAAGGCGCGTCCAAGTTTCCAATTAACAGCCAGGCGGAGTTCAACGCGGCGCTCGGCCAGTTCAACAAAGCGATCCGCCAGCGCGAATCCTTCGCCCGCGGCTACGGTTGGAAGGCCTACAGCTACGCCATCAGTGTCGTCGACGGCTGGAAGCTGCCGAGATCCGAAGGCAGCATGAAGCCCGACCAGGTGATGAAGAAAGCCGTGGAGCTCGCGGACCACGCTGTCTCGCTGGACGACACCGACTACGACAACTACTGGGCCCGCGCTTACGTCCGTCTGCACAGCGGCGATCAGTCAGGCGCCGCGGCGGACTTCGACCGGGCCAGGCAATTGAACTTTGGCAACCGGGATCTGCTGGTCGAGAACGCCGACGAGCGGGTTTACGCCGGCGATCACGACCGAGCGATCGAGTTCGTCGAGCGCGCCCTCGCGGTGCCCGACTGGCATCGCTGGACGCTAGCCTGGGCATACTATTTCAAGGGACGCACCGACCCCGTCTATTACGACTTCGCGCTGCGCCAGATCGAACAGCTGTGCGAGCAGCCGGGCGGCGGCAGGTGCCCGGCCGAAACCCTCATCGTGGTGGCGGCGACCTATGCGCAGAAGGCGCATCTGGCGACCAGCAAGAGCAAGCGGGATGACCTGCAGGCCCGCGCAGAAAAAGCCTGCAAGGCCTTCTGCAAGTTCCGCAGGTCCTGGACTCAGAAAAACTTCAAGAAATGCAATCCCTTCCAACGGAAGGAAGACCGGGATCACCTCTATGACGGCCTGAAAAAGGCCAAGTTCCCCTAAAGCAGATCCGGGTTCGACTGAATCGCCGGAGGCGATCCATCAAATCCGGTGACTCTGCTCTGAACCTATGCTGTAGAGCGGATTCACATGTTTAGTCAGCAACCACGAAGTGGTTCCACCTAAACATGATCCGCTCGATAGCGGTCTCGGCCGAGCGGGATCAGGTCTTGATCCCGCTCCCGTCCCGGCTAGTCCTCCTCGACCGCGATGTCTTCGTTCCAGAGGGCGGGCTGCTCGCGGATGAAGCGCTCCATGAGCGCGGCGTCGAGGTCGTCCTGCTGGACGACCCTGACTGCATTGCGCTCATGGAGCGCTTCATCCGCGAGCAGCCCGCCCTCTGGAACGAAGACATCGCGGTCGAGGAGGACTAGCCGGGACGGGAGCGGGATCA
>JAAUYK010001504.1_pt1 | contig 22854 bp, 23 predicted proteins | sample 7278021 | NCBI WGS metagenome assembly JAAUYK01 (sample SAMN14350223, study PRJNA611818) | marine sediment metagenome | isolation source: surface marine sediment (1.8m) | place: French Polynesia: Moorea | collected 2018-08
GATCGCGCTTATCTTAGTGCCATTCGTCCAAAGTCCAAGAAGTATGCTGCACCCCTAGTTGGTCCCTGGCTGGGTGTTGTCAACGAAGATGCTTATAAAAAAATATTTGAGAATGATATTAACTTGATGAAGGAACTGGTTAACAAATTACCTGAAATCAGAGACTCTGAGGATTTAGAGTTAGCCAATACTGTTGGTAGGGATGACATTATCGATCCAGATCCAGAATATGCCCAAGGGAGTGCTTTACGCGCTTTTCGTCAACTGCTAGATGAAAAAGACCCCCAGCGGCATTGGGGCGGCTTGCAGAAAATCCTGACTCCAGAAGGGCATTACTTATGGCTGTGCAGACATCACGCAAAGGAATACAAACAGTAGTACTCTGTCAAGATTGATTTGATGGATGGGAGACGAGTTCGGAGTGGACTGCGTCCCCGCTAACGCGGGGCGGAGTTCGGAGTTCGGAGTTCGGAGATTTACCCCTCATTTCAAAGTTGACAGAACAGTAGTGGGATCGCCGCTGATGGTTCATCTCTGATGGCAATAAACTATGAATTAGGTCATTAAAAGATAAAAGCAGTATTTAATCGTATTTAACTCCTGTATTCTTTCTAATTCTTCTTAATTATTCTCCTGACTCCTGACTCCTGACTCCTGGCTCCTCGCCAAAACCTGTTGGCTCTGTTCCGGTGAGCAGTTCATTTAGTAAGATTATCATAGACTTCTTTACTGCTAGTCTCCGACGCTGCGGAAGCAGTATGGGTCAGTCAAAAGTGATCTGCGAGACTGAGCGGCGGAGTTAAAAGTGTTTTATGGCAAGGGTTTCACCTTCTGTGGCTTTTAAAATTGGTTTACTAGGATTGGGAACAGTAGGAACGGGGACGGCAGAAATTTTACTCAATCCGTCCGGACGACACCCTCTATTGCAAGAGATAAAAATTCAGCGGGTAGGAGTGCGATCGCTCTCTAAGCCCAGAAAGGTAAAATTGCCACCAGAGGTAATGACAACCGACTTAGAGGCAATTGTCGCCGACCCAGAGATTGAGATTGTGGTGGAATTGCTAGGGGGGTTAGAACCAGCGCGATCGCTGATTCTCCAAGCTATTTCCCAGGGCAAACACGTCGTCACCGCGAACAAGGCAGTGATTGCTCGCTATGGGTCTGAAATCTACGCAGCAGCCAATGAAGCTGGAGTTTACGTCCTATTGGAGGCGGCTGTGGGTGGAGGCATTCCGGTGATCGAACCCCTGAAACAGTCCTTAGGGGCTAATCGGATTTGCAGCGTCATCGGCATTGTTAATGGAACTACCAATTACATCCTGACCCAGATGACAATTGAGGGGGCTGAGTTCGATCGAGTTCTCGCAGAAGCCCAAGAGTTAGGTTATGCAGAAGCAGACCCCACCGCTGACGTTGATGGCTTAGATGCAGCGGATAAAATTGCCATCCTCGCTTCTCTGGCTTTTGGCGGACGGGTGAAACGAGAAGATGTCTACTGTGAAGGAATTCGTCAGGTGAGTCCAGTAGATATTAACTACGCAGAAAAGCTGGGATTTGTGATTAAATTGCTGGCGATCGCTCAAAGCCATAACAGCGATGAATCAGATGCCCTGCAACTGAGAGTTCATCCTACCCTAGTCGCCAAAGACCTTCCCCTTGCCAGTATTAATGGTGTCTACAACGCCATTCTCGTCGAAGGGGAACCTCTCGGACAGGTGATGTTTTTTGGTCCCGGTGCGGGGGCTGGTCCCACTGCTAGTGCCGTAGTTTCCGATATTATGAACATCGTCGGTGTTCTCAAAAGCAGTGGCAAAACCGAAACTCTCGACCCCCTGCTAAGTTGTTCTCACCAGCACTACTGCACTGTTACTCCTATCGAAGAGGTAGTGACTCGCTTTTATGCCCGCTTTCTCACTCGGGATATTCCTGGTGTGATCGGTCACCTGGGAACCTGCTTTGGCAAGCACAATGTCAGCCTTGAATCAGTAGTGCAAATCGGCTTTCAAAACAAGTTAGCCGAAATTGTCGTTGTCACCCACCATGTCCGAGAAGGGAATTTTCGCCAAGCATTAGAAGAGATTCGCACTCTAGAGGCAATCGACAGCATTCCCAGCATCTTGCGAGTGCTTTGATCAAAGTAAGCTCATCCCCGCCCCATGGATGAAAATTTAAGCAAGAAGATCATTTGTCAATTTCTTTTCATAAATCTTTATTATCCGCTCAATCCCTTACTATTAAAAGATCCATGATGGAAGCTGAGCCATTGATTGATAAAATCCCTGACCGATCTGGGCAACAGAAGAATTTACCAAAGCCAGCCACCAATCATCACCTTGGCGAACACACTGAGGATAAGGGAGTGGCAGTAACTCCCCACGTTCATAGCGAAGAATCTTTGCGGCGGATTGTCAATCGACTTTCCCGGATAGAGGGTCACATCCGAGGAATTAAAGCAATGGTTACTGAGAATCGTCCCTGTCCTGAGGTACTAGTCCAGATTGCCGCTGTTCGAGGGGCAATCGATCGGGTAGCGCGAATAATTCTAGATGAGCATTTGAGCGAGTGTATTGCCCGCGCGTCTCAAGAGGGGAATATTGAAGTCGAGATTGAACAGTTAAAAGCTGCCCTAGACCGCTTTCTACCTTAGAAAATCAGCGCCAATTCAGTATTACAATATCATCATTACAGATCATCGCCAACCAATATTTCCCAGATCCTACGATGTTATCCATGCGCCAGATTCAAGGTTTTGCGATCAGCTCTTTGGACACAGCTACTCTGCGAAAAGCTGTTCTGAGGGCATCTGCCCTGACTGCCTTCACCAGTGCTTTAATAATAGCAACGGCCAATGCAGCTATAGTAACCCAACCCCAAAATGTTGAACTAGCCAGCGACAACTGGCAAGAGATTAAATCTAACAGCAGCGCGATCGCTCAAAGGGATGTCTCTGCGATTGACCAATCAGCCTTAGAACAAGCATTTCTTGAGGAAGTGAATCGGGCGCGTACTAATCCCAAAGCTTATGCCGATCGGCTAGAAGAAATAAAACAGTATTACGATGGCAATGAGTTCAAACTGCCGGGACAAAGCCCAATCAGAATTTCCGAAGGTGTCGAGGCTGTAGATGAAGCGATTGAGTTCCTGCGCAACGCGGATCCATTGCCAGCCCTCAGCCTATCTAAAGGTCTGGCAATGGCAGCTAGAGATTATGTCAAAGAGCAAGAAGCCAATGATAGTAGCCAATTAGCTGACCGACTTGACCGCTACGGGTCAGCAAGTGATCCTTTAGGTGAAAACATCAGTTATGGTAACAACACAGCTCAAGGGGTTGTGATCCAGTTAATTGTAAATGACAGAGAAAACATTTTTAATCCCGATTTCCAAGTGACGGGAATTGCCTGCGGACCCCATAGCAGTTCTGAGAGTATATGCGCGATCGCCTATGCTGGGAACTACCAAGAGACAGTGGCACAAGAACCTGACTCTAACAATCCTGTCAATCGCCCTCAACCGTCTGTCAGTGAGGAAAGTTTAGCCTCTACCAATTCCTCTTCAGAAGCTGGTACTCCCCTGTTATTCAAACAGGGAGTTCTAGAGGAGGGCGATGCTGTGATTCCTGCTGATGGAAGTCTATACGATTTTTATCCCTTGCCTGGTCGTGCTGGTCAATCTTTAACCATTGCTCTAGAAAGTGAAGATTTTGATGCTTATTTGGCAATTCGGGATCCTCAAGGCAAGATCATCGCAGAAAGCGACGACGCTAGTGAGAACGAAACTAACCCCACCTTGACAATCACTTTACCTAGTGATGGTCTCTATCTTGTGATTGTCAATGCCTATGATGCTAAGGGACGCGGTCAGTACACTCTGACAGTTCGCTAGGAGGAAACAGTGGTCAGTCATCAGTCATCAGTTATCACTCATCAGTTGGTCACTGTTGACTGTTGACTGTTGACTGTTGACTGTTGACTGTTGACTGTTCATCGGGAGACTGCTAGCTGTTGTTCAGCTAACTTGGTATATTCAGCTACAAGCTGGCGAAACTGATCCCCCTCAATGGTTTCCTGCTCAATTAATATATCCACCAGTCGATCGATAACCGCGCGGTTCTCCTGAATAATGTTTTTTGCTGTTTCGTGGCACCTGTTCACAATCAAGCGTACCTGGGCATCAATAGAAGCCGCTATTTCCTCGGAATATTCCGAGCGGTGCATCCAATCATTACCTAAGAATACCTGCTCATTCTCCCTATCTAGGGCTATCGGTCCTAAATCTGACATGCCAAAGCGGGTCACCATCTGCCGCGCTAGAGAGGTAACTTTCTCTAGGTCATTGCCTGCACCTGTAGTTACTTCAGCATCGCCAAAGATCACTTCTTCGGCTGCTCTACCCCCCAAAATGCCACTGATGCGAGCTAATAGCTGGGTTCTGGAAACTAAGCCTTGCTCTTCATCGGGAGTAAACCAGGTTAACCCTTTCGCTTGTCCCCTGGGAATCAAAGTGACTTTCTCTACCGGATCGTGACCAGAACTGAGAGTAGCAACTATGGCATGACCAATTTCATGATAGGCAATCAGCCGCTTGCTCTTGCTATCCACCAAAGGAGTGCCCTCCATCCCAGCTACTACCCGATCGATGGCATCGTTAATTTCTAGCATGGAGATCGCCTCTTTGCGCCGTCGAGCCGTGAGAATGGCAGCTTCGTTAAGGAGGTTTGCCAGATCTGCTCCGGTGAAGCCAGGAGTGCGGCGGGCGATCGCTTCTAGGGAAACTTCCGGAGCAATTTTTTTGTTGCGAGAGTGGACTTCTAAAATGCCCAGCCTCCCTTTGCAGTCAGGATAATCTACAATCACTTGGCGATCGAAGCGCCCCGGACGTAACAAGGCAACATCAAGGACATCGGGACGGTTGGTTGCCGCAATGATGATGATCCCATTGTTGCCTTCAAAGCCATCCATCTCCGTCAATAGCTGGTTGAGGGTCTGCTCCCGTTCGTCATTGCCACCGCCGATTCCCGCACCCCGCTGACGACCTACTGCATCGATTTCGTCGATAAAAACTAGACAGGGGGCGTTTTCCTTCGCTTTTTTGAACAAATCTCGCACTCGCGAAGCTCCTACCCCGACAAACATCTCTACGAATTCCGAGCCAGAGATACTGAAGAAAGGAACCCCCGCTTCACCGGCGATCGCTTTTGCCAGCAGAGTTTTTCCCGTACCGGGAGGACCAACAAGCAGCACCCCTCTGGGAATTTTTGCGCCAATGGCGGTGAATTTTTCCGGCTGTTTGAGGAAAGTCACCACTTCTTGCAATTCTTCCTTCGCTTCTTCAATGCCAGCAACATCCTGAAAATTAATGCCAGTTTTCGCTTCCATTTGAAATCTTGCTCGGGATTTTCCGAAGTTCATTGCTTGACCCGAAGCATTAGCAGAACGGCGCAGGATTAGCGCCAGTCCCGCCAGTAATAACAGCAGCAAGAGTAAGTTAGCGGCTAGTCCAACAGCAGCCGAGCGATCGGCAGAAGGTTGAATCTCAAATTCAACGTTTTTAGCCCTAACTTTCGAGATTAGCTCTGAATTTTGAGCAAATAGGCTTACTTCTTTCGCAGGCTCTTTTTTACCTTGATTTTTGAGAGTAACTTTCGCTGTACGAGTTGCTGGGTCAAGTTCTACTTTGGCTACTTGACCAGCCTCGATCTCCTTGAGCAACTGGCTGTAGGTGAGCGTATTATCCTCCCCCTTACCTAAGGCTGGCGGAACGAGCAGGAGAGTTTGAAAAATCATCCAACCAGTGGCAAGCTGCCAAAGGTATCGCGATGCCGTTTTTTTGCTCGGACGCTCCGAACCTGGCTGATTTTTTTTTAAACCAGCACCAACAAGTAGCCTATTTCGCCATGCTTTTATCCAAGAACTTTTTTTCATAACCAATGTTACCTAAGCTGCTAGCCTAACTTAAGCCTAACCAAAAAACTCCTGATTCTCAGTCAAGGAAATGGTCAAGAGTTGAGGGGATCTATGTATAGTTTGACACGCTTCTCGTTTTGGTTACTTGCGAATTTCAAATTTAGCTTTTGCTCAAAACCTCTTCAAAGGCAAAATCAGGGGCAGCGAGAACAAAAATGGTGGTGGGAAGTCCTTCAGCGCGTTTCTGCAAGCTTTCGTAGTATTTGGTGAAATTATCTCCCGGTTTAGCCATGCCGAGGAAGATTAAGTCAGCATTTTGAGAAGACTGGTGGAGAATCTGCTCAAAAGGACGACCATTAGCTACTAACACTTGGAATAATGCCCCAATATTCAACCTTTGTCCCAGACTTTTAAGGTTAACCCGCGCTGCCTGGGCAGCAGTTTGATCGGGAACCACCAGCTTGAGATAAACCTTGGCATTGCGCCATGAGCGATCGGCGCGCAGGAGATAGGCAAGGATTAACATCAAGCTGCCATTGGCTTGCATCCCGCCCCACCAAACGTCAATTCGCTGGCGACGGCCAAAATTGCGATCGCGGTTTTCTCGCAGAATAATCACGTTGCGCTTGGCTCGATGGAGGTGAGCAATCATCTGGCAGTAGCGATCGCGGCGCTCAGGAGCCTCGCTATCCCCGAGGAGAACTGTGTTAGGGACAAGGGTTCCCAAGCCGTAAGTCTCCACCAGTCTTTGGGCACCATCAAAGGGGTCAGGCGCTGCGATCAGACGCACCAGTGCCTCTACTCTTCGCCGTCTCAGATAATCACGGATTCTCTTTTCTAACATTTCCTTGCGGGCAACATCGCAAGAGCCGCTGGGGAGAACGCTAGAAATCGTAATTAGACCTCGGTTGTGAGTCAGAGCATCTGCTAATCTGACTAAAGACCAGCGCCTCGAAGGTGCTCCAGAAAAAACCAGAATATGCGGTCGCCAGTTCTTAGTATCTTGGGTGTGATCGGTCTGCAAGATGGCAGTCCGCAGCAGCGCCATCCAAATTCCGCGCCGAACATCGCCCCAAGCGACTCGCAGTTCCCGCTGCTGCAGCCAAAAGTAAATGCCCAAGACAATAACCGCAGCCGCCACTGTGGCTGCGGCATTGATCAAGAACATTACTGCCAGACAGCCAATTGCCCCTAATAGGGATAGAGACCAGTGAACTCGAAAAGAAGGGCGGAAAGAAGGACTTTGGAGAAAACCCTCGATGCCTGCTGAGACATTTAGCACCAGATAGGTGGTGAGAAAGAACATTGTCAGCACTGGGGCGATTAAGTTAAGATCCCCGATGCAAACAGCGGCGATTGCCACGGCTAAAGTGACGGCAGTACCAATGCGCGGCTCGTCATCCTTACCGCTGCCGCTGCCGAGGAAGCGCATCCACTCCGGCAACACCCCATCCCTTGCCAGGGCTTGCAGTACGCGAGGTGCCCCCAGAATACTGCCAATGGCGCTGCTGAGAGTTGCTCCCCAAACCCCGAGTAAGATAGCCGGTCCCCAAAGCGCCATCCGCTTCATAATTAGAGGCTCTGCCACTAATGTATGGGCATCTGCCCGCGTCGCCAGCAGAATCGGCAGAAGCATATAAATAAGATATCCGGTTCCCACAGCTGCTAATGTACCGATGGGAATTGAGCGGGTCGGGTTGCGCAAATCACCAGACATATTCACCCCAGCCATGATCCCAGTAACCGCAGGAAAGAAGACGGCAAAAACTTTCCAGAAAGGCTGGTCTGTGGTAGTCCACCACTCAACCTCAGTCGGCTCTACCGGATGTCCGAACAGCAAAGAGAGCAGCGAAAGAGCGATCGCTGCCATGATCAAGTATTGAGCGCGGATCGCAATGCTAGCTGAGGTGAGCGCCAGGACTCCCACAAAAATGGTGACGAGCAGAGCGACGTAGAGCTGGTTGAGATTGCCAAAGGTCTGAACTACGCTCTCAGCAAAACCAAGGGTGTAGAGGGCTACCGAGAGAGCTTGGGCAAAATAGAGAGGAATCCCCACAGCGCCTCCAGTTTCAATCCCCAGGGAGCGACTGATCATGTGATAGGCACCGCCCACTCGCACCACCCGATCCGTGGCGATCGCGCAAACAGACAAGGAAGTTAAGAAGGTAATGAAATTAGAGAGGGTGACAATAATCAGCGTACCGAGCAAGCCAACATTCCCCACGACCCAGCCAAAGCGCAGGTACATAATTACGCCCAGGATCGTCAGAATCGAAGGCGTGTAGACACCGCCAAAGGTTCCTAAACCTGAGTCTTGGGAAATAGCAGAAGAGGGGTCAGGCTGTAAACCGCGACCAAAAGGTAATTTCACTTTTTGCTACACTTTGCCGATACGGTTAATCGTCATTATTACAGATTGATCCTAGTGGTCAGTTATCAGTTATCAGTCGAGCACTGCTCACTGTCCCAACTTCGTGGACTTCCGAGGTAGGCTCATTACCATAATCCGAACTATGCCAATGGCTAAAGAGGGAGAAGAACAGATGAAGATTGTGGGGCTTCTATTTGGTGGACTGTTTGCCGCAGTTGGGTTAATAGCAATTATTCGATTTGGTCAGGTGACCACCCTTACTTGCGAGCGAGTCGAGCCAACCCTAGGAAGCTGCCAACTGATTTCTGAGGGTTTATTCGGGTCTTCTTCAAGACAAATTCCGCTTCCTAGTTTGAAGGGAGCTTCAGTTGAAACCAAGATAAGTCAATCAACAGGGTCTAGCCGTCTCAACCGCACCGGTGTTACCTATACCTACCGAGTAATTCTCTTGACCGAAAGCGGTCAGATTCCCTTTACGTCTTACTCTAGTTCGGGAAAGGCATCAAAAAGCTCTATTGCTTCTAAAATCAATGCTTTTGTCAAAAACCCCAATCAGCGATTATTAACAGTGAAGCAGGATGAACGTTGGGGGGTTTATCTGTTTGGAGGCATATTGGTAGCGGTAGGAGGTCTAATTGTAGTGTTAAGCAATAGATAGAGCAACATTTTTACGGCTCTTCCACCGCGATCGCTTTATTGTATTGCACCAAGCAACCCATAAAGAGCGCTTTAGAGAAACTGAAATTACGATATAAGGAATTGTTCGCGTGTACCGTGATTCTGTTGGCAAAAGTTTTACAAATATTCTTACATGAGTATTACACTATAGATTTTGGGTTTTGAGAGGAGTACTCGCTTTCTCTTCTTCTCAAGAAGCCGTTTCCAGCCAATCGAATATTTGCTCTAACTGTCTAATGCTAATCAATCCGTACTGCCACAGAATCATCGGTAACTGGCTGGGTGCCTGTTCTTGATGACGCACAGCCAATTTAATCTCTTCAGCAGAGAGCGCCAACTCTTGTTGTAAAAAATGAATTAACTGAGGAAGCATCTTAGATTGGATAGTCGTCTAACAACAGTACAGTTAACATTTTGAATTTCATAAGGCGATATAGGGTTTAGCAGAGATAAAGATACATTAAAGAGTTGACAAAGCTTCTTGTGTCTGTCGCCATAGGAAGATTCTCTCTTTACCTATCTAACGGGGTTATTCAATGCCAATAGAGTGTTTACCCGAAATTAATTGAGTTGTCTGGCTTTTCACATGAATTTTGACTTTTCATTCTCTTCTCCTATGTGTTCTCTAGGCTGTATAGTTGAAAATTTAACCGAAGAAAGTTACAAACCTGGGACGAAAAAAATAAACAATCTTTACAGTTATGGATCAAGGTAGGGTTTGAACTGCTTATTGCATTCGTTGACGGTTTCTTGGCTTTTCTTATCCAGGGTAATCGGAGCTGATTTTCTATAAGTTGTACTTGACAAATAGCAAGATGGATTAGCTAGCTGAAAGGGATTAGAATAGCTCATTGACAAAATTGCTGAAAAAAACACTATCAGCCGCTAGGGTCTAGCTTTTGCTGGCATCGAGGAACTGGGCGAACAACTGAGAAACTTCTGGTCTCGATTCAGCCATGATCATAAAGCACGCTTATTCTGGTAAGTAGTTGGGGTTTAGGGCATCATTTGGGGTGAAGGGAGATTCAGCCGGGAAAGTCTCAAGTGGCAATCCCGTTTCATCTACTGCCTGCAAACAAGCCTCGCCATAGCATTTTTGAAAAACCTCCCTCAAGTAAGGCTTCAGGCTAGGGCTATCTGCTAAGGATTCTCCTAATCTCCGCCGATGTTCCCTTATTGAAGACTTCCAACTCCCAGAGCGCTTAGAGGGCTGGTATTTGTACTTGAGCAAGTGGATAAGGACGACAATTAGGTTGCTCTTAACTGCCTGTCTCTCACTCCTGCCCATATCTTCAATTTCTTCAACCAAGTTAGGGATGTCCAGCTCATGAAGTCGCCCATCCCTTAGAAGACTGGCGGTTTTTTCCAGCCAGAGACAATAGTCCTGTTCATACATAGTTTCTTTTGTGAGAGCTGCGGTGTCGTGGTGCGGCGGTAGTGTCAAAGTAACTCCTCAAGCTGTTTGATTTCAAAGGACCAGCGCTCTATCAGAGATTGGTCTGCTTTGCTCAAGCGCTTCTTTTCAGCCGCTAGCGCTTCCCTCTTAAGAGCGATTGAATTGGCGATCGCTTCTCTGACCAAGGGATTGTCAACAGTCACCAGCCACAGTACCAGGGGCTAACCCCAGACACTAAGAGGGCGATCGCCAACATTGTGATCAAGGTTAAGTGTACCTCACGAGTGTGATAAACGCTATGGATGTCCTATCGGTGACATTTTCATCTGCCTGTTGCTGGTAAGACGGCTGTGTTCAGTCTAGGCAACAGAAATCATTGAACTCAGTTGTTATGTTTTAAAATTTGGGTAGATGCCAAGTATTTTCCCTACAGTTCCTCTTGGGAATATTCAAGCGATGACTTATAGTGCGTACAAAAGCCGTGTCGAAGACATCACGCCAAAAAACACAGTTCCGACTCTGGAAAACGGCGATAGGCTGACTCAAGCTGAATTTGAACGCCGTTATGATGCTATGCCAAACCTGAAAAAAGCGGAATTAATCGAAGGAATTGTTTACATAGCATCGCCACTACGAATTACACAACATGGTGAACCCCATGCTGCAATTATGACTTGGCTTGGTGTCTACAAAGCTTTAACATCTGGAGTTCAATTAGGAGATAATTGTACTGTACGCCTTGATGGAGATAATGAACCTCAACCAGATGCGCTGCTGAGAATTGAAGTAGGGGGACAATCAAAGATTAGCGAAGATGGCTACGTGGAAGGTGCGCCAGAATTAATTGTTGAAGTCGCTGCCAGTAGTGTTTCAATTGATATACATGACAAACTCAAGGTTTATCGTCGTAACCAAGTACAAGAATATACCGTTTGGCGCTTTCAAGACGGAGAACTGGATTGGTTTCGACTAACAGAAGGTAAGTATATTCCCCTTGATTCTAATTCACAAGGAATGATCAAAAGTGAAGTTTTCCCAGGATTATGGTTGGATAAAGAAGCGTTGTTGGTCGGAAATTTAGCTAAAGTGATTGAGATAGTACAGCAGGGATTAACAACAGTTGAGCATCAGAATTTTGTGAAACAATTGTCTGATAGAAAAGAGACTCGTTCTTAAAGTGAAAGAGAGATTATATGTTTTTGATCGCACTCAGGATTGTTATCGTTCTAGCGCTCGCCTACTTATTTGGTCTGCTAGTGGCTTGGTTAGCCTCGTTTTTTAATGCCCCTGACGACGACGGTTGGGACAAAGGAGGCGATGAATCAGACCCGAAGCTGCCGCCAGACCCCGGAGAAACTTCTAAGCAGAAGCTTGTAAAGAAACGGTTGGTGGAAGTCGATGAGTCTTATTACCTTGAAGAGTTCGATTTAAGCCAGAAGAAATAGTTGAGTTGTGCGCCTTCCCAAAACTTACTGCGTCAGTCCATTCTCCAAAGCAGGAGGGAGTTCTTCCAGGAGTCGGATCATGGCTGGCGTTGACTGTTTTTCCGGCTCGAAGATTGTCTGAATCGCTTGTTCGAGGGTTTGAGTCATGACAATTTGGTTTTCGTAGACGACAATCACCCGCGCTAAGGTTGGCAGGCTATTTTGTTCCGCCTCTAGATACAGAGGTTCTACATACAGCAGGGATTGTTCAATGGGAATGACCAACAGATTTCCCTGAATTGCCCGCGAACCTTCACGATTCCAAAGGGAAATTTGCTGGGAAATGATCGGGTCTTGGTTAATCAAAGCTTCGATTTGCTCGGGACCGTAGACTAGCTTTTGCTTGGGAAACTGGTAGAGCAGTAGTTTGCCGTATTGCTTGCCATCAGAGCGACCTGCCAGCCAAGCAATTAGATTGGGACGGCTAATCGGATTATAGGGAGAAAGGAGAATAAATTCTGCTGAAGTTGCTTGAGGAAACTTCATGATCAAGTAATAGGGTTTTACGGGTTGGGATTCAGCCCCGTAGATTTCCTGGGGAATCTCCCACTGGTCTTCTCGGTTGTAGAATACCTGGGGGTCAATCATGTGATAGGTCAGCAACTGCTCAGATTGAGTGCTAAATAGGTCTTCTGGATAGCGGATATGACTGCGCAGCGTATCTGGCATAGCATCGAGGGGTTTAAATAAGTCCGGGAAAATCTTGCTCCAAGTTCGGATAATCGGACAGTTGGGGTCAGAAATATAGAAATCAACATCACCGCTGTAAGCATCGATGACCACTTTAACCGAGTTGCGGATGTAATTGAATCTGTTGTCTCCTGGATCGGAGTAGGGGTAGCGATCGCTGGTGGTATAGGCATCCGCAATCCAGTGGATGTGATTTTCCGATTTAGCCCGATTGGCATCGCCAGTATCAGCAACCACTAGGTAAGGATCGCGGTCAAAGTGAAGAAATGGAGCAATTAACCGAATCCGGCGGTTAATATTGCGGCGAAACAAGAGTCGGGTTTGGGGAGTAAAGTTCCGAGTAAATAGCATCTGCCAATCTTTGAGATACTCGGCAAATAATATCCGCCGCCAAGACCAAGACGTACCAATCCTAATGCCTCCAGTGCCTTCGTAGGTGGTATAGACGTTCTCTTCCCCACTAGGGAAATCTAATTCAGGAACCTTCGTATCAGTCATGATATAGGTGTCGGTCAGTTCCCCGTAGTAAATTCGCGGTTTGCCAATGGGAATGCTATCGCGGATGAATTTATTGGAGGTTCGCAGAGCCCCCGGATCGGTCGCTGTGCCAATATCCTGAACAAAATAGTAGGGCAATCCCCCCTCGCCGACTCGATTGACTGGGGAGAGGGTAAAACCATAGCCGTGGGTATAAACTAAATGTTCGTTGACCCAAGTTTTGGCTCGCTCAGGAACTTCGCTGTAGTTTAACTCCCTCGGTGCAATGATTACTTGTCGCTTTTGGATCTTGGAGATGGCAAGATTTTCCTTCTCTCCTTCTATTGTTTTCTCCTCCTCCACTTTCAAGGTATAGCGGTCAATATCAGCATCGGGAAATTCGTAATAGAGTCGAAGTTGTTGCAGTTGGCGATTGGTTTGCAGGATGGGACGGGTATCCCAGAGGCGGATATTATTAATGGTCAGGTCATTGTTCTCAATCTCAGCAGCAGTGAGTTTGCCTTCTGGATCGAAGGTTTTTGCCTCGATATTGTCTAAATCAAAAGCAGCTCTAGTCAAGGCAATGTTGCGCTCAATGTAAGGTCTTTCTTGTGCTAGTTCGTTGGGCTGAACCACCAGACGTTGCACTGCTGTACTGGTGAGGGCACCGACCGTGAAAATGATCAAGTAAATGTAAAAAGGCCAAGGAGAAAAGGGGATTGTGGCGAGTTTTCCTCGAGCCATTCTGCGACCGTCCCTGCTTTTTCCCAATCCGGTAATTGCCTTTAATAGTAACCAGAAGGCGATCGCCCCTGCCAGAATCGCTAAAATTGTCTCTACAGGGAGCTGGATCTTAACGTCTGTGTAACTGGCACCATAAACGACACCGCGCTTAGAGTAGAGTATTGCGTAGCGATCTAGCCAGTGACTGAGGGAAACTGCCAGCATCAAGGCTCCGCCCAAGCCGTACAAATGGCGCAGTTGGAGGCGAGAAAATCCGGGAAATTTTCCCCCGGAAAGGCTATTAGCAGAGAACAAATAGGTGAGGCTGACGGCAACTAAACCGTACAAGAACAGCCCCCCCAGCCAAAAATCGAGCAATTGCCAGAGGGGAAAATTAAAGATGTAAAAGCTGATGTCTTTGTCAAAAAGCGGATCGACCCGATTAAAGGCTGTCGGATTAAAATACTGCAACACTCTCGTCCAGTTTCCCGACATCACTAGCCCAAAGACTAAACTGATCGCAGTGGCGATCGCCTTTAGCCAAAATTGAGCATTGACTAGCAAAAGAACAACAACTCCTACCACTGTCCCTAACTGCCAAAGATGCTTAGAGATTTGGGGCAGAATTTGCGGTGAGAAGAAGGTAATGCCAAAGGGAGACGGCAGAGGCGGCGTGACTTTAGGCAAGCTGTAGTCAATCTGCCAAACTGACCGTGCAACTTGGCTGTAGTAAAGCAGCATCAAGCCAATTAACAAGCAAAATCCCAACACGATTAGCAGTAGCCAGGGCAGGCGAATTACTCGGGATTGGGGTAACATTTTGCCCTTCTCTGCTTGTTTGTCTCTGTTCAAAAGTTCCCTTACTTCACTTTCTGAGGTGAAGTGCCACTTGAGACGCTGGGCTAGGGATAAATTACTGAGTAAAAAGAATAAGGAGATGCCGCTAGCAACAAGCCACAGCACTAGTTGGCTTAACCAGCGCTTGATGAAGACCCAGAGATACCCAACTTCTTGAAACCAGAGCATATCTGCGATTAGACGAGTGACTAGCTCAACGACAAGCCACAGTCCTAATAGAATCGCTGTAAGTCTTAAGATTCGATTAATGAAGCGTCTAGACATTGGTATATTTTATTACCCCCTCTGCCACCGCATCTATTGCCAGGCTGTGAGCTAGGGTCACAATCATCTGGATCGTTTCTGTACTTTGAGAATCGATATCCTTGACATCTCCCTGCTTTGAAAAACAGGGATTCTAAGCGGATATTGCTACGGGGGTTAGAAACGCCCCTACGCAATATTGCTTACGATATGATTTACTTAAATCCCTAAGCACTTCATATCGTCTTGGCAGTGCCAAAACTGCCCTACCGACCTCGGCTAGATTGATACCTAGCTGTGTCGCTACTTTGCGGATAATATTAGCTGCGCCATTACAATCGGCGTTAATCAAGAAACCCTTAGCACTCCGGTAAAGTCCACGCTTCACTCTTTTGCCTGATGCTTTCCACGTTTTGGGTTTTTCACCATGTTTTGGTAGAGAGTCACCATCGAGAAATGAAGCTTTTGAGGTATTGGCTTCTTCGGTAAGAGTTAGCACAATTCCATACTCGGGGCATAACTGTTTGAGTCGTTCAATTAACCTCCCAGTGGGAATCAGGACAAAACTCTGGTTATTCCTTTTTCCCAGATCAGAGCCATCTTTTTGCCGCTCATTCCAGCCCATTACCAGATTGCCAACACCATCAGCCAAGCAGCGATTAATGATAAACCTTGCGGCTTTGTTGATAGCATCCCGCATCTGGTTGTTACGCTTACGGGTTATGCGAGAGAGGTTCTCATCCCAATAACCCTCTGACTTACCCTGTTTGTACTTAGCGACCAACCTGCAATAGCCTTGATTCATCGACCTGAGCGTCTTTCCGCTCAAAATCAAGCTTTTGCCCTTGGTCGATACTCCAGTCAACCAGTTTGACCCACCGTGATCGAAACCCCAAGCCTGGGTGTAGTCGAGATTTGGCTCCAACCCGATTAATTCTTTACCATCATCAATGACCCAATCAAGCCAAAATTGACCTAGCTTCGGTCTGATTGTTACCTCTTTGACCCAGTCGGAATCAATGAAGGATGGGAGTTTGAGCTTGATATCCGTCCACGTCTCAGGTTTTGTTTCTCTGCTGATGGATGGGTAAAAATATCCATCTCGGTAAGTTAAAGCTTGACGAGGAAAGGTTACCGCCGCCAGTCCACCCTTTTTTCGATACCTAGGTAGAGTTGGTCTATCAATCTCACCAGAGTAATACAAAGGTACAAGCAAATTGTAGCTGGTGAGTGACTCCCCAACAGTCTTGAGCGTCTGTTGTGCTGACTGAGCCGCCAACGCCTTGTAATGTTCCGACATCTTAAGAGTCTTGTCTAACTCTGGATAAGTCGTACTGCATCTATAAGTCTTCCAGCCGTTTCTTAAGTGATCACCACGCCAATAGGTTGTAAAAGCGTCTGGCTTCGATGCCAACCAGGAATAATGCTTTTGTCTGGCATGGTAGACGGCACAATTGGTCAAGCTATTGGCATGTCTGCATTGATCTTCCCAAAACAGTTGCTCGTATTCATCAAATAGCGCTCTGATTGGGACTGTTCTATACACTTGACTATCCCCGACTCTGTTGTCTATTGTAGTAGCTAATACCTATTTTGTGGCGACAACAGGCAAAGTCTCAACCGAGATAGTTAGAAAGTATATAGAGAGTCAACGGCGAAAATAGTGCTGTTGGGACACGGCGAGGTAAACCTCTGCGTGTCGGTTTCATCCCCCGGATGAATCACGGGGGTTCTCACCTCCCGTATTGTTTTGATAGGACTGACAAAAGAGCGGTCTATCTTTAGGGTATCAATTGGGAACTCGTACAGGCGACTTAAACAGGAGTAGCCTGTGCCAAAGTCGTCGATGCACAGCCGAATCCCCAAATCTTTTAGCTTTGTCGGCCTGAAGCCCCGCTCCTTTTAACTGTTCAACCACAATATCTTCAGCGATCACAGAGGGTTTTAAAACACGCCCTAGACTTTGCCGCTCTTCGAGTCCGCTACGATTGAGGGTGGGGTCTTCCTGTTTCCCCAAACCCCCACATTTTGATCTAGGTCTTAGACAATTGCGCTAGAAAAGTTAACTATGATCGCATCACAACCCAATTCTGAATCAGAAGTTTACCAAGGTCAGTTTGGTGAATTTACCATTACCCAGAGCGATCGCCTGGGTGTAATTGCCTACCGTGCTGGCTTGGCGATTACGGCTTTAAGCTTTGCTACTGGTACTTATCTAATCCTGTACCAAGGAGGGACTCCAGCAGTTTTACAAGCACTGACTGCTCTATTTGGCATTTTTTCCCTCGGCTTGGCTGTAAGTTTAGTCACCATTCACATTTATTTAGTCCTCTTGCACCGACTCCTACAAATCTTTTGGCTGATCGGTACCGCAGCAGCAGTTATCCTAGTCTGGCAAAGCAGCGAACCCCTTGCCCTATTAGTTTTTAACCGCCCAGTTACTCTATTGGGCATTGGCTTTAGCTTCGCCGCCTTGACGGGAATTTACTTCAAAGAAGCCTTTTGCTTCAACCGCTTGGAAACCAGATTTCTCACTCCCCTAGTACCGCTGCTACTGTTGGGACATCTAGCGGGTATCCTACCCCAAACAGGAGAACAAGTTTTGTTAGCTATCTGGGCGATCTTATTTATGGTCTTTGTCCTGCGCAAAATTGTGCAGCCAATTCCGCCGGATATCGGTGATAAGTCTGTATTTGCCTATCTCAAGCAACAGCGTTCTGCCAAAGCTTAGTTAATTGTTAATTGAGAAATTCTCCCCGTCTCCCCGTCTCCCCGTCTGCTGGTCATCCCTTGATTGTGCAGCGCCGTTCTTCAAAGATGCCTGAAACGCCCTTCCCTTACCAAAAAGTAGAAAAAATCTGGGGTTTAATTGAGTACAAACCCCAGTGGACGCTAACGGTGCGAGGATGGCTGGCGGTGTTGCTGTCGATGCTTGTTTCAATGCTGTTTACCCTGATTCAGATTCAGCCGTTTCTCTCCTTTTCTGCTCCGATTAAAGCTGATGCTTTGGTGGTGGAAGGGTGGATAGGAGATGATGGGATTAAAGGGGCGATCGCGGAATTTGAACGAGGCGACTACAAAATTCTGATTACTACCGGATCGCCTTTGTCACAGGGATATTACCTGGCTGAATACAAAAACTTTGCCGAACTCAGCGCTGCCACTTTTATTGCCCTCGGTTTCTCTCCAGACAAGTTGGTTGCAGTTCCCGCACCGAAAGTTAAGATCAATCGCACTGCTGCCTCTGCCATTGCCTTGCGGGAGTGGCTGTCAACTGCTCAGGTACAGGTTCAGTCGATTAATCTTTATTCCTTTGATGTTCATACTCGTAGAAGCTGGCTGCTCTTCAAACAAGTCCTTGCTCCTGAGATTGAAGTGGGAGCGATCGCCTATCCATCTGCCGATTACGATCCAAAACACTGGTGGACTTCGAGTGAGGGAGTGCGCTCAGTCATTTCTGAAACCATCGCTTACCTTTATGCCAAGTTTATCTATTAACTGATTCTCGCTGAGGATCGATATGAACTACGCCTACCTCAGCGATAGCGGGTAGGCGTTTCTGGCGCTTCCGCGAACCCAGTTGCCGCATCGAGCCGCAGTTCTTGCGTTCTTTGGTCGTTACGGTAGAGCTTTGTTCTCCACGCTTGATGACGCTCGTTCCAAGCGCCCATTGCAACATTACTTTGGCTGCTGCCACATCTCTATCTTCAGTGCAGCCGCATTCTTGGCACTGATGCACTCTTTCGGATAGGATCTTCTTCCGCTGATGTCCGCACTGAGGACAAGTCTGTGATGGGTTTACCTTGAGAGTCGGCACCATAATCAGCACCCCATTAGCCTCATCGAGCTTGTAGGCTATCGCGTCTCTGAGCATACCAATGCCGACATCGAGCAAACTTCGGTTAAGTCCCGTCTTCTGCCGCCGCTTCTTTGAACCTTTCTTGGCTTTCTTGGTCATCCCTTTGAGATTGAGTTTCTCGGTAGCCACCAGACTATTACTGTCTACGATTTGTGCAGCTACCTTGTGTGCCCAATCAGCGCGTCGGTTGGCAACATAAGTATAGACTTTGCCAATTTGCCGTTTAATCTTCTTCCAGCGACTGGAAGGCTTCGTGCGCTTTCGGTTTGACTTATGCTTACTTGAGAGTTTCTGTCCGTTTGGGCTGCGTTTACGTCGGAGCTTCTTCGAATGCTTCCGCACTTTCTTGAGCGTAGTTTTTAGGAATCGAGGATTGGGAATTTGTGTCCCATCACTCAACGATGCCGCAGCATTTATCCCAAAATCAATGCCAATTGCCCCACTGCCAGTTTTTCTGACAGGCTCGCATCTTACTGTAATACTGGCGTACCATTTACCATCGCTGAAAAGAATCGTGCAAGTAGTGGGAGTCCCCCACGTTCGAGCCTGTCCCCGCATTCTGATCTCACCCACTATATTGGTGAGCCTCAGTCTGCCGTGTTTCCCATCGGTAAGAGCCTTCCATCCTGATTTACAAGGATATGTCCAGCCTTTATATCGACGATATGCCTTGAATCGTGGGTATTTCGCTAGTCCGTTGAGAAAGCGATTGTAGGCAAAATCAACCCGCTTGAGTGTTCCTTGCAATGCGTGGGAACCTAACTCTTTGAACTCTGGCCACACTTCCTTGAACGCAGGTAAGCAATTCTGCTGTTCGAAGTAGTCAACTGAGTGGTTGAATTTCTGATACTGGGTGCGGCGATTTGATAGTGCTGCGTTGTATAAATAGCAGTGCAATCGTCGCCAGTTATGGAGTTTCGTGGTTTGTGATTTTGTGGGGTAAAGGCGAAAAGTAACTCTACGAGTTGTCGCCAATGTCAACCTCCTTTATAAACTAGCGCCAGTCTATCCATTCTCAATGCTTAATCAATTGTAGTTTGAGAGGACATCGAATCTTCTCAAACTACGCGCTATCCTTCCCCATCCTCAGCGATAGCGGGATGGGGACTGTCGCGCCTTACGTTCAAATTATCCCCAGTTTGGCTAAACGCTCGATGGTGTCTTGCTGAGTTTTAATAAAGTGTTGGCGCTTCACTTCTCCTTCGAGCATAGTATTAGCCGGATAAAAGTGAGGCTGTTGATAAGTGTCTGCATATAGTGTCGATCGGTGTCGAGACAGCAGATTGTTTATCCCCGATCGGCGGCGATCGCGTCTTAAAGCAGCCAGGTCAATCTCCGCAAACGCCGCCATACTCTCCCCTGCACCTGTTTGTGCCAAAACTATGCCCCGATAGTCAACAATTTTAGAACCTCCATCGACGGAAGCCAAGGGAATAGGACTATTGGCAATGCCTGCGGTATTAGCTGAAATGACATAGGCTAGATTTTCCACCGCGCGGGAGATTTTGGCAGCTTCTTTGGGCGATCGCGCATTGCCGTAAACTTCTGAGGTGGGGTGGAGAAAAATTTCTGCTCCCCGCATCGCTAAGGAACGCGCCACTTCAGGAAACAAAATTTCATCTGATGCTATTGCTGCCAAATTGCCGATCGCAGTTTTAGCAACGGGAAAAACCCCCTCCAAACCGTAGCAGTCAAGATACTTATCCCAGACATCGTAGGGTGTGGGAGTATATATGGAATTGAGCCTGCGATAGCGCAAAACCATCGACCCCGAAGGATCGAGGACAAAGCAGTTCTGGAAGTAAAGATTGGGAAAGTTGGGGTCTAGTTCATAGGCATTCCCTGCCAGAAAGATACCATGCTTCTGAGCAATGTTACCCAGAGCATCATAGAGAGAATCTTCCATTGCTAGACAGGCTTTTTCTGCCCAAACAGCCACTGATTCTCCCATAGGGAAGCCTGTAAGCCAATATTCAGGTAGCACCACTAAGCGACAGTCAGAACCAATAAAAGCGCGACTGGCAGCGATTTGCGGATCTAAACGGGCGATCGCTTTTTCCATCAGCGATCGCGCTTCAGTCCTGTTTTGTGCCTGGTTAACGGCGTGGCAGGTCAACTGAAGTGCCAAAGCCCTGAACGAATCTATGCGATCGGTGTTTGCTTCCATCTTTTTTATTGCTGATTGTTTGATAATTTTCCGTTGAAAAAATGTGATATTCTTAGTTTATCGACTTGCCATACTTTAACAGATTTTCAAGTAATAATTAAGCTAAAAATTCGATTTGATAAAACATATTTAAGAGTTATTTGATAACTTAATTGTTCCCAAATTTATAGCGTTCTGATCCCCATAACCACCTTTTCAAGGGGAACTTTTGATTAAGAAACGGCAAAGTCGGTAACTTGACGGCCTTCGAGAGTTTTGTAAGCGAGGACTATTTGCTGAGGCGATATACTAAGGTTTACCAGTTCGTTGGCGATGCCTTCTTCTGTGCCGTCTTGTTGGATCCAAATTTTTTCGTTAATGATATCAATATGGATTAAAGTGCCGTAGATTCTTCTATTTTGGTGCCAACCTATTTCAATGAGGAGATAATGATCTTGGGTTTCGTCGATGACTAATTGAATTTCGCTTTCGGGGTCATTACCTAAAAATTCAATATAGTCCTGTAGGACTTTGATAATGGCTTGTTTGAGCTCAAGTTTGTTTAAACTATCCATGTGACAATCTCCTCAGTCAACAAATAGGTTTTTTCCTCGTGCTAGTTTGAGGCGATAGGGGTCATGGGTAATTGTCCAACCATCTTTTTGAATGGCATTTCGTGCAACATCATGATAGTAATCACGGGCTGGCATGCTGATAAGGAATCCCGTGCTTCAATCTTTGCAGACAATGGGAAGCATCTCTTCCGCATCAGTGAGGTTCTTGAAATGCCACCAGCGTTTAATAAATAATAAATAATAAATCTGTTCGATCACAGAAAGAGGATTACTAATGCCATTATTCCAAAAAGTTGTCCAAAGTTTATCCACTTTAGACTTTATCTCACCTGCGCTCATCTGTATAACCCCTTAAAATCAAAGAGCTTTGCTTTATTCAATTCTTCATTCTTCATTTTAGCCTTTTATCTTAAAATCTGATGAAATCTAGTTATTTTGCCCCTTTGGTGGGCTGTTATGGTGTGGCAGTTTATCCCCAATCGCTAGATAACGAAATGTGTTCTTTCGCTTACATCCCATTGGGAACAACTAACATTCAAGCTTAAGTTGTTATCAATGAGGGGAATGTTCAAACAGTTGGTTTCGTGGGCGAGATAGGAAGCTATACAAATTGCCAGCCCTTCTGAATGAGGCGGACGGGCAGCACTGTAAGCTCTCAGACCAGTCAGGTTGCGATCGCCAAGGTTAAATATCAAAGAATTTTACGATCAACCTTGAAATGAACTTTTAGGTGCTGGTGCGCCTCGTAATAATCCCTCGGTGCTTAAATCTTCGTCTATTTCCTCCCAATGAATACCATAACCACCCCCGCAAACTTGCCATTTTTCTCTTTGTTCTGGGGTAGCTGCTAATAATCTGGGATACCATACCAAAGGAACAGGCTCTAACCAAAATTTTGCAGAGAGATTATCTCTGTCTATATGAATATGAGATGGCTCGTTTGGTTCATGACTATAAAAATAAAAACGGTAAGCACCAATTCTTAAAACAGTAGGCATATTGACAATAGTAGTTGGGACATGGCTGCCCACCTACTTAAATTAATTCCAATCATCAAAAAATCTCTCAAATGGTCAGAGAAGCAGCATCCAGAGTTAGTTCCAAATTAGGACAAAAGTGATTTACTCTTGGCGATCGCCAAGAGTGAATAAGGCAATTTCGCCTTATGATTTCTCTCGCGAGCTACTATCACCCCTCTCCCCCACCCTACAAGACTTCTAAAACTTATGGGTAATGGATAGTTAATAAGGGGGGGAATGTTTTTGGGGTATTTCATTAGCAGGGACAATTTTAACTTTTCCTTGTTCGTCACTAATCGCAATAGATTCACCTTTTTGGCGATGGTTTTCTATGGCTTTATCTACTGCTTGTTGAACTAAGTCATTTAATCGAGCTGATAGTTTTTTGTCCGTCTGAATTTTCATAGTTTTTATTGATTAATTTGTTGCCAA
>JAAUYK010142667.1_pt1 | contig 22785 bp, 18 predicted proteins | sample 7278021 | NCBI WGS metagenome assembly JAAUYK01 (sample SAMN14350223, study PRJNA611818) | marine sediment metagenome | isolation source: surface marine sediment (1.8m) | place: French Polynesia: Moorea | collected 2018-08
GACTGATGAAAAAAAGGTGACAGTAGATGCGAGTCAGGGGGCTAAACAGCTTTCATTAGAAAATACAAATGGGCTCAACAAGAATGACACATTGGAAATCCTTCAATATATCGAAGTGACTGTTGACAGTGACATTACTAGTATCACATTTGAGCCTGGACTTCACCAAGATATTTCCAAGGATACTAAAGTTCGCAAGAAAGATGAAAAAAAGGTGACAGTAGATGCGATTCAGGGGGCTAAGCAGCTTTCATTAGAAAATACAAATGGGCTCAACAAAAATGACACATTGGAAATCCTTCAATATATTGAAGTGACCGTTGATGAGCTTGAGAAGCTGATTAATGTTCCTATTCGATTAAAGGGAAGCAAATGGAAAACAATCCTGCAGCGCGTGCAAGGACGTAGTCTTGTTTTGGAGAGTGTAGAAAAGATTGAAGCAGATCGGCGATTGGAGATACTTCTTGATGATTCCTCAGAAGAAGTAGAAGTTGAAAGTATTGAGGTGAAGTTGAACACAGAACTTGGTGAGGATATGGAACAAGGCTCTAATGCCTACATCCGAGGATCACGAGTCGATGCAAAGCTCACAGCCAAAGCTGCAAAAACTTCAAAAACGGTCAATCTAGATAAAGGAGCAGGAGTAGAGCAAGGCGCTGCATTAATTTTCCAGTTGCTGCAAGAGAAGGTCGCTGACGTTAACAAGAAAGTGGTAACAGTAGACGGCACCCTGAATAAGGATGTCAAAGCTGGTTGGCTCGTGAGAACCCGTGAGTTTAAGTTGCGGGTAGACTGCACTCAGCCCAATCCGCGGACTGGGCAAAATCGGGTTGTTATGAGCGAGACCCACCGTCATCTGTCGCTCGATCCACGCCACAGTCGTTATGTGGTAAAGGTCATCGGACCGATTCCGAATGGAATGATTCCGCTCCGCCCGGATGGCAGGACAGACGGGGAGGGTCAACTGATTCGGGTTGAGGATATGGCTGCCGATGATGATAAGACCAAGCAAAGTATTCGGTTGGGACCTGAGTTAGTATTGGGCAGCCCACCTATTGCCATGGGTCTGACGGGAGGAGATGACCAAATCGGAACTCTCTCTGATCGGGATTACAAAGGGCGAGATCATGTGGATCCACAGCGGCGGACAGGACTCCAGGCACTTAAAAATATTGACGAGGTGAGTATTGTTGCCATTCCAGGGCGCACGAATCAACTGGTGCAGCAAGCTGTCATTGACCATTGCGAATTGATGCGCTATCGCTTTGCAGTGATCGAAGCAGCAGAAAAGGATGGAATGGCTCAAGTAAAAGTTCATCGAAGTTTATATGATACTAAATACGCCGCATTTTATTATCCGTGGCTCAAAATTCCTGACCCATTCCCCGATAATCCTCGGGTTCAGAGGAATGTTCTTATTCCGCCAAGCGGTCATATGATGGGCATCTACGCTCGCAGTGATATTGAACGAGGAGTACACAAAGCACCTGCAAACGAAGTAATTCAAGGCATTAGAGATCTGGAAGTTAAGTTAATGAAAGAGGAACAGGACATCCTCAACCCTCGCAATATCAATGTGCTGCGTAACTTCCGCGAGAACAATCGAGGTTTGCGGGTATGGGGTGCCCGTACGATTTCCAGCGACCCTGACTGGAAGTATGTCAACGTGCGAAGGTTGTTCATTTTTATCGAACATTCGATAGACCGAGGAACTCAATGGGCAGTCTTTGAACCTAATGATGAACCCACTTGGGCTCGCCTGCGTCGAACTGTCAGTGCTTTTCTAACCAACGTTTGGCGGGATGGGGCCTTGCAGGGTCGAACTACGGAAGAGGCTTTCTTTGTCAAGTGCGATCGCACGACGATGACCCAATATGACATCGATAATGGTCGTCTAATTATGGTGATTGGGATTGCGCCAGTGAAGCCCGCAGAATTCGTTATTTTCCGAATCGGTCAGTGGGCCGGTGGTTCGGAAGTTGAGGAAGTTTAATCCATTATGATTCAGAAGGAGCTAAATTATGCCGACCCCAACAGGACAACGAGATGATCCCTATGGTCAATACAACTTTCTGGTAGAAATTGATGGTGTGACTCGGGCTGGTTTTACAGAAGCTACTGGTCTAACCATTGAAACAGATCCCATGGAGTATCGGGAAGGATCCGATCTTACCCATAATGTGCGCAAGCTAAGGGGATTAACTAAATACACTAATATCTCTCTCAAACGTGGTTATACCCAAGATAAAAGTCTTTGGGAGTGGTACAAAGCAACTATCAACGGCTTTGTTGAGCGGCGCAGTCTTGAAGTTGCACTCCTGAACGAGAATCGTGATGAGGTTCTGCGCTGGCGAGTGCGTGAAGCCTGGATTGGTAAGATGGATATGGGGCCTTTTAATGCGACTACTAACGAGGTCGCTATTGAGGCTATCGATCTTTGTAATGAAGGTATCGAGTTGTTATAAGACTTTGCTAACCAGCGAGGCGAATCATGCCTGAGTATCTGACACCTGGGGTTTATTTTGAATTTCGTGATGTTGCGCCGCCTGTCATTCGACGGTTGCGGACAGACATTACGGGATTCGTTGGATTAGCCGAGCGTGGCCCGCTGAATAAACCCGTGCAGATTGACTCATGGCGACAGTTTCAGGTTCAGTTTGGCAATTTTGTAGCCTATGGCTTTCTGGCGTATGCGGTTAAGGGATTCTTCGAAAACGGTGGCCAGACCTGCTTCGTTGTCCGCATTGCGGGATCGAGTGCGACCAAAGCTTCGCTGATGCTAAAAAATACGGCAGAAAAAGATGTCCTGAGGTTAGAAGCACTTAACGAAGGCACTTGGGGAAATCGAATCGCAGTGACCCTGACCCAAGTCATCAGCTCTTCAGAACCAACATTCTCGCTAATTGTGACTCGTGATCGCTTGGAGCGGGAAAGCTTTCCCAACCTTTCTCTCAATCGCGATGACAAGCGCTACTTCGGTAGCATTATCAACGAAGGCGACGAGCGCACTGCATCCTCCCAATGGATTCGGGTAGAAGACCTCATTCCTTCAGGGGTAGCACGAACGGCGGACTGGTTACCCGCTCCCAAACAGCCTGGTTTGAAGAAGCGATCGGGATTTTTGACGGGAGGTCAGGACGGCGTTCATTCCTTAACCAAAGATGATTTTCTGGGTACAACTGATCTACTGGCAAGAGATAGAAAAGGACTCAGTACTTTAGATCGGGTTGATGCAGTTGGCATTGTTTGTATTCCCGATATCCACATTCACCCAGTCAGACTACTGCCCACGGCTCCGCCTCAAAAGGAACCCCCCAGTGATCTCTGTCTTCCGGGTACGCCATCCCCTTCCATGGCAATGCCCACCATCACTCCCTTTGAACCAGAACGGCCACCCAAGTTCTCTGAGGCAGCAATCAAGGATGTCCAGCGCGCCATGGTCGAACATTGCGAACGGCACAAAGACCGCGTAGCTATCCTTGATGCACCTGTCAAACCTGGGAGTGGAAACTCGCTGACTCTGAAAGAAATTCAAGATTGGCGTAAAGAATTTGACTCGGAACGCGGATATGCCGCTCTGTACTATCCTTGGATTAAGGTGGTCGATCCGTTACGCACCAAGGGCAGTCCAGTTAGGGCAATTCCACCCTGCGGACATATTGCCGGCCTCTATGCTCGCTCTGATTTTACGGTTGGCGTTCATAAAGCCCCAGCAAATGCCGAGTTGTTCTGGGCTGAAGATCTTACTGTCGAAGTCAATGAAGAGGAACAAGGGGTTTTGAATCCAGAGGGCATCAATTGCCTACGACCATTTCCGGGACGGGGTATTCGAGTCTATGGGGCGCGTACTATCAGCAGCAACCCAGACTGGCGCTTTGTGAACGTCCGTCGACTGTTATTGATGATCGAGGAGGCGGTAGATGAATCAACTCAGTGGTCAGTGTTTGAACCCAATGACTTCAATTTGCGCCAGTTACTTAAGTTAAGTCTATCGGGTTTTCTGGAGACTTTGTGGCGACAGGGGGCGCTGGTTGGCTCCACGCCCGATGAAGCGTTTTACGTCAAATGTGATGAAACGAATAACCCGCCGGAGGTAGTGAATGAAGGGAAGCTGATTGCTGAAGTGGGAGTTAAGCCAGCGGAGCCAGCCGAATTCATCATTTTCCGCATTGGACGTACCGTTGAAGAACTTGAAATTGTTGAGAGGTGATATCACATGACCATTCCAGGAGTTCGGCTCGATCCCTTTCCTGCTTATAACTTTCATATTACGTTGATTGACAGTTCCAGTACCCTGGCAAAAATCAAAACAGCGATTAACTTTGTCGCTGGGGGTGGTTTCAGTGAGTGTAGTGGGCTAGAAGGAACGCTACAAGTGGAAGAGTATTCTGAAGGCGGGGAAAATCGCTTTGTTTACAAGTTTCCAACGCGGATGACATATTCCAACATCACGCTCAAACGAGGGGTTGGCTTCTCGGAAGAGCTGTGGAATTGGCATTTTGATTACGTAAGCGGCAAGGGTAAACGGCGGGATGGTATTATTATCTTGCGTAATGAATTACAAATTCCTGTCAAAATTTGGCTATTTAAACAGGGCCTGCCACTGAGGTGGACGGGACCCACTCTAAATGCTAGCCAAAGTACGGTTGCGATTGAAAGTCTAGAAATTGCCCATCATGGCTTGGAACTGATTTCGGCTGGAACGTTGCTCAACCAGGCGACAGAAGCGATCGCAGCTGCTTTCTAACAAAGTTGAATGGATTGAGCCATTACCAACTCGAGGAAAAATCAAGAAAATCAACTTAGGAAATCAACTATGCCCGTAACAATTGGAAACTTAACCAGCAATGTCAATGTTACAGATAGCAACTCAATGTTGACTGAAGCGATGTTGCAGCAAATTGTCAACCTGGTTATGGCGCGATTACGAGAGGAACAGTATGCCGAAGAGCAGCTGAACCAGGAGCGGGAAATTCGCGATCGCATGTCAGAAAACGATGTATTCTAAGGACGCTGAACCATGACTCTGCAGAAAGCTAAAATCAGAAACCTTGACTCTCAGGATCAGGAACTCATTACATGTCAGTTTAATCCTACAGAATTAACTTTCAGTAAAAATGCCCAATTTGCTGAGATAGGAATTCCTGGACTTGATGCTCCTGTTCAGCAGTTTATTCGGGGAGGTACAGAGACCTTTAGCGTCGAGCTGTTTTTTGATACAACTGATAGTGGTATGGGAACTAACGCAGTCAGCGTAACCCCGATAGTTAATCAATTTTATCAACTGGTTAAGCAGGATCCAGGAACTCATGCTCCACCCCAATGCTTATTTATGTGGGGGGTTCCTGAACAACAGTTGGTTTTTGAGATGGAGTATCAAGGCGAAGAGGGTACTGAAAGACAGATTGGACTCGCGGCAGAAGATTCTAGTGCCCCCTATTGGTTCACCTTTGTTGTTGAAAGTATCGAACGTAAATTTCTACTCTTTAGTCCTGAAGGAACTCCCCTCAGGGCTCGTTTGACGGTAAGGATGCGGGAGTATCAAACCCTCGAACAAATGGTCGCTAGATTAGAATCTGCCGATCGTACTCGTACCCGTATATTTAAACGTCGAGAACGCTTAGATCGACTATCGAATCAACTATATGATACTCCGACAGAATGGCGACGCATTGCCCAAGCAAATGATATTGACGACCCCCGTCGAATTCAGCCTGGAACAATCTTGCAAATTCCGCCGATACGAGTACCATCAGCAATCAGGAGAACGTAGCTATGGTACAGGAGCCGCAGCCTATTTATCGAGGTCAGGATTTCTATGTACCCGCCTTTGAGGTCAAGGTGGGTGGCAATGATTTGCCTTTTGAAACTCGCCGAGACGTAATTAAGGTTAGTTTTACAGACAGTATCGATCAGTTCGATACCTTCGATATTACATTCAACAATTGGGATGACGAAGAACTCGAATTTAAGTACACAGGCTCTCGTACTCATCCAGAACGTGACGAACTGCTAGATCCCGGTCAAGAAATTGAGCTTTGGATGGGGTACTTTAAGCCACCTACCGATAATCAAACCGGGCAGCAATCCTCTGCCAATGCTTTGAAATTAATGCTGACGGGCATCATTACCCAGATGACCCCCAATTTCCCTGCTAATGGACAGCCCACTGTCAAAATTGTGGGTCGGAGTGCCCTGATCAAAATGATTACGAGGCAAGAAACCCAGCCCTATCCAGCGGGCTTACGAGATAGTGATATTGCCAGAAAAGTGGGTCAGCGAGGCAATTTGACGCTGGGGGATGCCCAGATCAAGCTACGTATCAATGAAGAAGCGAGAAATCAACAAGAGGAGCCTCATGAGGACATCGTTGTTCAACATAACGAGTTCGATATTCTTTTCTTACTGCGCTTAGCTCGACGGAATGGCTATGACCTTGTTCTCAGGAAGGAGGAGCAGAATGGTGAAACCACCCAGCATCTCTACTTTGGTCCGCCTGAGCGACAACTTACTTACCTGCTGGAGTGGGGCAAGTCTTTGATTCAGTTTCAGCCGACACTTACCATAGCCAGGCAAGTCAACCAGGTAACCGTGCGAGGCTGGAATCCCCGAAGCGGACGCCCGATTGAAGCAACTGTTAGTCGTAGCGACTTGCCAAATCGACCCTTACGAGATTTAGACAGACTCTATCGCATCGAACAGGGCTTTCAAGAACGCCATGAAATCATTGTGGATCGCCCCTTTCGTAACCGCAGAGAAGCCCGCCAATTTGCCCTGGATCGGTTGCAGCGCCTTTCCCAAGATATGGTGACAGCCCGAGGTTCCACGGTGGGTATAGCGGATTTGCGCGCCGGACGGAAGATCGAGGTGCAGGGACTGGGAAGAACCTTTGATGGGGAATATTTTCTCAAATCCACTACCCACACGATTGGAGCCAGTGGCTACACCACTGAATTTGAAGCACGTTTGGAGGAGGATAATTAATGGAGCGTATTAATGGAGTGGTGACTGGCAGAGTAGTAGACCTTGACGATCCTGATAACCTGGGGCGTATCCAGCTAACCTACGATTGGCTCTCCACCGATAACCGCAGTCAGTGGGCACCTATTGCTACTCTTTTGGCCGGGCAAGATCCAACCTCTGGCAGCTATGGCAGTTGGTTGATTCCCGAAATCAATGATATTGCTTTAGTCTCGTTCGATCACGGTGATTTTGAGCATCCCTACATTGTGGGATTCCTTTGGAATCAGCGAAGGCAACCACCCAACAATGACATCAATACAAAAGTGCGACGCTTGCGTACGGTGAGTGGTCATGTCGTGGAGTTTGATGATAATTCGGCTGAAGAACGCATCCTGATTAAAACCCAGGGTGCTCATGAAATTGAGCTCAAAGATACGCCTCCGGCACAGATTAAGATTACAACGCAGGGGGGGCAAGAGGTGACCTTAAACGATTTACCCGCCAGTATCACGATTCAAACGACAGCAGGGAATCAAATTTCCATTAGCGATGCGCCCCCTGGCATTACAATTTCTACCCAGACGGGCAGCATCACAGTGAATTGCCTCCAGGCTAACGTCACCGCTTCAGCCTTGCTTAACGTCACGGCTCCCCTCACTGTCTTCAATGGTCTGGTGCAGGTTCCGACCTTAATTGCTCAATCCGTCGTCGGCTCTGCTTACACACCAGCACCTGGCAATACATTCGGTTTGTAGGGAGAGGTGTAATGGTATTAACTGTTCCCCAACCTCAACTCAGCCAGGAGGACGCAACTGCCAATCAATTCGCAGGGGAAAAGCCCATTGCCTTAACCTGTGAGCCAGTCACCTTTCCCGACGGTACACGGCTTGTGGCAGAAAATGCGGTGGAGTTTGGTTTCCTCCTGTATCGGCTCCTGTTAGGTGGGAAGGTGGAGGTTTGGGATGAGAAAGAGCTGGATTGGCTTCCTGAAAGTGGTACTCTCCCTGAGAAGCAAACCCTATTTCGCCAAAATGATCGATGGCAATCTATTCTAGTTGCCATTGGCCAGAAAGATCGGGCCGAGCGAGACAAATTTATTAAGCGTTCCAGTGGATTTCCCAAATATTTTGTGCGCTGTTTTTTCCGGGGAAAGGATGCCCAGGGTGTAGAGCATATCGGGGAGAGTCCTCGCAGCTTATCGGTCGAGATTTTTGGTTTGGGTGAGCGAGACCGGGCCGGACTCAAAATGGACTCAGAGTCTCCTACTGAGGCTCGAGAAATCCGCCTATTTCTGAAAGATCGTGCCCTGATTCAGGAGCAGGGAAAAGTGGTCATTCGAGAGGACGCAGGCGGAGGCATTGTGGTTGAACTGATTGCCAATGGGGCTAAAGTCACGCTGGAGCGCAATGGCGAAATCACGCTGACTCCAGCATCCGGTCGAGTGGTTCGGGTTAAGGGAGATTTACGGGTAGATGGAAACATCAATGGAGCGATCTTTCCTTAGTAGAAGTTAAGGCAATGTAGCGGATGTCGATGAGGTTTCATTAATATGGAGCAAAGCAGGATGGCAAGGAAGTTTTTAGGGGTTGGCTGGAAGTTTCCCATTCGCGTCAATGCTCGGGGGGGCTTGTCTTATACTCATCGCCAGGAGCAAGACATCGAAGAAGCCATCTGGATTATTTTGAGCACAGCCAAGGGCGAACGGGTGATGGAACCAGACTTTGGTTGTGGGATTCACGACCAAGTGTTTGCGCCCAATGAACCGGGAACGCGAGGATTAATTGCCTACGAAGTCCAAAATGCCCTGGCTAAATACGAACCCCGCATTGCTGTGCAGAACGTACGGGTAGAGACATTTCCCGGACGCACCAATCAGCTATTAATTCGTGTTGATTACCGCGTCCTTTCTAACAACGCCAGACGCAATTTAGTTTATCCCTTCTATCTAGAGGAGCCTTGACATACTCACCGCCCTAGAAGGGACGGTGATTCTAGGGTCAAACAACACTTGCTACCAAAGGTAGTCTTACGGTATCTAACCTAAGAGAAGATGCCCCTTCTCTATGAATATTAATTGCTGCATTTTCGTCTCTTAACAACCTAGTATTACAACTAGGACAAAGCCATTCTCTATTTTTCAGACTCAACTCTTGGTTGAGATAGCCACAGTGAGAACAGGTCTTAGAACTAGGATAGAACCGATCTATAAAGTGAACTAATTTACCCTTGTTGCTAGCTACGGTTTGTAGTATTTCCAAGAAAGTAGCAAATGCCAAATCACTGACTTTGCGACCCCATAACCGCTTCATCCCATCCAGGTTTAAGTCCTCAAAGATCAAGACATCATATTGGTCGGTTAATTGATGACTGAGTTTCCAGAACCAATCTTTTCTCTTGTTGGCTATCTGTTCATAGACTCGATTGAGATGATCCTTTGCTCGATACCAGTTACTAGAACCTTTCTGCTTTCGAGATAGAGAACGATTAGCAGACTTGAGTTTGCTACGAGATTGATGGAAAAACAAAGGAGATTTAATACTGGTGCTGTCATTGCCTGTTAAAAATGTTTTGAGTCCAAAATCAAAGCCTGCGATCTTACCCGTCACGACTCCAAAAGACTCATCAACCCAGTCAGTTACCACCAAGATAAATAGCTCACCGAGACCATTTCTTTTGACAGTTAATGTTTTAATCCTGCCTTGTATTTCTCTACTCTTAGCATACTTAAAAACCTTAGTTCCTATCTTTAATTTATTGCCTCCAAGAAACTTATAGCCAGCTTGTTTAAGAGTGAAAGATTTATACTTTCTAGTTTTCTTAAAGTTAGGTGGTCTAGTCCCTCGTTTAAACTGCTTGAAAAATAGCTTATAAGCTTTGTCGATCCTCTGACAGATATCTTGTACTGCCTGTGAACCAACCTGTTGCCAGTACTTAAATCGTTTTCTAAGTTTAGCTATGTGCTTCATGAGTTGGTACATATTCAAGTGTTTGCCAAACATCTTGTAGTAGCGTTTATGCAAAGCAATACAGTGATTGTAGATGCTACCACTAGCATTAATTTGCCTGTGGATAAATCTATTTTTCTTGGTTTGATATAACTTGAATTTGTACGTTTTCACATTGTAACCTTGTGGGATGACTGCATTGTATCATGATCGAGTAGAACGAAAATCGCCCTGAAGAGCGGGGCTTTAAACCCATCTATTAAACGGTAAAAAGGAGCTTTAACATGCCACTCGAACCTCCCAATTTAGACGATCGCCGGTTTAAAGACCTATTTGAGGAGATGAAGTCCCTCATTCCCCGCTATGCCCCGGAATGGACTGATCACAACCTTTCTGACCCTGGCATCACGATGTTGCAGTTGTTTGCCTGGTTGGGGGAAATCATTATCTATCGGCTCAATCGAGTCCCGGAGCGTAACTATATTGAGTTCCTCAAGCTAATTGGGGTGGAACGAAAGCCAGCAGCACCCGCTAAAGCGGAGGTCACCTTCACCCTGGTCTCTCCTGACCGAACGATGGTGATTATTCCCCAGGGAACCCAGATTGGGGCGGAAGCACCTCCTCCTCCCGCCAGTGCAGTGGCAGCTCCGATGCTGATGCCAGAGGATGAAGACCCTATTATCTTTGAGACGGACGAACCCTTGGTAGCTCTGGGAGCTGAGCTAAAAGTTGTACAGGTCTTCGATGGGGCAAATTATGTTAACTACTCCGCTGCGAATGCCGTCGCGGGCGAGCATTATCCGTCCTTTGGGCGGCGGGCACGGGAGGGGAGCACCCTAATGCTGGGGTTTGCTTCTAACAATCCCTTTCCCACCTCTGAAATCAATTTGGCTGTTCGCATTTACACCGATCCGACAGCCTTAAAACCTCAATCCTGTCCCCTGCCGGATGCCAAAATGCCGCCACCAGCGACCATTACCTGGGAATATTGGAATGGTAGTCAATGGCGACCCCTCAATATCCTAAAGGATGAAACCTGGGCGCTTACCCGCAGCGGTCATGTTTATTTTCAGGGACCGAAAGGGATGGTCAAAGATCGTTTCGGGGTCGCCCAGGATGAACAGCTTTACTGGCTTCGCTGTCGTTTGCTCCGGTCTCAATATGAACTGCCCCCGGAATTGGAGGCCGTACTGACCAATACGGTGCGAGCAACGGCAGTGGCCACGGCGCGGGATGAGGTGTTGGGGGCGAGCAATGGCCAGCCCAATCAGGTTTTTCGCCTGCGGCGGTTCCCCGTATATGCCCAGTCGGTTCGCCCCGTAGAGGAGCGATTGCAGGAGCAAGCAACTACTGGTGTCTTAGCAACGATCGCCGAGCGGGAGCAATTTGACGAAGTCCTTCGGGAGCGGGAACTGCGTAAGGGTTTTTTGCTGGAGGTGGATGAACGAAGGGAAATACGTCCCTGGGAGGAGGTAGAGGACTTTTACAACTCTGGACCGGATGACCGCCACTATGTCTTGAATCTTACGACAGGCGAGATTCGGTTTGGCAATGGGGAAGAGGGACGTATTCCCATTGCCGGGATTAACAATATCATCGTCCGGTATTACCGCTACGGCGGTGGAGCGCGGAGTAATGTGGGAGCTGGGACGCTAACAGATTTACAAACGCCTGTGGCCGGAGTGGATACGGTGACCAATCTCTGGCCGGCTGAAGGGGGAGCCGATGAGGAACTGGAGGAGGATACCAAAGCCCGCGCCCCGAAGGAGTTGAAGGCAAGGGATCGGGCGGTGACAGCGCAGGATTTTGAGTTTCTAGCGCGGCAGACCCCAGGGGTACGGGTGCGGCGTGCCCATGCTCTGCCACTGTACCATCCTCAGTTTCCAGAGGTGGAGGTGCCGGGGGTGGTGACAGTAATTGTGGTGCCGGAGAGTAAGGAGGTGAAGCCTGTGCCCAGTGAAAGTACCATGCGGGGGGTGTGCGGTTATTTGAACCAGCGACGGTTACTGACGACGGAGGTGATTGTGGCTCCGCCGAAGTACAAGCAGGTAGCGGTGGAAGCGACGGTGGTCGTTCAGGGGGCTGCTGACCTAGCTCTTGTGAAAACTCAGGTGGAAGCGGCGTTGACGCGATTTTTGCACCCGTTGGAGGGCGGAGAAGACGGGCAGGGCTGGCCGTTGGGAGGCACAGTGTTTTATTCGGAGGTGTTTCAGCAGATGTTGCGGGTTGAGGGAGTAGACCGGGTGGAGGAGATGCGAATTATTGTGGATGGAGAGCGGTTGGGACAGTGTGACAATGCCGAGATTCCGAAAGATTATTTGGTGTTCTCGGAAGAGCATGGAATTGATGTGGTGTTTAGTTCCTTAATATAACGTGAGTTCGATGGAATTAAAAAAGGGCAGGAGGTAGAGCAGGCAAGCCTTTGGGTTCAAGATCGAGAGAAGGTTTTTGCGGTAAATAGGTATAGGCGATCAACCCAGCAAAGAGATTGACCATGAAGTTCCTTTCCACTTCGATGTCGCGAATGTTCGAGAGCGAGAAATGTTTTTGAGTTGGTCATTAACAGTTTCAATCAAAGAACGTTTGCGGAGCAAAATGCAAGTCGATGAGCTTAACTAACTTCTGCTTCATATTTTTCTTGTGGCGCGTAATTAGCTTGAGCCCTTGTTCATAGAGCTTTTCAAATAGTTCTTGAGAGATATAGCCTCGGTCCCCAAAAAGTTTACCAATAAGGTCTTGAGTCATGTCAGCAACTGGGTTACGGTCATCGGTATTTCCAGGAGTCAACTTAAAAGCCAAGAGTTCTCCTTTGTCATTAATAATTAAGTGCAATTTGAAGCCATAATGCCAACCCACAGAATTTTTTCCCCATCCTACTAAACCTTCAAAAACTCGATGAGACCTACTACGACTCGGACAACAAACTTCTATGGGAGTAGAATCAATGAAACGCTCTCCCTGTAACTTCTCCTTTTCTAGTCTGTAGAAAACAACACAAGAGCATCATTGACCAAGGCATAAGTTCGACAAAACGGTTATAACTTACTAAATTGGGAAAAGCCTTTTTCCAGTGTGGTAGTACCTGTAAGGTATAGAATTCCTTGAAAGTTCGATAACCGCTACCATGAAAGGCGATCGCTATGGTCATCACTTCGCTTAAACTCATACGAGAGCTACATCTTCTTTCCCCTGTAACTGCAGTTAACTGGGGAATCGAGCGACAATGTTTTTCAAAACTTTGATAGAAATCATCTACATCACAAAAAATTTCTGTAAGATCGAGGCGAGATTTTATTTCCATAGCTGAGACGAGCTAAAACAACACTTTGAGCAATTGTCTCAGCTTTCTTTTTTATCTACAAATTTTCGTCGAACTCACGTTAATATAAGATGAACGCAAGTCTAGGTTAAGCCTATCGTGGCAAAACGAAGTCTAGCTCAAGCCACGATTTCTTCAGTTGGTAACAGTGGCCAACTAATTCTTTAGGGACGAATTTGCAGTGTCAGGTTTTGTGGCACTCTTATACTATTTAAGCTCTGAGTCAGATCCAGGAAAGTCTGCTGTTCCATATTTGTTATTCCTGTTACTAAATCAATTCCAGCATTGATTTCTTCACCCCTCATTGTCCAAAGACTAATAATAGACATTGACATTTGTCGGATAGCATCTACATTGGCAGGAACTCTTGCGCGTAAATAAACGGTACGTGGACCGACTCGGAGTTCTTCAATCGATGCTCCCAAGGATCTCAGTCTTGCTGCAATATTTGAAATGTTTTGGGAAGCCTGAGTTAAACTTAACCTTTCCCTGTTAGGCGCTGCCCTTCCGACGTATTCTCCAGCACTTTCCCTGATTAGACGATTACCCTCTTGTTGTGTAATCCATTGAAGATATCCTTGGAACTGCCGTTCGGAAATATTCTGTGAAGAACTAACAGATGGTGCATGGAAACCTGGGGTAGAACCAACAGAATAAGGATAGGGCAAGAAAGGAGTTGCCAAGGGGCCTCCCCCTAATAAAGTCATTCTCTCAAATCCAGCAATTTCTGTTGGGATGAACCCAAGTTCTCCGGCTGCTCCAGCATTTAACCATCTCACATAGCCAGCGAAGCTTTGCCAGCCACCAGGTTGAGATGCTGCCAGATGGTAAACTGTCTGAGGGTTTAAGGCAGGATGATAGATTGGCATCCGCCCACTGGAACTAATTGTTAAAGGGGAAGTGCCAGAAGACTCCGCAAGGGGATTTGGTACAGACCTTACTATGTAAGGCCTAAAACTTGGGGCTAAAATAAGCTGTTCCCATTCATAATAAGGAATTCCTTCCAATGCTCTTACCGCAGCAGGATTAGCAATGCCAAGGTGTTTCTCCACCCAAGCAAGTACCTGAGTAGAGTATGCTTCGGTCAAATAGCCCTCCGCAGTAGCACTAGTAGGTCTCATGGGTGAAGGAATTCTCGCCCCAAATGCAGATCGCTCAAACTCCGCGATTGCAGCAGGATTCATTCCTTTGCGAATTAGTTCAAGCTGGTTGGCACTAACCAGACCTCGCGTCGGCACTCTAACGGTAACCACCGCTCTCCCCTGGGCAACGCCCCAATTCTGTGGGTTTGCCAGAATATATGTTTGAATGTCTTTCATTGGAAATGCAGACTGCAAAGGAGATCCCGTTGATGAACTCATATGCCCACGCGCCACATCTTGTAAAGTTGGGATTCTTCCTCCTTCAGGCATAAGTATTTCCTGAGATCCACCTTGAGAAATTGGTCTCCAATGCTTACTGGTTAAATCGATTTCTGAGGAAATAACCCGGTTAATATCTACGGTTTCTCCCATTGAAGCCATTCCTCTTTGAGAACCCCAAAAACCAGCACCACGATGTACACCGATACCTCTGAAAGCAATCATTTCACGGCCAGCAGTCACAACTGCAGCTCTCCAGGGCGCTGAGTGCCCCATTGCACGAAATGCCTGTGCTGCTCTATTGAGCTGTACAGCTCCTCTTACGCCAGAGAATAGTCCTCTGCCAACAAAGTAAATATTAAACGCAGCTGATCCAAACTGCTGCCCCGAACTCGAATATCGCTGGAATCTTTCTGCTTGTTCCAATTCATCTGTCCAGGCTGAAGCGTGCGTGCCTAAGGTATCAAAAAAACCATTTCTGTCTATATCTAACATCAGAGAAGAGAGTCCTTCCTGAGCTTCATTGATTCTTCTTTCGGATCCTTCGAACACAAATTGTCCCCATGAATCCCACAGTCCAAGTCTAAGAAAACCTAAGAAGGCACCAGCAGCTCCTATAATGCCGCCGCTAAGCCGCCTAGATCCCACCTCAATATCACCAATATTTTCAGGCGCTGCATTTCTTAAATTATCCCGTGTTCTTACGAAACTTGTGATATCGGCTTGAAGTTGCGACTCTATATTTTGATCTACACCTATATTGCTATCCAAGAATTGCTGTGCCTTAGCACGAAACAAATCAGCTTCACGAATAATTTTGAGAACCACAGGACGAGTATAAGTTCTATCAGAAAATATGTACCAATCACTTTGCTCTCTGTTAATAGCTTGATGGGTATATCTCAGTACATTCTCTAATACTTCTAGACCAGAAGAAAGAGCAGAAGCCTTTCTATAAAAAATCGCCAGATCTCCTTCGGTCAAAGCAGACACATCTCTCCCTAAAGTAACACCTCGACTTGCGGCTTCTGTTTCCAACCCTGAAAGTACTTCCCTCAACCTACTTTTTTGCTCCTCACTTACATCTGTCCGTATGAGCCAACTTCGGATAGCTTGTACTTCATCGTAAAGCTCATTATTTGATAAAAGTCTTGGATCTAAAGACTGACTAGTAGATCGAGGTTCTCGGAAAAGAAGAATAGTTTCTGCTAATATTTTCTTAGATATTAGAGGACTGTCTGTTTTTTCTTGCTGCGCCACATGGGTTAACTCATGTGCTAACAAGTGCCTCCCTTCACTTGACCAAGGATTGTACTTCCCAACTCCAAAATAAATATCTCGCTGTTGAGTAAACGCTTGAGACTTCAACTCTCGGTTCAACGCACCCGCCTCACTGCCTGCATGAACTCGCACGCTACTGAAGTCAGTGCCAAATCGAGGCTCCATAAATGCCCGCACCGACTTCGGCAGGGGTTGACCACTGCTGCTAGAGGCGTTGAGGCGAGACTCTAACGCAGGTGTCACCGTTGGCGTTTCTCTGGGTGCTTCCTTGGGGTGAATTCTCTCCTCTTCCTCCTCCTCCCGACATTCCGTACACATCCGCTGAATTAGCAATGGATGGATTTGAGCTGAAACTGATGCACTTGGCGAAACACTTGGCTCTGGCATCCGCATCACCGCATCCGCCACTCGGTCTGCTTCTTCCTCATACACATCCCCTGGCTGCCCCACGGTCAGCTTCGCCTGAATGACCTGACCCACATACTGATTCCCATAACTACGTTGCAACTGCCGCAGCACTCCCTTCTGCCTCGCAGGGGCTCCCTGCATCTGACCCAGATAAGCACCAAACTGCCTGGGTGGAGTTTGCACACTCCCTCCACCTACAGCATTGACGGCCTGTTGGCCAAATGTAGATGAAGCGTCTGCTGTCCGTTCTTGGCTAGCATCAACCTCTGGCACTGGAGGCTTCGGTATCGGTGCCGATTTTATCGCTTCTGAGGTTGAAGTAGTACTGGATTTAGCCATGATGATTGACTCTGTGATCGCTTTAGTCCTAGATCAGAGTGCGATCACCTCTCTTACTGAGCATATTTCCCATTATATTAGGCTTTGAGCCTTGAAAACTACATTAAAAGTGTACCCAGTAAATCATCATTGAAAAACCGAATCTATATTGTCAATTCGGGCGCAACAGCTGTCTTTTTGTATTTGGTAACGTGGAACCAGAAATAACGTGATCGTTTTTGTGAATGACTAAAATCCCGGCAATTCATAACCCTCATCTGTCAAACTGGGTTAAAATCTTGATTTTTCGTTGGCTGAAATGTCGTGCTTTCGTGAAAATCTCCCAAAGTGACAGATGAGGGTTATATCTCTACCTAGGCGACTGGATACAAGGGTGCACATTTCATGATGCATTTCCTCTCCGATTTTCGAACACTCTTTAAGCATTCTCGAAGTTTTTTCTTGTCTTTGTGTTCTCCATAGTCGATTCTGCACATCTTGCGGATATCGCCTGCCCGATCTCTACAGCCTTTTACACACTCTTCGTATGTCTTGTATCGTCGGTTTATTCTAACTTGTTCTCCAAGTTCATCGTCAGTTAACGCCCTTGCCCAGCCAGAGGTCATGCCCACCATCTGGGTGATATCACCCTCTACTAGGCGCTGTATATGAGGCGTATTGGAGGAAAGGCTTTTTGATGTTCCACCCTGCTGTACCACATGGGTCAACTCATGCGCTAACAACCACCTCCCTTCACTCGACTCAGGATTGTACTTCCCAGTTCTAAAATAAATATCTCGCTGTCGTGTAAAAGCTTGAGACTTTAACGCTCGGTTCAAGGCACCTGCCTCACTACCTGCATGAATTCGCACACCACTAAAGTCAGTGCCAAATCGAGGCTCCATAAACGCCCTTACCGACTTCGGCAGCGGTTGTCCGCTCCCGCTACTAGTAGTGTTGAGGCGAGCCTCTAATGCAGGTGTCACCGTTGGCGTTTGCCCGAGTGCTTCCTTAGGGTGAATTCTCTCCTCTTCCCGACATTCCGTACACATCCGCTGAATTCGCAGCGGCTGAATGTGATGGGATACCGATGCACTTGGCGAAATGTCCGGCTCCGGCATCCGCATCACCATATCGGCCACCCGATCCGCTTCTTCCTCATACACATCCCCCGGTTGCCCCACCGTCAGCTTCGCCTGAATCACCTGCCCCACATAATAATTTCCATAACTTTGCTGTAACTGCTGGAGTACACCTGCTTGCCTTGCAGATGCCTCTCCCATCTGCCCAATCAGTCCTCCAAACCTTGCTGGTGCCGTTTGCGGGCTTTTCCCACCTACTGCATTAACGACCCATTGTCCAAATTTAGGGAAAAGATGCAATTCCTGTTCTGGGACAAGCTGAATATCAGGCACAGAACGTTGAGGTGTTGGTGCCGCCTTTGCCCTTTTAGAACCTGCTGTGGAGGTGAATTTAGCCATGACGATTGGCTGACCGAGCACTCGCTCTCAGGCTAAATTAGCCTGAGAGCGCTATCAGCCATACGCTAATTTTACTTCCAAAGTCCAGCCGTAATCTGTTAAGAAATGATCCAGATAAATTCCCAATTGCCCCTTCAACGCACCCAGTCGTAATACCGCTCAAAGTCCGCCTGCTCACACACCTTCCCAAGCTTCTGGTACTCCCGCTTCAGTGCCAGGATAATGTGTTCCATCCGAATTTCGCTATCATCACCCGCTGCCCGAAACGCTGCTGCTAGGGCAACATTCTTAATATTTCCCCCAGTAATTTTGAACTTGTGCGCTAAAAACTCGAAATCCACTTCGCTGGTGACAGGAGCCTGGGACGGAAAAATTTGCTGCCAGATAGTCAAGCGCAGGTCTTCATTGGGAAATGGGAACTCAATATTGAAGTGCAGACGGCGCAGGAAGGCATCATCAATGTTCTTACTCAAATTGCTTGCCAGAATAATTGCCCCCTCATATCCCTCCACCCGTTGTAACAGATAGTTGACTTCAATATTGGCATAGCGGTCATGGGCATCCTTGATATCAGAACGCTTACCAAATAAAGCATCCGCCTCATCAAAAAACAAAATGGCATTGCTGCTCTGGGCATCCTCAAACACCCGACTCAGGTTCTTTTCCGTCTCGCCGATATACTTACTCACCACTGAGGCCAGATCCACCCGATAAAGATCCAGCCCCAACTCTGTGGCCAGTACCTCTGCACTCAGGGTCTTGCCCGTTCCAGAAACCCCCGTAAATAAAGCAATTAAGCCCTTCCCTAAACTCAGTTTTTGACCAAAGCCCCAGTCCCCATAGACCTGCATGCGGTAACGCAGTTGCTGGCAGAACTCATGTAACTGAGTCAGGGTATCCTTGGGCAGCACCAAATCCCCCCAGCGCCGCCTGGGCAGAATTTTCTGGGCAAAGCTAATCAGATGCTGACTCGACTCCATCTGGCATCCCGCGAGGATATCCTCGTGAGTTAGTTGATACGCCTCTCCCTGCCGTAGCTGGGCGCGATTGGTAGCATGGGTCAAGGCTCGACGAATTTGCCCGCCACTGAAGCGAAAGGCACTGGCCAGATAGGGCAGATCCAGGTCAGACATCTGGGCCGGATGGGACTGTAGCTGAATTTCCCACAAGCACTGGCGCGCCTTCTCGTCCGGCATGGGGACCTCCAGGCTAATAAAGCAATATCCATGTTCCCTTTCCGGTTGCCAGGGTTGACGGCTGCCCCCAAACACTACCCCTGGAAACTGCTCTAACGCCTGCTCGACCATTCGTCTAGCTGCGATCGCCTTGGGCTCATCCGATGCTAGGACTTGCCAGCCATCAAGATAAATTAAACCACCATACAGCCGAGCCTCCCGCCAGGCCAACCGCAGCAAAGTCTGAACTGGCCACTCAGACTTCAACAGCAGAGGTAGATCCATCACTAGCAACGAACACCCCCGAGCTTGACAGATGGCTTCCGCACAGGCCTTTTTTCCCGTACCTGCTGGACCGTGCAGCAGACAAAACCAGGGCCTGTTACCCACTGCCAGCTCCCTCAGCTGTGACAACTTCGTTTTGAGTGCGGCTGGCAGTACCAGGTCGGACAACTGGATCTGCGGCACCACCCAATGGGCGATCGGTAACGGATCTGTGAGGCGGGGATCGATGCGATCGCTACCTAACAAAAAAGCTGCGATTCGGTCCTCCAGTTTCATACTGCGACTGAGCAAAGGTGCTGGTCGCTCTGTTGCCTCGTCGTGGAGGCTCAGTAAGGGGGTGGCCAGCAGCGGTAACGTTGCCGAAAATATTTCTCTAGCCTTAACCCGTTCCTCCAGCGTCAAGCAAAATAGCTGCAGTGCCAAATCAATTGAAGGGCGTTTGCGATCAACATTGTCCTGTAAATAGGCATAGAGTTTTTGATAGCGCAGATCTAGTTCCGGAGCCAAGGCTAGCAATAGCAGATCCACTTCAAAGGGGGTCAGACCAAAGACCTGACGCAGATGGAGCAACCGCAGTGTTACCCCAGCCCCTAAACTCTCCTCAACCCGTCTTTGGACTTCTGCTTGCCAGTGGGCCACCTTACTAGCAAACTCTTCCTCGCCTTCCGTCGATGTTTCCTCTTCCCCCACCATCAACTGGTCGATTTCTGTATCCGAAATATATAATCCCTGAAATTCGGTCGGTAGATCTTGATTTCGCCGAACGCGAAACCGCGCCACTGCCCTCGCCAGGAGCAGATCTAAGCGGCGCAATTCATCCTGCAGGTGTTCAAGGTTAGTTTTGTAGGGAGACATAGACGGTCAATTCAATAAAAGGAAAACTCTAATTGCCGCCCTTCTAACCAGGGGGCGGTCCAGGTATTGTGATCGAACCCAGCCATGCGTAGCACCATCTGCAAAGGACAGGTCAGGAAATGCACCATAATTCGGTCCTCAAAGATTTCAATCTCTGCCTGACTCTCCCAAAAGTTGCGCCGCAGGTAGTCTGGGCTACTGCTAGCAAATGCTCCTAACTTCGTGCTAAACCAAGTCAACACAAATCCGCTGACCTGAGCCAAGGATCGATCCAGTTCGCGATCGCCTAGCAGCGGGTTAGTTTCTGTCCACAGGTGTAAAGCCTCAAAATACTCTGGGGGAGTACCAAGACTGTTTCGTTGCAGGAGGGAGAAATGAGGCTGGCTCATCAAGGCCGCTTGATAATTCTGAAAATCTCGATGGAAGGCAGCATGCATGTCTGAGGTTATTGAGGCGGTATAGGTTTCCAGGGATGATAATTCTAACAGAGCCGACAAACCAGCAAAAAGTGCCAGGGCGCGATCGCGAATGCCTGGCTCAGCATTTTCTCGACCCAGACATTGGAGTGCCATGATAACTAACAGCACCCCAGCTTTTGGGCAGTCTTGCGGTTCTGGGTAAGGACAGCGCTGCAGGTACTCGTAGAGTCCTAACTCTATAATGCTCGGAATGATCAGAAACAGGCCGCCATAGGGTGAAAACAGGCGACTCGTTGCAGGCTGAGAGGCTGCCACTCCCAAGTCCCTTAGCAGGTTGGCTACCTCCGACCCCCTCACCTCGCGGAGCAATGCGGCAAGCTGCTGCAAACTCCCACGGTCTAATTGTCTCAGGGCGATCGTCCACTGCTGCTCGGGGGCTAACCCCAGTTGCCTAAGAACGGTTAACCATTGCCGTTCATTCCCCCGTCCCAACTGAGCGAATATGGCTGTTGCTTCGTCTGACTCCACCAGTGCCAGAAAACGCTGACGATCTGCCAGGCCTCGGAGCACATGACTTAGCTCGAGTAAGTCATGTATAAAGCGAGCCAGATTCACATCTGGACCTAACTCCGGTCGCTGATTCAGTAGAGCCAGGTACAATCGCGCCAGGTTACGGGCAACGGTATCTGTAGGCCTAAAGCGAGAAGCATCCAGAATAAACCGTAGGCTCTGCACCCAGACGAGATAAGTATTTGGCAGAACCACCCTGGGACTTGGGGGTAACAAACACTGGAACACGATCGCTTCCACTTCTCCATCAGTGAGGTTGCCCAGCAGCAACGCCAAAGCACCCCGGCGGGTCAGTTCAATCAGCACGTCACGCCCCACGTCCTCGTCAACGGTTAAGACTTGTCGGGCAATCTGACCGAAAGGGAGCGATTTGAAGGGGTCAAACTCCTGATAGTACCATTTCTCCCAAGCATTGCCCCGCAGCAGTTCTTCCAAGAAGCTAGCCACAAACTCGCTTCGGTTCTGGAAGGTAGTGATGCGGCTGCCGTGCTGGCTCAAGGTTCGCAGGATTCCTTGATGGAGGGCACGAACCCAAGCCTTAGCTACTTCCCGGTCATCATTCTGGGAGAGATCGAGAGCGAGGTTGACCTCCATTTGCTCGATGAAGTAAAGAGTTTCATCGTATTCATCGGCAGAAGCGAGCCAATCTTCCCAGGCGCGGGCCAGCAATTCCCTGGCAATGCGATCGAGGCGGTGCTGAATCGCTACAGCATTGACAGTAGCTGTTGATACCTTATATTGCCCGTGAAAATGATGAATTTGAATGGAGTTACTCGTCACTAATTTTGCAGTTGATTTTTGCCGCTGAAAATTCTCATGGTTTCAGAATTTTTGATTCTTACACTGCTCCTAATTGAGCGGGACTTTCTGAACAGGGATTGCTCTGCTGGTAGGCAACGAACATTGCCTTCAAGTCTTCAAGTTCAGCCCTGAGAATTTTGATTTCTTCTTGCTGATTTTGAATTAAGGAGGCAATTTCTGCTCCTGGATAGCCAGACTGAAGTCCGACAACTGTATTAATTGTTTTAATACCTTCATCATCTGAAGATTCCCAAGCTTTCCCCACAATTTGAGCATAGCAATCGGGTGTCAAATTTTGGGGAGATACTGCTATTCCAGTTCCGTCATTCAATCCCGACGGAACTATGTAATCCCCTGCCTTGACCTTCCCTCGAATCCTAACAGGTACTTGACCCAAAAAGGCCACATCTTCGTACAAATGCTCCTCTTCCTGGTGGGGCATATTGCCTTTTACAATAGACCGATTGGAGACAACAGCAGTATGGTGAGCCTCGTCAGTCGCTTTAGTCACTTTGCCAGCAAATACGCCGACAATCTCTGCTGGCGCGATCGCTTCGTCTTCGAAAAGGCGAGGAAGGCACTCCGCATAATCTGAACTTTTAGA
>JAAUYK010123554.1_pt1 | contig 22783 bp, 16 predicted proteins | sample 7278021 | NCBI WGS metagenome assembly JAAUYK01 (sample SAMN14350223, study PRJNA611818) | marine sediment metagenome | isolation source: surface marine sediment (1.8m) | place: French Polynesia: Moorea | collected 2018-08
CCGGAGGACGCCCCCTTCGTCACGATCGGCCACATCATGAAGCAGCTGGCCACGGCCTTTGCCACGCCCTTCGATCAGAGCGACAGCGGCGGCGTGGAAGACGCCGAAGCCGAGGTCCGGAAGCGCTGGGATCGCAACTAGTGCCATGAGCCCGCGGGAGCGCGATCGACTGGTCTACTCCTCGGAGCGCGGACGGGTCGCTCCCCGGAAGCCGGAGCCCGTGCGCCCGCGACGTCCCGCTGGCGACGGCATCGTGCGGGTGCGGCGGGAGGTGAAGGGCCGCCGGGGCAAGACGGTGACCACGGTCTCCGGCATCCCGCTCTCGGACGCCGCCCTGCGGGAGCTCTCGGGCGAGCTCAAGCGCCTGTGCGGGACGGGCGGAGCCGCGAAGGACGGCGTGATCGAGATCCAGGGTGATCACCGCGACCGGCTCGTCGCGGCGCTGGAGGAGCGCGGCTACACGGTGAAGCGGGCGGGTGGCTGACGTGCTCGACGTCGCGATCCGCGGGGGGACGGTCGTGGATGGCAGCGGTTCGCCGGGCCGGCGCGCCGACGTGGGCATCCGGGACGGCCGCATCGCCGAGATCGGGGAGCTTCACGAGACGTCGAAGCGCAGCGTCGACGCCGCAGGCCGGGTCGTCGCGCCCGGCTTCGTCGACGTCCACACCCACTACGACGCCCAGGTCTTCTGGGACGGGTCGCTCAGCCCGTCCTGCTTCCACGGGGTCACGAGCGTGATGGGCGGCAACTGCGGCTTCAGCATCGCGCCGCTGTGTCCCGAGGCCGCGGACTACCTGCTCCACATGCTCGCCCGGGTGGAGGGTATGCCCGTCGAGAGCCTGCAGCAGGGCGTCCCTTGGGACTGGCGATCCTTCGGAGAGTATCTCGGGCGGCTCGAAGGGCGCCTCGCGCTCAACGCCGGGTTCATGGTGGGGCATTCGGCGCTGCGGCGCGTGGTGATGGGCGAGCGCGCCGTGGGCTGCGAAGCGAGCGAGTCGGAGCTCGCGGCCATGGTGGCGCTGCTGCGCGCGTCGCTGGGCGAGGGCGGCCTCGGCTTCTCCTCCACGCTGTCGCCGACGCACAACGACGCGGACGGGCGGCCCGTGCCGTCCCGGCACGCCAGCCGCGACGAATTGCTGGCCCTCGCCACGGCCTTGCGCGACTTCCCGGGCACCAGCCTCGAGTTCCTGCCGGGGCTCGGCCGATTCAGCGAGGAACAGAAGGCGCTGATGACGGACCTGTCCCTGGCGGCCAGCCGGCCGCTCAACTGGAACGTGCTGGCACCGGGCGCGGGCAGCCAGGACCTGGTCGCCGCGCAGCTCTCGGCCACCGACTACGCGCGGGAACGCGGCGCCGAGGTGCTGGCCCTGACCGTCCCCCAGGCCATGACCGTGCGGATCAACCTCCGATCCGGCTTCGTGTTCGACGCACTGCCCGGCTGGGCCGAGCTCTTCGAGCAGCCCCTCGCGGAGCGCAAGCGGCTGCTCTCGGACCCGGTCTACCGCAAGAGGCTCGACGAGGGCGCCCGTTCCGAGGCGGCCGGTCTGCTGCGCGGTCTGGCGAACTGGGCGGCGATGCGGGTGGAGGAGACCTTCGAGCCGGCGAACGCCCCCTTCGAGGGCCGTCGCATCGGTGACATCGCGAAGGAACGGGACGTCGGGCCCTTCGATGCGCTGATCGATCTGGCACTCTCCGACGACCTGAGAACGTCCTTCACGCCGCCCTCGAGCGGTGACGATCCCGAGAGCTGGCGGGTCCGCGGCGAGGCGTGGCTCGACGACCGCACGGTGATCGGGGCCTCGGACGCCGGCGCGCACCTCGACATGATCGACACCTTCGCGTTCTCCACCCGGGTGCTCGGCAACGGCGTGCGCGAGAACCGCGTCATCTCCCTGGAGGAGGCCGTGCGGCAGCTCACGGACGTCCCGGCCCGGTTGTACGGTCTGCGCGAGCGCGGCCGGCTCGAGGAGGGATGGAGGGCCGACGTGGTGGTCTTCGATCCGGACAGCGTGGGCTGCGGTCCGACCTACACGCGCTACGACCTCCCGGGCGGCGCGGGGCGCCTCTACGCCGACGCCCTGGGCATCGACTGCGTGCTGGTGAACGGAAGCCCCATCGTCCTCGACGGGGAGCGGACGGAGGCGCTGCCCGGTGCCGTGCTCCGCTCCGGTCGCGACACCGACTCGGTGACGCTTCCCGGCGGCCGTGTCTGCTAGGCGACATTCTGCGGACCCTCGACTCCGCCTCGAACGGTTCGGGGTAGCGGTAGAATGACTCCATGGCCGTGCTCGCGTGGCTCGCCTTCCCGAGCCTCCAGATCGGGAGCCTGCTCCAGGAGAGCTGGCACGCCTACCGAGGGGCCTCGCGCTACCCGGAAGTCCCGCCGCTGGACGCGTCGCTGCGCGTCGTGGGCGAGGCGGTCCTGGACCGGACCTTCACGCTGGCAATGAACCTGGCGACGGGGATCCCCCATCCCTCCACCCTTCGCAGCACGCAGGCCGAAGCCATGGCGATGAGCGACTTCATCGCGGCGAACGGGTGGTTCGAGAATCCCCTCGGCTACCACCAGACGCCCCCCGACGTGGACGAGCACGTGATCAGCCACGAGAGCGTGTTCACCGGTCCCCGACCCACCCGCTACGCGCATCTGCGTTTCCCAAGCGAGTACGCTCCGTATCCGGACGAGCCCGGACGCCAGCGTTGGTTGGCCCACGAGAACAACAACACGGCTCACGCCTACGTGCTCGAGCACGAGGGGGCGCCCCGGCCCTGGCTGGTCTGCGTGCACGGATTCGGCATGGGGAGGCCGACGATGGATTTCTTCGCCTTCGGAGCGAGGTTCCTGCACGAGACGCTGGGGCTCAACCTGATCTTTCCGTGTCTGCCCCTGCACGGCCCCCGCGGCGCCGGTCGGCTGAGCGGCCGGGAGCTCCTGGATCCCGACTACCTCAACCTGGTCCACATCATGTCCCACGCGGTCTGGGACCTGCGGCGCGCGATTCGCTGGCTGCGGTCACGGGGCGCGGAGCGCATCGGGCTCTACGGCCTCTCGCTCGGCGCCTACAACGCCGCCCTGGTCGCGGCGCTCGAGCCGGATCTGTCCTGTGCGCTGGTGGGCATTCCCGCGGTGGATTTCCCCGGCGTCGCCCGCGACAACGAACCCTGGGTGATTCGCCGCTACGATCCGGAGCTGCAGGTGGACTGGGAGCTGATTCGCGCCATTACCTACGTCGTCTCGCCGCTGGCCTTTGCGCCCCGGGTCCCCCACCAGGGCCGGTTCATCTTCGCGGGGACGGCGGATCGGGTATCACGCCCCAACCAGGCCCGGGCGCTGTGGCGCCACTGGGACCGGCCGGACATCCACTGGTTCTCCGGGAGCCACGTGGGATTCCAGTGGAACCGGAGCATCTCCCGCTTCGTCGAGAGCTCGCTTCGGAGCGTCGACATGGTCGGGAGCGGCGCTTGAGCGGGCGCCGGCCGCGGCCGGCCGCGTCGGGCCGTCTCGGGGCGATCAGGGAGCCGAAGCGCCGCCCACCACGGAGAGGCTGCCGCGGCGGCGGGCCGCGGCGGAGCGCAGCTCGCGCAGGGAGGAGGCGAGGGCGCTGGCCATCCGGTCCAGGTCGTGAAGGCGGTCGAAGTCGGCATTGAGTCCCCAGCACAGCTTTCCGTCGTAGCTCATGACCGAAATGCTCAGTGCGTGGTTCTCGGCGAGCGGCGTCTGGCCGTAGGCCTCGAGCAGTCGGGCGCCGCGGAGGTAGAGCGGCTGCTGGGGGCCGGGGACGTTCACCAGCGTCAGGTGGTTCTCGCTGCGGCGGGAGACCGAGCGCGCACCCACCGTGAGCAGTCGGGTCGCTCTCCACTCGGTCTCGCCGGACAGTGCGCGCGCCTCGCGAATCGGCGTCGCGGCGGCGAGGCGCCGGGTCTGAGCGCGGATCTGCTCGAGGCGCTTGGCCGGATCGCGCTCCCAGACGGGTAGATCCACCACCCACTTCGTGACACGGCGTCCCGGGCGCTCCTCTTCCGTGCGCATCGGCATGGAGACGCGGAAGTCGAGAGCCGCGGGATTGACGAGACGGGACATCAGGAAGCTGCGCACGGCACCGGTCACGGCGGCGAGCACCACGTCGTGAATGCTCGCGCCGAAGGCGCTTCGGATGGCGCGCGCGTCGGCGAGCGGCGAGACCAGCTGGTCGAAGCAGCGGTGGGGACCGGTGCGTCCGCTGAGCGGTGTCTCGTCCGCGCCCCGCAGCGAGTAGCCGAGCATCCGGGCCAGCGTGCGACCGCGATCGGTGACCACTGCGCTCAGGCTCTCCGAGTCGCGTCCGATCGCGCGCAGCCGCCGCAGGGCGCGCCGGGGGAGGCGCGCCCGGCGAACGACCTCCTCAGTCGCCAGCTCGAAGGCCGAAGGGGCGGGCCGCGGACGGAACACCGGTCCGGGAACGATGGGGTCTGCCGGATCCGGAGACAGGAGCACCTCGAGCAGCTCCGCGCCGGCCGCGCCCCCCAGCATGCAGTGGTGGTTCTTCACGATCACGGCGAAGCGGCCGTCCGCGAGCCCCTCGAGCACCCAGCACTCCCAGAGCGGACGCGAGCGCTCCAGCCGACCGGCCTTGATGCGCCCCGACATGCGCTTGAGCTGCTCCGGTCCGCCCGGGCGCGGCAAGCTGGTGTGGCGCAGGTGGTAGTCGAGGTTGAAGTCGCGGTCGTCCACCCAGACCGGATGGTTCTCGAAGGGGATCCACTTGAGCCGCTGTCGATAGCGTGGAGCGCGGTGGATGCGTGCCTCGATCGCCTCCCGGATCGCCTCGAAGTCGACCCCGCCTTCTGCCGTGGCCAGGGGGCCCGCATCGAAGATCAGGGTGGTCGCCGTGTGCGCGTACCACCGCGGCGTCTCCCGGGCCAGGCTATCCGCGCTCTCGGCGCTCAGTCGATCGTAGCTGGTGCGGGCCACCGCCTGACGCTCCTGCTCGGGTACGGCTCCGGACTCTCGCCGCGAGAGTCTAGATCCGCTTGCCGCGCCGCGGAAGGGAGGCCTCAGCGCCGCGCTCCGCAGCGAGCGGGGTCTGCTTCTCCGTGGAGGTAGGCCTGCAGCGCGCACACCCGGCGCTGGACGTCGCCCGGTCCCTCGCCGGGCCTGCGTCTGCGGGCATGGCGCGTGAGGTCGGCGAGAAGCGGCTCGAGGGCCGCGCGATCGTCCGGCATCGGATAGACGGCCACGGCCAGCCCATCCGCCTCGAAGGCGGAGAAACGACTGCCGCGCGCGGCAGCTCCGAGGTAGAAGAGCCGGCTCGCCGGGCCGCCCGGTCGCTGCGCGGCCTTCAGGAACTCCTCGAGTGTGTAATGCCGGAAGGCCCGGGGCGGCAGGTAGGGCAGGAGGTGCAGGTTCGTGATGCCTTCGGACAGGATCGCGTCACCCGCGCGGTGCTCGGAGAGAACGAACTCGCCGGCTTCCCGGTACTTCGAGAACTGGTCGCGGCGTTCGAAGGTCTCGAGCAGGTTCGGAAGCCAGGAGGCGATCAGGAGCAGCGCGAGACCGGCGCGAAGCCCCTCCCTCCACGGCGCCCGGGCGAGCACTTCCGAGGCCAGCCCGACCCCCCGGGCGAGAACGATCAGGAGCAGCGGGAGCGAAGCGATGTGGAAGCGGGCAAAGGCGTGAGGCCGGTGGACCAGTCCCTGCGCGGACACGAGCAGGACCGGAACTGCGATGCAGGTGAGCAGCAGCACGCCGGCCTGCGGCCGCGCCCGCAGCCCGAGCAGCCCCGCGGACAGGAACACGATCGTCACGATGCCCGCGGTGGACCCGGAGAAGTACTGGGCGAAGGTGGTCTTCAGGTACGCGACGCTGCTCGGCGGCGCGCTGTGCCAGGCGCGTCCGTACTCGAGCATGGCAGCCAGGAACCCCGAGTAGGCCAGCGCGACGGCGGCCATCGCCGCGAGCACGGGCAGCACGCAGTGGCGGAGCGTCTGCAGAAGAGCGCTGCGCTCGCCCGATCGGATCGCGGCCAGGCCCGCGAGGGCGAGGACCGAGACGACGGTGTAGACCCCGTTCGGGTGGATCAGCACCGTGAAGAAGCACGCGACCGCGAGCGCGACACCGCGTCGGGCCGAGGGGCGTTCGAGCCAGCGCAGGAAGCCGATCAGGGTCACGAGCGAGAGCGCCGCCAGTAGCGAGTAGGCGCGCACGAAGCCGCTCATCTCGACCAGGAACGGGTTCACGGCCACCAGAAGCGCCGCCACGAGCGCCGTGGGCTTCGAGACGAGCCGCGCGGCGAGCAGGGCGGTCAGCGGGACGACCGCGATGCCCGCCAGGAGCGGGATCGCCGACAGCGGAGCCAGGCTGGCCGAGAACAGGCCCGCCATGGCCTTCTCGAGCACGAGGAAGTAGTTCATGGTCAGCCACCGCTCGTAGTGCGACAGCAGGTAGCCGACGCTCCGCTCGATGTGGATGACCGTGCCGCACTCGTCGCCCATGAAGGCGCGCTCGTGCTGGTAGCCGAGACGCAGAGCCGCCGCCACGGCGACGCTGGACCACAGCAGGACCCGCTCGGTCCGGTCGAATCCCCCCGGCGCGGTCTCGCCGAGGCCGAGGCGGAGCCGCTCCACGGGCCGGCTCAGGGCATGCCGAGGATCGCGATGCCGCAGGTGGTGGGCGGGCCCCCGATGTTGTGGCTCAGGGCGGTCGTCGCTCCCTTCACCTGGCGCTCGCCGGCCCGGCCCTGGAGCTGCAGGACGTTCTCGTAGATCATGCGCACGCCGGTGGCGCCGGTAGGGTGGCCGAAGGTCTTGAGGCCGCCGTCGGTGTTGATCGGCAGCTCGCCGGAGAGCTCGAAGGTGCCGTTGGCCACGTGCTCCTTCGCCTCGCCCTTCTCGCACAGGCCCAGGTCCTCGTAGCTGAGCAGCTCCGTCAGCGTGAAGCAGTCGTGGAGCTGGATGACGTCGAGCTCTCGGAAGGGCTCGCTGATGCCCGCCTGGGCGTAGGCGTCCTTGGCGGCGTAGAGCGTCGGCTTCCAGGCCAGGAAGTCGAAGTCGGGATCGCGCTGCGGGTGCTCGGCCACCGCGATCGAGACGGCCTTCACCAGCGCGTAGTCGTCCCGGTAGTCCCTGGCGCGATCCGCGCGGGTGAGGATGGCGGCGGCCGCGCCGTCGGACTGGGCCGCGCAGTCGTAGAGGCCGAAGGGCCAGGAGATGATGCGGGCGTTCAGCACGTCCTCGACCGTGATCTCCCGCTTCAGCATCGATTTCGGCGCCAGGCAGCCGTTGTGGTGGTTCTTGACCGCGATCTTCGCCAGGTCCTCGCGGCCCGCTCCGAAGGTCTCGAAGTAGCGCGCCGCGCACAGCGAGAACCAGCCGGCGGGCGTGGCGGGCAGTCCGCGCACCCGATCGAAGGCCACCGAGGGCCCGGACACTCCGCGGTCCTTGGGCTTGTCGAAACCCACCACGAGAACGGTTTCGTACATCCCGGATGCGACCGCGAAGGCGCCGTAGCGGAAGGCGTCCGTCCCCGTCTGGCAGTAGTCCATCAGCATGCTGATGGGCTTCCCGAAGATCTTGAGGGCCTCGGCGACCTCGGCGCTGCCCTCGCGGGGGTAGACGGAGCCGCAGAAGATCGCCTCGATCTCCTGCTGGGGGTTCTCGATGCCCGCGTCCTCGTAGGCCTCGTAGGCCGCGTCGACGATCATGTCCTCGCGCGACTGGTCCCAGTTCTCCCCGAACTGACAGGCACCCACGCCCACCACCGCCACCTTGTCCCGGATGTTTCCGCTCATCGCGCCTCGTCCTCGGTCAGCGGGACCGCCTTCCAGAAGTAGTTGGGCTTGCCGCCCGCATCGTGGATCTTTCGGAACTCGAACTCGACCGTCATGTCGAGCGAGACCTCTTCGGGAGCGGCGTTGGCGAGCTGCACCTGCACGCGGCAGCCCTGCACCTCGGTCATGATCACGGTCGTGGGCGGCTCCGCGGCCGGAAAGAAGTAGTCGAAGGTGTAGGACAGCAGCTTCCCGCGCTGGTCCGAGAGGCGCTGGCGCTCCCACTCGTCCTTCGCGTGACAGCGGTAGCAGACGCGGGGCCGGGGCAGGTGCACCTGTCCGCAGCGGCGGCAGCGGGCCCCGACGAAGCCGATGTCGGCGTCCCGCTCGCGAAAGCGCAGCGTGGCCGAGAGCCCCAGGTCGGGCCCGGTGGGCCACTCCCGGGTCTGGAGGTCGCGAGAGCGCAGGTAGCTCTCGTAGCCCTTGAGGGGGCGGCGGCGTGCCAGGTGCCCCGTCACGCCGCGGCGCGGTGCCAGACCCTCGATCGCCTCCTTCACCTCGAAGGAGATCGCGTGGGCGCCGTCGCCGTAGCTCGCGACCAGCAGGCGCTCTCCCGGGCGGGCCTGCTCGAGCGCCGCGGCCAGCAGCAACGGCGCGAAGCTCGTGCCGGTGTTGCCGAGGCGACCGAAGAACGGGTCCTGGACCTGCTCCGGCTTGAAGCCGAGCTTGCGCACCACAGCGCCCAGACTGCGTGCCTCGGGCGCGTAGAGCGCAGCCTTCGCGAAGTCCACCGGCCCGAGCCCGCTGCTCGCGAGCAGACCCTTCACGGCGTCGATCAGATTCGGCGTGTAACCCTCCTGGATCGCGAAGCGGTCCTCCCAGCTGTGGGTGAAGCGCTCTCCGTCGATCCGCCACAGATCCTGCAGCTCGTCCGCGACCGCGTGGGAGGCTTCGCGCGTGGCGAGGACCCCGGAGCCGCTCACCAGGAAGGCCGCCGCGGCGTCGCCGAGCCGGGCCTCGAGCGGGCCCCGCGGAACCCCCATGCGGCAATCGCTCGCCACCACCAGCACGTTGCGCGCGCTGCCCGCCGCGACGGCGTCGAGTGCGGCGGATAGCGCCGCGGTCCCGGCGCGCAGCGAGCCCGCGTGATCCGAGGTGGAGACGTCGCGGCGCAGGTCGAGGGCCCGGGCGATGAGCGCCGCTCCCTGCTTCTCCCGCAGCGGGTAGGTGGTGGAGGCGAAGATCACGGCGTCCACCTGGGAGCGGTCGAGGCCGCGCAGGCAGTCGATCGCGGCGGCCACCGCCATCGTGACGCTGTCCTCGTCGTAGTAGGCGACGGCCTTCTCCGGGCCTCCTTCCACCGCGGGACGCCCGGCGATGAGGGCCAGCGGCAGGCGCGTGTACGGCACGTAGGCGCCGTAGGCGGCAATTCCGGTCATCGGGATCTCCTGTCGCGAGCGGGCCGGAGGGGCCGGCGGCCCGTTCGGGCGAGAGGCCGGAGGCCCGATGAGCCGATAGCTCGGCGGCCCGTCGCGCCGGAATCACGCTACCACAGGGGCCGTCGAGCGGCCGGCGGACGCGTGGACGCGGTCAGTGGGTACGGCGCGGCCGCGAGGTGTAGAAGCCGTCGTGGAGCTCGCCGAACAGCTCCCGCACCTGCGGGTGTCCCACCGGCTCGCCGGTGTCGTCCGGGAGCAGATTCTGCTCGGACACGTAGGCGATGTAGTAGCTCGTCGCGTTCTCGGCCAGCAGGTGGTAGTAGGGCTGATCCTTGCGAGGCCGGATCTGCTCGGGGATGGACAGCCACCACTCCTCGGTGTTCGCGAAGACCGGGTCGACGTCGAAGACCACGCCGCGGAAGGAGAAGAAGCGGTGCTTGACCACCTGCCCGATCTGGAACCGTGCCTGTCTGCCTTCGCGGCGATCTTCCATGCTGGGCCCGCTGCGTGAGACCGTCCCGTCGGGAAAGTAGGACCTGGCGGGAGCGAAGCAATCCGCACCGTCGGGGGCGCGCTCCGGTCCCGTCCCGGGCGCCGCACCGACCGGGTCGGCGGGCGGTATACTGCCGGCCGCCGTGCCGAGAGGAGGTGGGTGAGGTGAAGTTCTGCGCCGGGTTCGTCTGGATCGATCCCCGCGACTACGTTCCGCTGGCGCGCACGGCGGACGAGTACGGCTGGGACGGAATCGTCCTCTCCGATCACCTGGTGCACCTCGAGCGGATCGAGTCCGAGTACCCCTACGCGGAGGACGGCAAGCGTCCGTGGCAGCCCACCGATCCCTATCCCGACGTGTGGGTGTCGATCGGGGCCATGGCCGCGGTCACGCAGCGCATCCAGTTCCTCCAGGGCGTCTACGTGCTGCCGATGCGCAACCCCTTCGTGGTCGCGAAGGCCCTGGGTACGGCGGCGGTGCTGTCCGATTACCGGGTCTCGCTCGGCCTCGGGCTGGGCTGGATGAAGGACGAGTTCGATCTGGTGGGCGAGGAGTTCGCGAACCGCGCGAAGCGGGGCGAAGAGATGCTCGAGGTGATGCGGAAGCTCTGGACCGGGGAGATGGTCGAGCACCACGGTCGCTTCTACGACTTCGACCGGCTCCAGATGCGTCCCGCCGTGGAGGGTCGGGTCCCCATCATCGTGGGCGGCCGCAGCGAGCCCGCTCTGCGCCGCGTGGCGCGGATCGGCGACGGCTGGATTCCCGACCTGCTCACGACCGAGGAGCTGGCGGAGGGCATCGCGAAGATCCAGGCCCACCGGCGCGAGCTCGGGCGACAGGATCTTCCCTTCGACGTCGTGGGTGCCCCGAAGGACGCCTTCGACGTCGACGGCTTCCGGCGCATGGAGGACGTGGGCGTCACCCATCTGTGGACGATTCCCTGGCTCTACTACGGCGAGGCCGCCACGCTCGAGGCGAAGCAGGACGCGATCAAGCGCTTCGCGGACGAGGTGATCGCGAAGCTGCGCTGAGCGACGCGGCGGCGCTCAGGCGCGCCAGGCCTCCAGCAGGGCCTCCGTCGTGGTGAGGGTGGAGACCGCGCCCAGCGTGTGCTCGAACACCATCTCGACGTACTCGGCCGGGAATCCCGCCACCGCGTCGCGCGGGATCACCACCTGGTAGCCGGCGTTCACGGCGTCGAAGGCCAGGTTCTGGATGGCGACGTTCACCGAGACGCCGACGCCCACCAGGGTGCGCACGCCTTCGTTGCGCAGCAGCCAGTCGAGCTCCGTGCCGTGGAAGGGCGAGAGCCCGTGGAGCCGGCGCAGCACCAGATCGGATTCGGCCTGGCGGATCTCGGGGACCAGCCGCGCCGCCTCGCTTCCCGGAAGCAGGGGAGCGGGGGACCTGGCCATGTATCCGAAGATCCGGGCGTTGCGGTTGGCGCCCTGCCCGTCGGCCCGGCGCTCGGCCAGGCAGTGCACGACGGTCACGCCGGCGCTCCGCGCCGCCTCCACGAGTCGCGCCACCTGACTCACCAGGTACACGCCCGCCGCCGCCGCGGCCAGCTCGGGAAGCGGAGACCCGGCGCCGATCACGCCCTGCTGGCACTCCTGGGTGACGAGGGCCGTGTGGTCGGGATGGACGCGTTCCGCGAGCGGTACTGCCATGGCGCCTCCGAGTGCCCGGCATGCATAGCAGCTCGCGGCCGACCGGACCCGGAAGGGGATGGGCTATCTTCGGACTCCTCGATCGCGCGCCTTCGCCGCGCGGCTTCGATGCGCGCCATCGACGCACGCCGTCGACACACGCATCTCGGAGGGGACATGTCCGATTACCACTACCAGCCGCTCTTCGAGCACGGCGGGGACGACGAGACGCCGTACCGACGCCTCGAGGAGGCGTCCGCCCACGTCTCCCGCGACACCTCGGGTGCGCTCCGGGTCGGCGGCGAGGCGCTCCGGCTGCTGGCCGCCGAGGCGCTGGACGACGTCTCGCATCTGCTCCGACCCGGCCACCTGGCCCAGCTGCGCAAGATCCTGGACGACCCGGAGGCGTCGGCGAACGACCGCTTCGTCGCCTTCGAGCTGCTCACGAACGCCAACATCGCCGCGGGGCGCGAGCTGCCGAGCTGTCAGGACACGGGTACCGCCATCGTGGTGGCGTACAAGGGCGAGGACGTCCGGACCGGAATCGACGATGCCGAGGCGCTCTCCCGCGGCATCTACGACACCTACCAGCGCAAGAACCTGCGCTACTCGCAGATGGCCCCGCTCGATCTCTACACCGAGAAGAACACCGGCACGAACCTGCCGGCCCAGGTCGAGATCTACGCCAAGCCCGGGGCCGAGTACCGCTTCCTGTTCCTGGCCAAGGGGGGCGGCTCGGCGAACAAGACCTTCCTCTACCAGGAGACGAAGGCCCTCCTCAACCCGACCTCCCTGATGCGCTTTCTCGAGGAGAAGATCCGCTCCATCGGAACCTCCGCATGTCCTCCCTACCACCTGGCGGTCGTCATCGGTGGGACCTCGGCGGAGATGACGCTCAAGACCGTGAAGCTGGCCAGCGCCCGCTACCTCGACGACCTCCCCACGTCGGGCAACGCTCTGGGGCGCGCCTTCCGCGACCCGGAGCTCGAGGAGCAGATCCAGCGTCTGTGCAACGAGATCGGGATCGGCGCCCAGTTCGGCGGCAAGTACTTCGCCCACGACGTGCGGGTGATTCGCCTGCCGCGCCACGGGGCGTCGTGCCCCGTCGGCCTCGGGGTCTCCTGCTCCGCCGACCGCCAGATCCTGGCGCGCATCGACCGGGACGGGGTCTGGCTCGAGCAGCTCGAGGAGAATCCGGCGCGCTTCCTGCCCGAGGTGACGCCGGAGGAGCTCGGCGGCGCGGTGGTGAAGGTGGACCTGAACCGGCCGATGCCTGAGATCCTGAAGGAGCTCTCCCGGCACCCGGTGGCGACGCGGCTCTCCCTCAGCGGCCCGCTGATCGTGGCTCGGGACATCGCCCACGCGAAGCTCAAGGAACGGCTGGATGCCGGCGAGGATCTCCCCCAGTACTTCAAGGACCACATGATCTACTACGCCGGCCCGGCCAAGACACCCGAGGGTCGTGCCTCCGGGTCCTTCGGGCCGACCACCGCCGGGCGCATGGACTCCTACGTCGACCTGTTCCAGAGCCGCGGGGGCAGCATGGTCATGCTGGCGAAGGGCAACCGCTCGGCCCAGGTGCGCCAGGCCTGCGGCAAGCACGGCGGCTTCTACCTCGGCTCCATCGGAGGGCCCGCGGCGCGCCTCGCCGATCACAGCATCGTGAAGGTCGAGGTCCAGGAGTACGAGGAGCTGGGCATGGAGGCGATCTGGCGCATCGAGGTCGAGGACTTCCCGGCCTTCATCGTCGTCGACGACAAGGGCAACGACTTCTACGCCGACCTGATGGAGCGGCCGACGCCGACCCTGCAGATCCAGACTTAGCCCTCCGAAGCGGGCCGCCGTGAGCTACCTGCTGGAGTACGCCCTGGCCCTGGCGGCGTTCGGCGCGTTGCTGTGGCTGCCGGGCTACGCACTGGAACGGGCGCTGTGGCGTCGCCAGGCGCTCGGGGGCCTGCGCGGGCTGGCGAGGGTCGCCCTCGGACTGGTTTTCTGGACGGCCTGTGCGTTCGGGCTGGCGACGGCCGGAGCGCTGGCGCGGGGGCCCGCCGCGGCGCTGGCCGGGGTCGCAGCGCTGGCCGCCCTCGCTGCGCGCGCGCGCTGGCCCGAGGCAGCGGACCCGGCGCACGGCGCCCGCGACACGGCGCTGTTCGCGGCGGTCTCCACGCTGGTCTGTCTGCCGCTCTTCGCGCTGGCCGCGGGTCCGTCCGTGTCGTGGGACGCGAACACCTATCACCTGACCCTTCCGCGCATCTATCTGGCCGCCGGCGGCTTCCGGCCGATCGCGATGAGCGTGTACTCCAACTGGCCTCTCGGAACGGAGCTGCTCTTCGCCCTGGCCATGCTGGCGAAGGACTACGTGCTCGCGAAGCTCCTCCACTTCGGGTTCGGCCTGCTGTGCGTCTACGCCGGCTACGTGGGGTGCCGTGCGCTACACCGTCCGCTGTCCGGGTGGCTCGCGCTGCCGCTCTTCCTGACGAGCGAGATCGTCATCCTCGAGTTCACGATCGCCTACGTCGATCTCGCCCAGGCCTTCTTCGTCACGGCGGGCTTCGTCTTCATGCTGCGCGCCGTCGGTCGAACCGCGGATGCATCCGGCTGCCTGCTGCTCTCGGGTCTGTGCTGCGGTCTCGCGAGCGGGGTGAAGGTGACGGGGCTCGCGTCCGCGGCGGTGATCGGCGTCCTGTACGCGCCGGCACTGGACGAAGCCCGTCGGCGCGGAGCGCTGCGCAAGCGCCTCCTCGACTTCGGACTGCGCTTCGCGCTCCCGGTCCTGGTGCTGTGGCTGCCCTGGGCCGCCAAGGCGGCCTGGTACACGGGCAACCCGGTCTATCCGCTGTTCTACGAAGCGCTGGGAGGCGTGGATTGGAGCCCGGAGCTGGCGGAGCGCTTCCGCTCCTGGCAGCGCTCGATCGGGATGGGCCGGGAAGCGCTCGACTACGCGCTGTTGCCCGTTCGCATCTTCCTCGAGGGAGGTCCCGGCTACGCGCGCTTCGACGGGCGTCTCCATCCCGTCTGGGTGGCCCTGGTCCCGTTCGCGCTCCTGGTCGGTTGGAGGCTGCGCCTGGTGCGCAGCGGCCTTGCGGCTGCGGCGCTCTGGCTCGCGATCTGGAGCCTGGGCTCGCAGCAGATGCGCTTCCTGATTCCGATGCTCCCGCTGCTCTCGATGGCCTGTGCGAGCGCGGTGGTGGAGGCGATCGACCGCTACGTCGCGCCTCGATGGCGACGGGGCGTGGCCGTCGCGGCCGTCGCGGCGGCCGCGCTCCTCGCCGTCTCGGCCCAGACGGAGGCGATCCGCCTCGCAGCGGCCAGTCTCGGGCGCGATGCGGAAGACCGGAGTGCGCTGCGGGCCGCGGCCGCGCATCCGGTCTACCGCTACGTCGATCGGGAGCTACGCGAGGACGCGAAGCTGCTGCTTCTCGGCACCAATCACGGCTTCTTCCTCGAGCGCGAGTACCTGGCCGACAGCTTCTTCGAGGCCTCCCAGATCGCCGACTGGCTCTCCGGCGCGGCGGACGCCGACGCGGCCCGCGCGCTCCTCGAGACGCGCGGCGTCACCCACCTGCTGGTCGAGCGCCCGGGCTTTCCGGTCGCCTGGCCGGAGGGGCTGCGCGCACTGCTCGAGGACCGGGAGCGGACCCGCCTGCGCTACCGCGCGCAGGACGGGCGCTTCCGCGTCCTCGAGCTGGTGCCGGAGCAGCCGGAGCGGTGATGCCGGGAGCGGGGCAGGGCGCGCGAACGGGGGAGGCCCGGAAGACGTCGTGGGGCTGGGGCGTCCTGGCCGCGCTGCTCGCCGTCGGCCTCACGCGCGCCGTCGCGCTGGCCTGGGTGGCGGACGACGCCTTCATCTCCATCCGCTACGCGGAGAACCTGCTCGACGGACACGGGCTCGTGTACAACGCCGGAGAGCGCGTCGAAGGCTACACGAACCTGCTCTGGACCCTCGCCCTGGCCGGGGCCGCGTGGGCAGGCCTTCCCGTCGTCGCGGCGTCCCAGTGGCTGGGAATCGCGGCCTATGCGGCGTTGGTGGCGTGTCTCGCGAACGCCTCGTGGCAGCGCCGCCGGCGGCGCGGGGTCTTCCTGCCGCTGGCGGCCGCCGTCGTGTGCGTGGCGGACGACTTCCACGTCTGGGCCAGTGGCGGCCTCGAGACCATGCTCTTCACCGCGCTCGCGGTCCAGGGCCTGCTGCTCACCCGCGGCGGGGGGACGGGACTCGGGCGTCCGCTGGCGGCGGGCGGGGTCTTCTCGCTGCTGGTGCTGACGCGGCCCGATGGACTGCTCTTCGCCGCGGCGGGTCTGGCCGCGACCTGGCTGCTGCCCGGGACCCCGCCTTCCGCACCCGACCGCCGCGCCAGACGGCTGCTCGCGACGGCCGTGCCCCTGGGCGCGACGCTGGCGGCGCTGCTCGCGTTCAAGCTCGCCTACTACGGCGAGCTGCTGCCCACCGCGTTCTACTCGAAGTCCGTGCTGCGACCCTATCCCAGCCAGGGCCTCGTCTATCTCGGGCTCTACCTGGCGAAGAGCTGGTACCTGCTGCCGGCGCTGCTGGCAGCGCTCTTCGTGCTGGCGCGCTCGCCGCATCGGGACGCCCGCTGCGAGGACGCGGAGGCGTGGCTCTGGCTGGCGACCGCCGGGCTCTTCGTGGCCTACCTGGTACACGTCGGGGGCGACTTCATGTTCGCGCGGCGACTGGTGCCCGCGCTTCCGTTCCTGCTGCTGGCGCTCGAGGACGTCGTGGCGCGGAGGGCGCGGTCCCCCTGGCGCACCGCCCTGGCGGCGGCCTGCGTCGTGGCCGCGGCGCTGCCGATCCCCCTCTACGACGAGGGCCGGCTCCGGATCCGCGGCGTGGCCGACGAGAGACGCTTCTACACGCAGCAGGTGATCGAGGTGCGGCGCCGGCAGGCGGAGCTGGTCGGCGACGTCCTGGCGGGTCTCCCGGTTCGCGTGGTCTTCGAGGGAGGGATGTGCGTGTTCGGCTACTACAGCCGGCTTCCCTACCTGGTGGAGATGACGGGCCTCACCCAGTACTCGCTGGCCCGGCTGCCGCTCGCCCGCCGCGGCTACATCGGGCACGAGAAGCGCGCCACCGACGCCTGGCTGAGCGAGAACGGGATCCATCTGGTGATCGAGCATCGTTTCCCGCCCATCGAGATCCCGCCACAGCTCCGTTTCGACGAGATCCACTTCGGCAATCTCGTCCGGGGTCGCATCCACCGCTACGAGGCGGCGGTGCTGGATCCCCTGCGCGACGACCCGCGCGTGCGCTTCACCCCCATCGAGCAGGTGATCGCGCGCACGCGGCGCACGCTCGAGCTGGGGAGCCTGGGCGAGGCGGAGAGCGCCCTGGAACGTCTGGATCGCTACTACCTGCGCGGCGCCGGAGCGCGGGGCCGCGCGCTGCGGCAGGAGCTGCGCGCGCTGCTCGCGACGCGCCGCTCGCCGGCGCGGTAACGCGGTAGCGCGACCGCCCTCGTATACTGCGAAGGTGGCTGCAGGCACGCCGAGCAATCGCCGGGCGCGCTGGCCGCTGGCTGCGCTGGCGATCCTCGTGCCCCTGGCCGGCCTGGCGGCCGTCGATCTGACCCTGCGCGGGCTGTCCTGGGTGCCGCCCGACGATCCGCTGCTCTTCTTCCTGGAGAGTCGCCAGGATCGCTTCTCTCCCTTCGTCCCGGGGCCGGGCTCGTCCCGGGTGATCGCGCCCGATCTCGTGAACGACGGCGACGGCCTCCGCGGCGTGCGCGGTCTGCGCAAGGGACGCCAGTTCCTGTACCCGGGCTTTCGGCCGGCATCGCTGCCGGCGCCGAAGCCGGAGGGGGCGCTGCGGATCTTCGCGCTCGGCGGGTCGAGCACCTACGGCCTCTACGTGGGAGCGGAGGCCGCCTTCCCCGCGCGGCTCGAGCAGCGGCTGCGGGCGGCGCTCCCCGGGCGGAGCGTCCAGGTGGTGAACCTGGGCTGCGCGGGGTGGGCCAGCGACCGGGTCGCCAACCTGCTGGATGCGGTGCTCGCCCTCGAGCCGGACCTGGTGGTGGTCTACGCCGGCCACAACGAGATGCTGGGCGGTCCGGTGGACTGGGCGGACGGCCTGCCGCCCGGGCTGAGGCTGCGCGCGCGCCTGCTCTCGGTCTCGACGCTCTTCGCCTGGCTCAACCACGCGCTGGCCAGCACCCTCCGCTCGGCCGAGGCCGAGATGATCCGCGAGGAGGTGGCGGCAATGCGCGTCGGCCACATCCCCACCTACGTCCCCGAGGAGGTGCCGAGCGGCGAACGTCCTCGTCCGACGGCGGCGTTCCGGGATGCGGCGTCGCGCCGCTTCGCGCGCAACGCGGAGCGCATGCTTGCGACCACCCGACGCGCCGGAGTCCCGCTGCTCTTCGTGCTGCCCGTGGCGAACCTGAATGCGCCGCCGGCGATCTCGCTCCACCCCCCGGACTTCCACGCGGAGGCGGTGTTCCACGCCCACCTCCGCGCCGCGCAGGCCCTGCAGGAGGCGGGACGCTTCGACGCAGCGCTCGAGCGCCTGGACCGGGCCGCCGCCCTCTCTCCGGAGCACGCACTCGTCCAGTTCCGCCGCGGCAAGCTCCTGAGCTCGGCCGGGCGAGGGGAGGAGGCGCGGCGCACGCTGCGGCGTGCCGTGGACCTCGATGCGCGCACCCACCGGATCACGACGCCTCTCGAGAAGGCCCTGCTCGCCGTCCTCCTGCGGGAGGACGCGCCGTGGGTCGATCCGCGTCCCGCATTCCACGCCGCGCTGGATCCGGACGCGGCGCGCATCCTGTTCGTCGATCACCTGCACCCGAGTGCGACCGGCCATGCACGTCTGGCCGAGCTCGTGGCTCCCGAGGTGATGCGTCTCATCGGAGAGGATGCGCAGCCCCGCCTCGGCGCGGACGGCGAGCCCTAAGGGGCGTCGTCCGCGTCGGGCCTCGGGGGGCGCGTCGGCCCGATACACTGCGCGAATGGAGGCAGCCGACAGGACGCGCGGGCGGGGGCTCCGCGGCTCGATCCGGTGGCCTCTCCTCGCGGCGCTGCAGGGGATCGCGGGCGCAGCGCTGGCCTGTGCGCCGGCCCCGGAGCAGGGGGTTCCCGAGCGGATCGTCCTCCTCGTCGTCGACACGCTGCGGCGCGATCGCCTCTCGCCCTACGGCGCCGAGACCGCGACCCCGAACATCCAGGCGTTGGCGGATCGGGGTCAGACGTTCACGAACGTGCTCTCCGCCTTCCACCAGACCTCGATGTCGATGGGGGCGCTGTTCACGGGACGCACGCCGAGCATCGAGTCGGCGGAGCCGGGGAAGACCCTGTTCTGGAATCGGCTCTCGTGGTGCGGACTGGCGCGCTTCGCGCGGGACGGCGATCCGCCGGCCTGCATTCCGCACCGGCTCCCCACCCTTGCCGAACGACTGCGCGACGCCGGGTACTGGACGATCGGCATCGCCTCCAACGAGTTCCTCTACGAGCCCTTCGGCTATTCGAGAGGATTCGAGGACTGGGTCGAGGTGGGACGCCAGCCGGGTCTGCCGGTCGCGCGCCAGAAGCCGCCGGAGGGCGGGGCCGCCGCGCCCGCCGCGCCGGCTGCGCCGCCCGCGGAGTGGACCCTGGTGCGCTGGCCCTTCGTCAACCGCGCCGCTGTCTCCGCCGTGGCGCGCCGCCCCCGGGACCGGTTCTTCCTCTACGTCCACTACATGGACGTGCACGACCACCACTTCGAGCGCCGCCCCTACGACGAAGCCGTGGCCTCGGTGGACGAGGCCGTGGGACGCCTGCTGGGTCGCCTGGAGCAGGCCGGACTCCTCGAGGACGCGGTCGTGCTCCTCACCTCGGATCACGGCGAGCGACTCGACGAGAAGCGGCCGGTCCGCAGCGGCCGACAGCACAACGGCAATCCCTCGTTCCAGGAGCTGCTGCGGGTTCCGCTGATCGCCGCTCCGGCGATCGATCCCCGACCCGATCGCTTCCTGCGCGGACAGGATCTGTACCGCCTGATCCTCGGGATCGCCGGGGTCGCGTCCGAGTCCGAAGTGGAGCTCGAGGCGGACGAGCACTTCGTCGGCGAGGCGAACTTCCGGACCTATCTGAAAGGGCGCTGGAAGAGCATGCATCACCGAGCGGGCAACCGGTTCCATCTCTTCGATCTCGAGAGCGATCCGGACGAGCTCCACGACGTCGCCGCGCGACATCCGGATCGGGTCGCGGCGCACCGTCTCCGCGTCGAGGCGCTGAGCCGACGCCTCGAGACGCAGCGCGAGCTCGGCGAAAGGCTCTCGACGGACGAGGAGCGACGTCTGCGCGCGCTCGGCTACCTCGAGTAGTCTCGCGGCCCAGCTACAAGCCGAACGCGTACCGCATCCATTCCCAGTAGTCGCGTACGCGCGGGTGGTCTCCCAGCGCCGGGCCGCGCTCGGCGGCGAGCCGGCGGGCCTCGTCGCAGCGGTCCAGCGTGCAGAGCGTGAACAGGCGCAGCGCCAGCGCCCACTCCTGCGTCTCCGGCGCCCGTTCGGCCCGCGCGAGCGCCTCCAGGGCTTCGAGCGGCCGGCGCTCGGCGAGATGCCCGATCGCGATGTGGAGCTGCGCCCGGGGCTCGCGCCGCAGCGCCTGCGGAGCCCGCGCGACGATGCGCTGCGCATCGCCGTCGCTTCCCAGGAGCCAGAGCACCGGCGCGCGCAGCCCGGATCCGGCCAGCACCGCCCGGAGGTCGCCGAGGCGCTCGGACCAGCGATCGCTGCGGATCCCTTCCGAGAAGCTGTCGAGCAGGCGCTGGAGCTCGAAGTAGGGAAGGGCGGCGGCGACGAGCTCGGGAGGCCACAGGCGTCGGATCAGCTCGTCGCGCACGAAGCGCTCGCGCGCTCGCTGCGGCGTGAGCCAGTCGGCGTAGAGCGCGCTCTGCGCCTCGATCGAGCGGCTGGGCGCTCGGATCCGCTTCGGCCAGTCGTCCACCAGCGCCGGCACGTCCCGGACCCGGGCGCGGAGGTCCTCGGCGCCGACGAGGAAGTGCGCGCCGAGCTGCTCGGGGAGCTCGAGGCCCAGGGTCTCGAGCTCGCGCCGGAGCTCCGGAGTCCGCCAGGGGCGCCGGAAGCGCTGCGCCGGGACGGGGCCGCGGGCGTCGCGCGTACCCATCAGCATCAGGTTGAAGCCCATCCCCCGCCACAGGGAGCAGTCCTCGAACACGTCGCAGAAGGCGCGCACGATGGAGAGGGCGGCGCGGTCGCTGAGCTGGAAGATCGGCAGCCAGTACGTCGCGATCCCGCCCGGCGAGAGGCGCTCGCGCAAAAGCGCGAAGTACTCCCGCGTGTAGAGGTTCACCACGCCCGCCAGCATGGGGGGTGGCGGCTCGCCCGTGATCAGGTCGTAGCGGTCCGATGCGAGCTGGAGGAAGTGCCGGCCGTCCTCCACGTGGACCCGGACGCGCGGATCCCGCAGCGGATGCACGGCGGGGGAGACGAAGACCCGGTCGGAGAGCTCCAGGATGTCCCGGCTGATGTCCACCACGTCGATGTGCGCGATGTCGGGCGTCGCGACGAGCGCCCGGGCGGTGGTACCGATCCCGTAGCTGATGAGCAGGGCCCTCTCGACCCTTGGATGGACGGCCACCGGGAGATGCACGAAGAGCTCCATGTAGCGCCGCGACTGCACGTCGTTGGCGGACATCGAGAAGGAGTTGGTGAGCAGCCGCTGGTAGTAGGGCTCGCCCAGAAAGCGCGTCTCGAGCAGCAGCAGGGTCTCGTTCAGGCCCTCCCGCACGGTGATCGCGTCCTGCGTGACACGCTCGTAGCCGGCGAGCGGCCTGCGCAGATGGCGATCCCGCATGTCGCCGAAGGGAAACAGGACGAGACCGGTCGCGGCGAGCGCGGCACAGGCGGCGAGGACGCCGCGCGGTGACTGCTGGCGTCGCGCCAGCAGCGCGCCGATGGCTGCGTACAGCGCCCCGAGCGCGAAGAGGCTGCGCTCGATGCCCAGCGTGGGAAGCAGCACGAAGCCGGCACCGAGCGCGCCGAGAGCCGCTCCGGCTGTATTGGCGAGGGTGAGGGCGCCCGCCGTCGCCGCATCGCGGCTGCGGGCGGCGCGCAGGCCGGCGCCGGCCAGGACGAAGAAGGCGCCGGACGCCATGGAGACGGGCAGCATGAGCGGCGCTGCCAGGGCGAGGATCTCGCCCACGCGCGCGGGGCGCGCCTCTCCGAGCCACAGCGTCGCCGTGGGAAAGGCCGCATAGCCGAGGCCGCACAGGGCACTCGCGAGCAGGGCCAGGGGCGCCGCGATGCGAGGAGCGTCGGCCCGCCAGGAGAGGGCGCGGGCGGCGGCGAGGCCGCCGACGGCGATGCCCGCCAGCACCACGCCGAGCATGCAGGCAAAGGCCTCCGTATGGGTGACGACGTAGAGCGACAGGAAACGGAACCAGCAGACCTCCAGGGCCAGCAGCGCGAAGCCCGCGAGGAAGACGGCGAGACGCCACGGGGGGCCGCCGCGGATCGGCGCGGCGGAGGGGGTTCGGCGGACGGAAGAAGCGGCACCCGCGGCGCGCCGCGCCAGCGCCAGGGCGGCTGCGGCCGCGACGCCATCGAGCGCCGCCGCGGCGATCGCGGTGCCGCGTACGCCCAGGTTCCCGATGGCGAGCGTCTCCACGCCGATCGCGCCGACCACGCCTCCCAGGGTGTTCCAGCCGTAGAGCCGACCCAGCGCGACGCCGAAGCCGAGATCGCTCGCGGTAAGGGCCCGGACCAGCAACGGCAGGGTGAGGCCCATGGCGGTGGAGGGCAGGACCAGCAGTGCGAACGCGACGCCCAGGCGCAGCGCGTTGCCCAGTGCGGGCTGGTCGGACACCGCGCGCAGCCCGGACGCGAGGCCCGGTGCCAGCCGGGGAAGGCCCTCGACCAGCGCGACGCCGCTCACGGCGATCAGCACCTCGAGCAGCGCGAAGCTGCGCAGCGGGGACCTGAGCCGATCGCCGAAGCGCGCGGCGAGGCCGTTCCCGAGACCGAGACCCGCCATGAACGCGGCGAGCACCAGGCTCGACGCCCACACGCTGCTCCCAAAGGCCAGCCGGGCCTGCCGGAACCACAACGCCTCGAAGGCGAGCGCCGCCGCCCCGGAGAGGAAGAAGACGAAGGGGAGCGAGGGCGCCGGCGGGCGCATGGCGCGGAGGCATAGCACGCGCCCTCCCGGCATGGCTCGGCGCCTTCCCGGCATGACTCGGCGGCCTCCCGGCGGCCGGCCCCTCGACTCGACTTAGTCAACCGGCTAAGTTGCTGGGGCGCTCCCGGACGCCTCGAGCGCGCACGAAGGTTCGGTTTGCCCCGCAGCGATTCACGCCAGCGCATCCTGGACGCCGCCGAGCGGCTCTTCGCCCAGAAGGGCATGCAGGCCACGTCCCTTCGCGACATCGGCGCCGCCGCGCGGGCCAATACCGGCTCCATCTACTTCCACTTCCGCACCAAGGCCGACCTGGTCCGCGAGGTCTTCGCC
>JAAUYK010033878.1_pt1 | contig 22765 bp, 17 predicted proteins | sample 7278021 | NCBI WGS metagenome assembly JAAUYK01 (sample SAMN14350223, study PRJNA611818) | marine sediment metagenome | isolation source: surface marine sediment (1.8m) | place: French Polynesia: Moorea | collected 2018-08
AGTGAGCGCTACTGCCCTGGCATTGACGCTGGCCTGTCGAATCCATGAGTTAGACGAAAACACCCAACATACCCAAAGCAAATCTGATTAATATGTCTTTTTTTGATACCATACCGTGGATGATATGGCTTGTAACTCTGCCCTTAGCCGCAGCAATTTTGACATTTCTATTTCCACGGATTGCGGCCGGTTTGAGTTTGCTCATGGGTTTTGCGATGTCGATTCCGGCAATCGGGCTTTGTATGCAGGTTGTTCGAATGGGCTCTCAACGGTATGCGATTGGTGGCTGGGGTGCTCCGCTCGGAATCGAGCTTTATGCGGACGGACTTGCCACCGCTATGATTGCCCTGACAGCACTTGTGGCGCTGAGCACAACCGTATATGCGAGGTCGTATTTTTCACATACGCAACCGATTCAAGACCAGCCCGAACGCCCGAGCACGGATTATTTTTGGCCGTTATGGATGTTTTTATGGGCAGCATTGAACGCACTTTTTCTATCCGGCGATATTTTCAATTTATACGTTACCCTGGAACTCACCAGTCTTTCTGCAGTTGCCCTCGTGGCCCTGGCCGGTGGTGCTGCGCTCAAAGCAGCCATGCGATATCTGCTCGTAAGCCTACTGGGATCTTTGATCTATTTATTGGGAGTCGTTTATTTATACGCATTTACAGGCACACTCAGTTTGAGTGCCCTCGGAAGTCGCATTGACGGTTCATTGGCTTGCTTGACCGCTTTAGCCCTGATGGCCGGCGGTTTGATTATGAAAACCGCTCTATTTCCCATGCATTTTTGGCTCCCTCCCGCCCATGCCAGTGCGCCGGCTCCGGTCAGTGCAGCGCTATCCGGGCTGGTTGTTAAGGCTTCTTTTTATCTTTTGCTGCGGCTCTGGTTTGATGTTTTCATGACGGCGGTCACGGTACCCATTTCCGATATCCTCGGCCTGATGGGCGCTGCAGCTGTTTTTTGGGGTTCAATCAATGCGCTTAGAGCTAAACGCCTAAAGCTTTTAGTCGCCTATTCAACTGTGGCGCAGTTAGGTTATTTATTTCTGGTCTTTCCACTGGTTGGGACACTTAAAGATGGCGTAACAGCCTGGCTTGGGTGTATCTATTTTATTCTTGCGCATGCCTGTGCCAAGGCAGCGGCATTTTTTTCGGCAGGTGCTATCCGATACGCCTTGGGTCACGATAATATCGATGATATGGTTGGTATCGTTCGCTGCCTGCCGGTACCCGTTTTCGCTTTTGCAATCGCGGGTATCAGCCTAATTGGTTTGCCACCCAGCGGTGGTTTCATCGCCAAGTGGCTTTTGATCAACGCAGCCCTGGTTCACGGCCAGTGGTGGTGGGTGGTTTTAATTTTAGCCGGCGGGCTGTTTTCCGCCGCCTATATATTCAGGGTTTTCTCCAAAACATTTGCGTATAAAACGGAATTCGTTGACGCTCACCCCATATCGTTAAGCTTTCAATACCCGGCCCTCGGGTTAGCGCTTTTGACACTCGTGTTGGGGATCATCGCGCCCTACCCGTTGACGTTGCTGCTTATCGATTCCCCGCTGAGCGGCCCGGTTCTTCAAATGGTCTTGCCATGAGTTTTGATGCTTTTTTGCCCCTAATCATTATTCTAAGCTCACTGATTCCCGGTATCATCATTTTCATGTTGCCGGAAGCCCGCCACGGTTGGCGTACGCTTTTAAACATGCTCGGCGCCTCGATCAAAATGCTGCTGATCGGTGTCATGATCTGGGGTATTTTTAATGGTCATGTTTACGAAACGCGTCTGCCATTATTGCCGGGTTTGGATTTGGTGTTACATGCCGATAAAATGTCAGTGCTCATCGCAGCTTTGTCCGCTATTTTATGGTTTGTGACCACCATTTACGCGATTGGTTACCTGGAAGATTCACCACAGCCCCGCAGCCGGTTTTTCGGGTTTTTCAGCTTGTGTGTGAGTTCAACCATGGGTATTGCATTGGCCGGCAATTTGATGACCTTCTTGCTGTTTTATGAAATGTTGACGATTTCCACCTATCCGCTGGTTGTTCATCGCGGAACAAATAAAAGCATGCGGGCCGGCCAAATTTACCTAGCCTATACCCTTAGCGGTGGGACGGTGCTGCTGCTCGCCATCGCCTGGCTAAAATCTCTGGTCGGCCCCCTGGATTTTACGGCAGGGGGCATGCTGGCAGGTTTTGCACAGCAGTATCATCATGAATTCAAAATCATTTTTTTTCTATTAATTGCCGGTTTGGGGGTAAAAGCGGCACTGGTTCCGCTACACGGCTGGCTGCCAATGGCAATGATCGCCCCGGCACCCGTAAGTGCTTTACTTCACGCCGTAGCCGTCGTTAAAGCCGGGGCCTTTGGTATTGTAAGGGTTGTGTATGATGTTTACGGTGTTGAGCTGGCACAGCAATTGGGACTGCTAAATCCGTTGGCCTATCTGGCTTCTTTTACCATCATATACGGCTCAGTAAAGGCCCTATACCAGGATGAATTAAAAAAGCGATTGGCCTATTCCACGGTGAGCCAGGTTTCCTATATTGCTCTGGGGGCCGGCCTTTTTGGTCCAATTGCGACCATTGGCGGAGTGGTTCATCTGGTTCATCAAGGATTAATGAAAATCACTCTTTTTTTCTGCGCAGGAAATTTGGCCGAAACTCTGGGCATCCATCACGTTGGCGAAATAAACGGCGCGGGACGCCGGATGCCCTGGACGATGGCCGCATTTACCATCGGTGCCATGGGAATGATCGGCATACCGCCGATGGCCGGTTTTATCAGCAAGTGGTATCTGGGAACAGGGGCTTTGGCCGCCGGCCAAGATTGGGTTATCCTCGTGCTGCTATCCAGCAGCATACTGAACGCCGGCTATTTTTTACCGATCATTTATAGGGCCTGGTTCAAGGAGCCCCCTGACACCTGGCCCGCCGAGCATGTTTTCGGCAGGTTGGAAACTCATTGGTTGCTTTTTATACCACCTTTGATTACCGCATTTTTGGCGCTGATGGTCGGTTTGCTGGCGGATGCACCATTTAGTCCCTTGGAGTGGACACGCCTGATTGCAGCAGCAGAGTACAGTCCATAATCGCTATGAATTCAACATTATCTTTCTCAAATCAGCTTTTGATCATCTTGACAGCGGTGTTGCCCCTTATTTTAGGCCTCTGTTATGCCGTTCGAGGGTGGCGGACCGCTTTTTTTAGATTGGCACCATGGTCGGCTTTGCCGGCTCTGGCTGTAAGTGTAACAGGCCCGTTCGGCGGGCATGTCGAGTTGACCTGGTTTCTACTTGAAATACAATTGGGCTTGGATGCCGTTGCACGCACATTTTTATTTTTCACGGCGCTGTTGTGGTTTTTATCCGGGATCTACGGTCAGCGGTATTTGGCCACCGATCCTCGTCGATCACGCTTTTTTTTCTTTTATTTGCTGGCGATGAGCGGCAATTTCGGCCTGATTATCGCCCAGGATATGATCACTTTTTATGTGTTTTTTGCGATAATGAGTTTTTCTTCCTACGGTCTGGTGGTCCATAATCAGGACAAGGATGCCCTTCGAGCTGGAAAAATCTATATCATTTTGGTTATCGTCGGTGAAATTTTACTGTTCACAGCATTGGCGCTGATTTTTCGGACAACCGGCTCATTGAGCCTGAATGCGATAACATCGATACCGTTAAACCATCTGGTCATTTTGCTTGTGCTGGTTGGATTTGGCATCAAGGCCGGCGCCTTACCGTTGCATGTTTGGCTACCGTTAGCGCATCCGGCGGCCCCGACACCGGCCAGTGCGGTCTTGAGCGGTGCCATGATCAAAGCGGGCTTGCTCGGATGGCTGCGATTTCTTCCGTGGGGACAGCCTGCAGCGGCAATCTGGGGCTCACCCTGCATTGTTGCCGGCATGCTGGCTGCCTTTTTCGGGGTGATCGTGGGCCTGAATCAAAAAAATCCCAAAACACTTCTGGCTTATTCCAGCATCAGTCAAATGGGCCTGATGACAGCCGGTATCGGAATAGGGCTTTTATTACCCGATGCTGCACCTTTGGTGATCGCAGCAGTTTCGGTCTATGCCGTCCACCACGGTTTTGCCAAAGGTGCGCTTTTCCTCAGTGTCGGTTTCACATCGGGCACAGTAAAAAATTATTGGATGCGTGTTTTCTTGGCGGGAGGAACCGGCCTGGCAGCTTTAGCGCTGGCCGGGGCACCTTTTACCAGCGGCATGATTGCGAAAACAGCATTAAAATCTACCGTTAATCTGTTGGGGGGCCCCGGGTCTGAATGGCTTAATTTTTTGCTGCCGTTTGCTGCTGTGGGAACATCGCTATTGATGATTTGTTTCTTGCGTTTGATACGACCCGATCAATCCAAAGACGATCATCTGTCAGCGGGGTTGTGGCTGCCGTGGATGTTTGTGGTCATGCTTGTCGTCATCGCAGTATGGTATTTGGCTGAGGCCAGGCTGGCTGTTAGCAAAGCACTCAGCCCCACAACGCTGTGGGTTGCAACCTGGCCGGTAGGTCTCAGTGTCGGCCTCTACAGCATTTTTTATTTTTTTAGGCGCAAAAGCGATCGCAAAATAGAGCACATCATACCGGCCGGCGATATATTGGCAATGTTTAACCGCATACCGTTAGATCGTATTTCCAATTGGCTCCAAAAATTGCTGCAAATCCCGGGGGTTATAAAGGCGCATATCAACGATATCACCCAGCGTTTTTCAAAACGATTCATACGACAGGATTTATTGGATCAACTCGAGCAAAGGCTGGTCCGCTGGCCGATGGCAGGTATTCTGTTTGCTGGTCTTATATGTGCTTTTTTATTCATGTTGGCCGTTGGCTGACTTTACCGGCGACATACGCCTGGGATTTTCTAAAGCGGTATCCGGCGTAAGCAAGCGCCAAGATCAAGGCCGAATTTCGTTAGCGCGCTCTGCAATACCATCCTGCGAATTTCATGGCTTAATGACCGCTTTGAGCCTCAACCTGGCGGCGCAGTTCTATGGCCAACTCCGGCGGAATATTCAAACGCGCAGCCAGCATATTCAAGTAGGATTCCTCGGCGGCGGTATCCACATCGATAGCCAGCAAGGAGGCGATATAGATTTCAGCCGCCACTTCGGGGCTGGTAGCACTTGCGACGATCTCATCCATGTCCACCGGCCGCCCCATTTCCGCCACCAGCAAGCCCCGACTTTCGGGATCCAGACCCAACGACTCGATCCGCTGAAAAATGGCCTGGCTTTCCTGAGCATCGAGCCGCCCGTCTGATCTTGCCGCTGCAATCATGGCGCGAACCAGGGTCAATCCCAGTGACGCCTGACCGGCCGAGTCATCTTTGGCCGGTAAGAACGCCGATCCCTCGGGAGCCGGGGCAAGCTCAGTATCAACAGGTTGAGGTGCAACGTTATCAGCAGTGCCTTGGCCGGAGCTGTACCGCTGGTATGCGGCATAGGCGAGCGCTCCGACGGCAGCAATTCCACCCATTTTGAGGGCTTTTTTGCCCATTTTGCGGCCCGATTTGTTGGTTAATAGATTGCCGGCCAGTCCGCCGGCCAATCCACCGGCAAAACCGCCAGCCGCACCGCTTCCAAGCAGCTGACCTAACAACTTGTTCATATCGGCCATGATCTTCGCTTCCTTTTTTTTATTTTTTTGTTGAATTGGTAAATTGAGTTCTAATAATAACTAAGTTGGAACCAAAAAAATATATCGGCGCCGAAAAATGTCAAGTATCCAGTTTTTAATTCGGCAAACACTATGGAGAACTTGCCAAAAGCAGGCGCTTGCCATGGGCAAATGGCAGAACCGGACACTCAGAAACAAGGTGTCCAGTGGCCATCTTATAATGCATATGGGCTCAACTTTATCTCAACGAAAAATACCAGCTACAACCGATGACAAGGAGTTTTTTGAATGGAGACACTTTTTAGCCAACACTGGCATGCAACAGACCCCAAAAATGCCGCTCGTTTTCTTGACAGCAATCTGGAATTCGGTCTTGACCAGTTTGAAACACGTCGCCGCCAGGCGCATTTCGGCCCCAACATCCTCACACCGAAAAAGAAGCAAAATCCACTGCTGCTGTTCATGCAGCAATTTCACCAGCCCCTGGTTTACATCCTCATTGCCGCTGCTGTGGTGACCATTTTTCTGCAGGAATGGGTTGAGTCCTCTTTTATAGCCGGCGTCATTCTGATCAACGCCATCATCGGCTTTCTGCAGGAGTCAAAAGCCGTGGCGGCTATTGAAGCTCTGGCGCAGTCCATGAAGACCGAAGCTACGGTCATTCGATCCGGCCGGCAGGAGAGAGTGGATGCGGCGGTCCTTGTTCCTGGCGACATTGTTCTGCTGCAAAGCGGCGAGAAAGTGCCGTCCGACATGCGCCTTTTCGATGTTCATACATTGCGTGTGGACGAATCTGCCTTGACCGGCGAATCTGTTCCGGTTGACAAAGTGCATGATTCTTTGGACCGCAGCCTGCCATTGGCGGATCGCATCAACATGGCCTATGCCTCAACACTGGTGACCTATGGCCGAGCGACGGGTATCGTGACGGCCACCGGAGACAAAACCGAAGTGGGTCGCATTTCGAAGCTGATTTCGACCGCAACCGAACTGCAGACGCCGCTGACGCGCAAAATCACCCAGTTCAGCCGCTACCTGCTGGTCGTCATTTTACTGCTGGCAGGCTTGACTTTCTTTGTGGGGTTGTGGCGCGGTGAACCTCTGGTTGACATGTTTCTGGCTGCCGTTGCCCTTGCAGTAGGCGCGATCCCTGAGGGTATGCCGGCGGCCATAACCATCATGTTGGCCATGGGGGTGTCTCGTATGGCCAAACGTCAGGCCATCATCCGAAAGCTTCCAGCAGTCGAAACACTCGGTAGTACGACAGTCATCTGTTCCGACAAAACCGGTACCCTGACCCAGAATGAAATGACGGTGCAGGAGATCTTCACGGCAGCGGGCAGTTATTCTGTGGACGGGTCCGGCTACAACCCTGATGGGAAAATCAAACCCATTGGAGGAGACGCCTCCGCCCTTGATTCCGAGTCCTTCCGCGAATGCCTGATTTGTGGTGTATTGTGTAATGATAGTATGTATTCGGAAAATGAAGGGCAATGGAGAATAGACGGCGATCCCACTGAAGGAGCTCTGATTGTCGCGGCAGTCAAGGCCGGTATCGATCTCGAGCTGCTTCGCAAAAACCTCCCTCGCGATGACGAAATTCCATTTGATTCCGGTCGACAGTACATGGCCACCTTAAATTCGAACCCGAATACTGGCGAACGCTGCATCTACATGAAAGGCGCCCTCGAGACGATGTTGCACCGCTGCACATCAACACTGAACAAAAATGGCGAACTGATCGGGTTGAATCACGCCGATATATCTCAGGCGGCAACAGATCTCGCCGCTAAAGGCCTGAGGGTACTGACTTTCGCCAAATCCAAACCGCTCAGTGACGATCAGGGAATCGAACGGGCGGAAAAAGTGAATGATCTTATTTTTCTCGGGTTCCAGGCAATGATGGATCCGCCGCGGGAAAGCACGTACAAGGCGGTGGAGAGATGCCGGCGAGCGGGCATTGAAGTGAAAATGATCACTGGTGACCATGCCTTGACCGCTGAAGCCATTGCAAATCAAATCCAAATGTACGACCCCTCCGAAGACGGACAGCAGCCTGTTGTCCAAGGTGCTGAGATGGCTGAGATGAACGACGAGCGCCTCACCGAAGTTGCAAATAGCGCATTTGTGTTTGCACGAGTGACGCCGGAGCAGAAGCTGCGGCTGGTGGAGGCCTTGCAGGAAGAATCACATGTTGTTGCCATGACGGGCGACGGGGTCAACGACGCACCGGCGCTCCGCAAGGCCGATATCGGCGTTGCCATGGGGCATCAAGGCACTGAGGTTGCCAAGGAAGCAGCGGATATGGTGCTGTTGGATGATAATTTTGCCACTATTGTTGCCGCCGTCGAGGAAGGCAGAAGCGTGTTTGACAATCTAATTAAATTTATAGTCTGGACGCTGCCGACAAATCTCGGTGAAGGTTTGGTCATACTTGCAGCTGTTTTCGCGGGTGTGACACTGCCGATCCTGCCGATACAGATTCTGTGGATAAATATGAGCACCGCCGTGCTGCTCGGATTAATGCTGGCATTTGAGCCGCGGGAATCGGATATCATGCAGCGTACGCCGCGCGATCCCAAGCTGCCTATTTTGACCGGGGAATTGGTTTTCCGCATTTTTTTTGTGGGGTTTTTGATGTTGATAGGTGGTTTTGGTTTGTTCGAATTGGCGGAATTGCGCGGAATGGATATTGATCGGGCACGCACGATTGCGGTAAACGTGTTTATATTTACCGAAATTTTTTATCTGTTCAACAGCCGCTCTTTAAATTATTCTGTATTGCGCATCGGATTATTTACGAACCCCTGGGCGTTCGCCGGTGTAGCGGTTATGGTGATTTTGCAGATGCTTTTCACTTATTTGCCCCAAGCTAATTTTATATTCAAGAGTGCTCCCATTGGGTTGGCGGATTGGGCTAAAATACTGGGCTTCGCCTTGCTGGTCTTTTTTCTGGTGGAAATTGAAAAGGCGCTTCGTCAGCGCAGGAAGCAAAAAAAATCAAAACCGTAGAGGGGTCCATTATGAAACCGCGTTTGAGTTTTGCAATACTCTTTTTTTCTCTGGTAATGTGCACCGATCTGCTTCTGGCGAAATCCTACATCACCCAAAGTGATGTCCCGGCCGAGAGGGGTTTTCGTGCCGTAGCGCTTCTACAGGGGCTGGAGCATCCTTGGGGCATGGCCTGGCTGCCCAACGGTGATATAATCGTTACCGAGCGACCGGGAAGGTTGCGACGGGTGCAGGATGGCCGGCTTGCTTCTGGTTCGATTGCCGGAGTTCCGGAGGTTTTTGATTCCGGGCAGGGCGGACTGCTTGATGTCAGTCTGCACCCCCGATTTGAAAAAAACCGCCGAATCTACTTCACTTATGCGCATGGCAATAAAATTGCCAATCGCACCCGCGTGGCAGCTGCTGTTTTAAACGGTAACCAGCTTAAAAACTGGCAGGTGATTTTTGAAGTGGCGACCAACAAATTCGGCGGCCAGCATTTCGGCTCACGCCTGCTATGGCTGCAAGACGAAACCTTGCTTGTTTCCATCGGCGACGGGGGGAATCCGCCGGTCAGACTGGACGGCGATTGGATTCGCAAGCAAGCGCAAAACCGCCAGAGCCATTTGGGAAAGATCCTGCGTTTGAAAGATGACGGTTCTGTTCCGCCGGACAATCCTTTTACCAACTCCGCCGATGCCCAACCAGCGATCTTCAGCTATGGCCACCGCAATATTCAGGGAATGGCATACGATCCTCTGCGTTCGATGGTTTGGGCGTCAGAGCACGGCGCTTTGGGAGGCGATGAGCTCAATCTCGTCCAGGCGGGCAAAAATTACGGTTGGCCAACAGTAACCTTCAGTCGTGAATATTTTGACGGGTCCAAAATATCGCCGCACACATCCAAACCCGGCATGGTCGATCCTGTGGCGGTGTGGATGACGGCCATTGCACCTTCCGGAATGGTGGTTTACACCGGCAAGCAGTTTGAAAAATGGAGGGGAGACCTGTTTGTGGGCGGTCTGAAATCCCAGGACATTCGGCGCATCGACCTGAATGAGGCCGGCCAGGTTGTCGGCCAGTCTGCCCTGCGTATCGGCCAGCGGGTAAGGGATGTCCGCCAGGGGCCCGACGAGCTGCTGTATGTGCTGACTGACGAATCCAACGGCAGTCTTATACGCCTTGAGCCGGTTAGCGATCAAGAGTCGCCCCGCTCCCCTTAAAATTAGCTATGCGTCTGATAGTTCGGCACAAACCACATTAAATGGTCCACAGTAATTGTATGGCTTTAAAGTAAAGGACCCCCCTGAAGACAACCGGCAGGATGGTCTGTAACGGGTGGCAAATGTCGATGGCCTCACGTCCCGCAAAAGGTTCGATAGGGCTGTGCCGAAGGCGGCGGTGGCAGGTGATAGTCGACCTTTTCCGGCAAATCCTGATAGGGTTGGGACAGAATACCCAGCAGTTTTTCCATGACCGTAAAATCGGCCCGCTCCACAGCCGCCTCCAATGCCTCTTCCACACGGTGGTTGCGGGGAATGACCGCCGGGTTGTGGGTGTGCATGAGCCGGCAGGCTGCCTCCCAGGAATCGGGTTGCCGTTTTAGCCGGGCCTGCCAGCGCGCGAACCACTGCTTAAAATCCGGGGCCCGGAAAACAGAGGCTTCCGGCAAGGAACCCGATGATAGGTCGCGAAAGGTGTTGGTAAAATCCGCCCCTTGTCGATGCATGCAATCAAGCAGGTCCTCCACCAGGGCGCCGTCGTCCGCTTCCTGATTCAACAGTCCCAGTTTGGCCCGCATGCCCGCCAGCCAGTAATGACGGAAAATGTCTGAAAATCCATAGATTTTCTCGTTTGCCATCGATGCGGCCTCTTGCGGATCCTTGTGAATTATCGGCAACAGCGTTTCAGCAAACCGGGCAAGGTTCCACTGGGCGATCTGCGGCTGCTGACCGTAAGCGTATCGACCGCTGTGATCGATGGAACTGAAAACGGTATTCGGATCGTAGGCGTCCATGAACGCGCAGGGACCGTAATCGATGGTTTCACCGCAAAGGGCCATGTTGTCCGTGTTCATGACGCCGTGGATGAAGCCAACCAGCAGCCAGCGAGCTACCAGGGATGCCTGCCGCTCCATGACGGCCCCAAGCAAAGCAAGATAAGGATTGCCGTTCGTGGTCAGACCAGGAAAGTGGCGACGGATTGTGTAATCGGCCAGCGTACGGATTTCGTTGGGCTTGCCCCTCGCCACCGCATACTCGAAAGTGCCCACGCGGATATGACTAGCCGCCGTGCGGGTGAGAATTGCCCCCTGCAGGGCAGTTTCACGCAACACCGGTTCACCTGTGGTCACCACCGCGAGGCTGCGGGTTGTCGGTATGCCCAGTGCGTGCAGGGCCTCACTGATGATGTATTCCCGAAGCATCGGCCCCAAGGCAGCCCGCCCGTCTCCCTGCCGCGAAAACGGGGTCTTGCCAGACCCTTTGTACTGGATGTCGAAGCGCGCACCTTTCGGCGTCACTTGCTCGCCCAACAATATTGCCCGCCCATCGCCAAGCATGGTGAAAAAGCCGAATTGATGCCCGGCATAAGCCTGAGCGAGAGGCTCGGCCCCCTCGGGAATTTTGTTGCCCGAGAAAACGGCGGAGCCCTCGTCGCCCATTAGGACATCAGGATTCAGCCCTAAACACTGCGCCAGCGCCACGTTGAAAATCACGAGTTTCGGTGTGCGCACCGGGACTGGATTCAACCGGACATAAAAAGCCTCCGGCAACATCGTGTAGCTGTTGTCGAATTTCCACCCGGCGTCAGGGCGGTCTTGTCTGCTACTGTGCGTCATTCAATTCTTCTGCCAGTTAAATGAGTTTTATAAAGTAAAAACATTATGCCGGGATACCCGGTGGTCAAGAGAGAGCGTGCAATAAAACGTCCATTGATCTTTTCATTTTTCCTGACTTCAGCAAAATCGCTTAACGCTTCGATCGTACTGTTAAATAACTCCGCCATAAGAACCAATGCCGTTGCAATCAGATGAAAAATGAAATCGAGCCATTAGCGCAGAGCAAAACATGCAATCAAAATAACAATCGAACCGTGCCTCCGAATCCCAGCCCCAAAAGAAGGAGATATTGCTGGAACTGGTTGCAATCATAATAGCGCTAACCACATCGCCTTAATGTCAGTACGTCGGTCACTGAACTACAAGCTGCAAGCTATAAAAATACTAGTGCGGCAATTCCATTTTCATTTTGGCGGGCACCTTACACTGAATCGGGATGGCACCCGCGTGCTCCGCCAGTGAAACGACCAGCGCGTGCGGGTAGGTCATGCAGGCGATGCCGATAAAGATGACACGGACCAGTTCGGGCATGTCGAAGCTGACACCGCTGAGCAACAAATAGGCCGATCCGCCCAGCGCCAGAGTCGCCGCGGTGACGGGCAGCGCCATTCGCATCATACCGGCGACGGCAGACAAGGCAGAGCCCGATGCGGTATTGCCCGACAGCCGGAGCATGTGGCGAATAGAATGCAAAAAACTAAAGTAGACGCCGAAGGCCAGCAGGGCCGGAAGGATGCAAAAAAGTGCTGCCAGTGCCGCCAGCTCGATGGCTGGCAGCAAAAAAAGCAGCTCTTTGCGGCGAATGAATTGGAACCCGGCCCAGGTTATGCATACAAGCAGGCAGACAACAAAAACGGGCATGATTGCGACCAACATTGAAACCACGCTTCGGGCGCCCGGCTCCGAAATCAGATATGAAAACAGCTGCAAAATCTCCTGCCGGTTAAATACGGCTGGCAATGTCAGCACAAGCCCGCCACGGGCGAGAATCTCAGCGATGCGGACCAACAGCGGGGTTGAGTGTGTTGCTAAGCTGTCGCCCGCCCCGAAATGGTAGAGCGTCAGGGCAAGAAATGCAACAAAGCTGGCAGTTGGATGGATCCACCACGCTACCAGCACAATTGCCATAGTGAGCACATAAGCCGTCAAGAAGTAAAGCGCCCAGGCTTTTCCGATTCGCGGTTGCAGAAATTGTTTAGCCAGGGCGTAATCAAGCGCCCCGTGCGGAATCCCCACAAAGGGCAACAAGACGATGAGCAGCTTGATGTGCAGTTCGGTCGAACCGGGTCCAAAAAGTACGCTTCCGATAATGGCAACCACGCCAATGCAGCTAAATGCAAATGCGTGGCGAGCCAACCAACTGCGAGATGTCATCCGAGCGATCACGACGCTGTGCCTCCAGCAAGGCTAACCCGTCCTGCCTGGCGTATAAAAGGGCGCTTCGGCATTGCTGCAATTACCCGAAAAATATCAATAACCGATGCCTTATCTGATAAGAACCGCACCAGCCGGTCAGCCGGCACGCGCTGGAAAAGGTGAAAAAATACCTCTGGTGCTTCTGATGCATGAGCCGCTAAAAATGAAAGAAAAATCCTGTCCATCCAGGTAGACAGCCATGGACGTGGCTTTGGCAGCCGCTGATGCCGACCAGCAGCGATATCCCCGGCAACTGCCCGGCTCCACTTTTGAATGGGAAGAAAGCCGTATCCTGTGCTTCCTTTTACCATCCCTGCGGCTGTGCCGATAGGTATCAAACGCGTCGGCATTTTCGGCGGCGAGAGTTCCGCTGTCATGGGAATAACGCCTTGCTCCTGAAATAGAACCTCATAGTTGTTCAGGTCAAAGCGATCACTCAAATAATCTCTGATCAATTTAATATATACGTCGGTTTCAAGCGGCAAATGAGAAATCACGGTGGGTTCGACAAGCGCTTCGCTCTCAGAAAAAGGCAGCACGTAGACAAAGGTTATGCCGTGGCGCTGTGTAACGTCGAAGTCCATGAGTGTGACGGTCCTGCTGTCGAATACCGGTCTGTGAGCTCGTATTCTTTGACCGGTGTAATGCTGTAGAAGACAACCCAATTTTGATAGTTGATGACCATCATTTCTGCCGTCAAACATGATCCGCGCTCTGAAGGTACCCCTGTTTGTCGAAATGCAAACATCACTCTTATTTTCAACGATATCCGTTACGGCCGTTTGAAGGAAAAGATCGGTCGATGGGGACCGGTTGATGGTATCCAAAGCAGCTTCATAGAAGGCATCAGCGGGCAGACACTGATAGGGAAATTGCGAAGATGCCTGCATCAGCTCACGTCGGCCGAACCGGACCTTCCATTGGCGCCACTCATGGCCGACAGCGTGCGAAAACCGGTGCGTTGCAGTCTTCCAGAAACACCAGACGCGATCAAAATGGTACGAGCGGCGGGGTTCGAGCACAGCAATGCGCCGATCGCCAGATAATGCGTGAACCAGCTCGACCGCCAGCGACAAACCGGAGCAGCCCGCACCGACAATCGCGACATCATAAACTCTTTCCATCAATAACCTCTATGGGTTCCAGGCAGCCCTTTGAGCGCCCGGTGCAATTTCATATCATGATGCGGCTGACAACCGGCGTTCCAGTAAAACGGGTTAAACAGCACGCTGCCGACAGTGCACAGGGTTCGCCATATTTTCTCCGAATCTCTGACAAAAGCCCTTCTGCCCCAAATAGTTTCTGACCGAATACGCAGGCCAATGGCTTCGTAAAGACGCGCTGCAGTAATTACCGCTAAACGTGCGCGAAACGGGATAAATCGCATTCCTTTATCAGCGCTTCGATAATACTGTGCAGCACGGTCAAGAAGCTGTTCTCTGGCATTGGTGATTCGCCGTCTGATATCGGGCCTGCCGTTTAAAATGTGGTGCGGCTCGACATCTATTCCCAGCATTTCATGCGGCAGATAAATACGGTCGTTGCGGGCATCATCGACGACATCTCTTGCAATGTTGGTCAATTGCATCGCTATGCCCAGGTCGACGGCGAACGGCAGGGCAACCGGATCCTTGACCCTCATGACGCCACACATCATTAAGCCCACTGTTGAAGCCACACCGTATGCATAGCGAATCAAATCGTCCCATGATTCTACTCTAACTTTGCCGGTGTCGGATTTGATGGCGTCGACGAGTATATGCGGAAGCCGGGAGTCGATTCCAATTTGTTGCGCCAAATCTATGAAAGCCTGCACATCCGGCTGGCAACTGAAGGCGGCGTTTAGATCGGAGCGGATGTTACCTAATTTGTGCCCGGCAACATATGCTGTTTGATGGTCAGCGATATCATCTACGTATCGGCAGAATGCATATAAAACGGCGACGTCAGCCGCTGTTTGGCGAGAAAACAGACTAGCAGCCCAGGTAAAGCTTTTGGCATGACGCGCCATTGTCTTTTGGGCGCTGCCCTGATGATTGATTCTGCTATAGGGTGCTGCACATGAGTGGCTTTCCATTGATGATACCTTTCTGTTTAATCTGACACATAACGGATATGCCGATGATCAATCACGTTCTGTAATACCTTGGCCGAACTGAGCACACCGGGCAGGCCGGCGCCGGGGTGGGTGCCGGCGCCGACAAAATATAAGCCCTTTAGCCGCTTGTTTTTGTTATGGAACCGAAACCAGGCCGACTGGGTGAATTTGGGCGCAATGGAAAAGCCGCTTCCCCACAGGGAGAGATAATTTCGCTCAAAGTCAAGCGGAGTCATGTAAAATGAGTGGACGATGTGGCGCTTCAGACCGGGAAGCAAATGCGATTCCAGAGTATCCAGAATGCGGTCTCGATACCTGTCACCCACGCGCCGCCAATCTATTCCGCTTTTAAGATTCGGCACCGGAGAAAGAACATAGAAACTGTCGCATCCCTCCGGCGCCATGGTCCTGTCCGTTGCGGTGGGACGGTGAAGATAAAGGCTGAGATCATCTGCCAGGCGCTTGTGGTCAAAAACATCCTTGAGTAGCCCTTTGAACCGTGGCCCCAGCCAGATGGTATGATGCGCTATCTCATCGTACCGGCGGGAAGTCCCAAAATAAAGCACGAACAAGCCCATTGAGTAAGTCATGTGTTTGATGCGTTGATCAATTACGGGACTATCGTGGTCTTCCGGCATCATACGCGTGTAGACGTATGGAGGATCAGCATTCATGACGACAATGTCGGATCGCAACTGCTCGTTATTTTCGATGATGACCCCGCCCGCACGTTGATTTTTATTCACAATTCGCTCAACAGTTGTGCCGAGCCGCAAATGGATACCTTGGCGGCGCATCAAGTCGCCAAGCGCATCAATCAAAAAGCCCATCCCTCCCATGCAGTAATGTATGCCCCACCGCCTCTCAAGATAGTGGATCAAGGTGTATATCGAAGTTGTGTCAAACGGATTGCCGCCGACCAATAGAGGGTGAATACTGAATATCTGGCGCAGGTAAGGGTCCCGGATATAGCGCGACACCATCCCGTATACGCTCCTGTAGCTTTGAAGACGCATAAGTTTCGGCACCTGGGCGACCATGTCAGAAAGGCGATGGAAGGGTCTATCGGCCAGTTGATCGAAACCGACGTCGAAAATCTTGCGAGACATATCAAGCAATCGCAGGTACCCTTTACGGTCACCCGGATTAAATCGCTCGATTTCTCTCAATGTGTCCTCTACCGTTCCACCGTAGTTGAATTCCCTTCGATCTGAAAAAACGATACGATACCACGGATCAAGCGGCCTTAGATCGACATAATTATAAAGGTTTTCGTTATAAAGTGAGAACAGCTCCTCGAACAAAAACGGAGCCGTTATCACAGTGGGGCCGGCATCGTATGTGAAGCCGTCCTTTTTGAAAACCTGCGCACGCCCTCCCAGGCGCTTCATCCGATCAATGAGGGTAACGCGATACCCCAACGCCCTGAGCCTCAAAGCCGAGGCCATTCCGCCGAATCCGGCCCCGACAACGACAGCATGAAGCGCATCGTCAGTGTCACAATGGACCATTGTCAAAGTCATGCTCGCAGCCTTCCACATGGCTGGACAACAGATGAGATGAATCGTATTTTCAATTTGTCACCTGGTTGACCCCAGTTTTATTTAACAGCCTCATCGGCTACACGTACACTGCTCATTAATCAAGCAATCGCAAAACCTTGCTGTTCGCTCAGCATTGAAGCCGTTACCGTTAGCATAATGCCGTAGATGACCTTGGAAGCGATATCTGCAATGGTATAAATAACCTGCTGGCTCACAATAGTAATCTCATAGGAAACACCGGCCTGCATTAAGATCGGTGCCGCATAAGCTATCGGGTATAGCCACCAGGCAATGTAAAAAAGCGGGAGAATCGCGCCGAATACCTTGCGCGGGGAGTCTTCCATACGGGCCTTTCCGTCATTGATCACCCGGGTGATGAGGACCAACACATAAATAAAGAACAGCGTTGAGACAATTCCCCAAAAAGCCCACCAGAAAATATTCTCGTTAAGCCGGCCAGGCTCGTAAAATTGGCCGATGTAACCGAGTATGATCATCATACAGCCTGAAAATGAAAACCGGGTGATGTATTTGGCGCGTTCGGTCCCGACGATCTCAGCAACAAACAGTATCTGGATCAACAACATGGGCACATCAATCAGCCAATTCAGGTACCGGTAGCCGTTGGTGAACAGATCCGCTCCGGGCTTCAGCGCATAGGCCTGCCCATTGAAGGCGTACGCAGCCGTCCAGCTTTCTTTCTGTATGAACAGAAGTAAAAATGCCGATACCATGACAACAACCGATATGACCGATGACATCCGGTACTTTGGCAGGCAATTGTTTTTGGTGAGGATAAAAAATAGCAAGGCGGCTGCCATCGCAGCGTACCCAAGTGTCAGAATGTGATTGACTATTTCAAACCCTTCGACAGACACTGTAAAAACTTCAGCATTCATAAACGCCTCCAATCTGACTTTATTTTAAGCTTATTTTGTATTCAAATCGATTTACTATATTCTTGAAAATCGCAGAACATCCGCATCAATTAGTGACTTGATCATTTTCAAATTTTTGGGTCAGAATCATATTGTTGCCGTCCCAATCGATGCAGCTGCAGACATCCGGCTTATTTTTGGTTCACAGGTTCGGGCTGCGGGTTTAATAAAACGTGCTTATTTGCCAGACTGGTAGTGGATGACAGCAGCAGGCTCAAGAATCCGGAATGTAAAGGACTCGGTGTAGTACAGTTTTACCGTATCGGTTGTGTGCGACTCATATCCCACTGCGAGATCTTGGCCTAAAATAAGCTCCAGGTCACCGCCGCGCTGTGACAACATGAAAGCCTCGTTTGCATATTTGCCGGTCAGATAGGGACTCAAAACCACCTGACCGTTGAGGATATTTTCAGCCTGCATTTTAACAGGGTAGCCTTGCAGCGTGGCCGACATGACCTTCCATAGCTTCGGTCCCACGACAAAAGAATAAGGCCCCTCAATAGAGCGCCCGGCGAAAACGGTGATGCCCTCGGCAACGGCTTCCAGCAATTGCGCAGGTTTTGAGTTCAGCGTCAGGCATTCACCCTCAGCACACAATGCCAATCCTTTGATATTGGCCTCCGGCAAGCCATGGTATACGACTTGTTCTTCAAACAGAGCAATTTTCCGGGCAGCATCTTCTAAATTGTCAAGGTTTACATCTTTGGCACCCCGAACCACGCTGTCCAATTCCCTGATGTCCAGCTCAAATGGAATCCGGGTTTCAACAAGATGATGCACCTTATGAATGCCACATGAAACACCCCCCTTGGGCTGCTTTTTGGGAAATTCAAGACGCCCCTCAGGGACACCGGGAAAATCGGTTCCCATCGGCCCGGAAACATCAACCACCTGCCGGGCAGAAAGCATCGCTTTTAGGCTGCTGATCGCCTGTTCATCGATTTCGATCCAGGCTTCAGCGGGAATCGGCGCCAGTTCTCTTTTTAAAATATCCATTAGATCTCCTTTCACTGAATGCGATAATGATTTGCAACGATACACCCATTACGTTTTTAGACCGCCGATGCCCAGCCCCATAGCGGTGATGGTGGCATCGCCGATTACTTTGGCCTTAGGCCCTTTTTCGGACTTGGCAGCGCGATTGGCGATCGCGCCGGGGACCTCAGGAACTTTGATGTTTAAAGCGTTATCCTTGGCTTCGACAAAAAGTTTGCCGAGTGTTTCAAGATCTTCAGGCGGGATCACACCCTGGGACATTGGAAATATATCAGCCTCCTCTTCATCCAAATGATGCGTTGTATATTCACCCAGCCCTTCGATTTTAACTGGAAAATGTTCGTGTTCATTTGGAAATCCTTCTGCATCCTTGATAATGAGTTCTATAATATGATGTTCGTTGACCGCCTCCAGTGCATCGTGCTCAGCCTCAGGGAAGGTTTGCAAAATGTCATAAAAATATTTTTCTTCCAGGGTATGGTGAACGACCAAGTGGCGCATAAATTCGTCAAAAACTTTGGGGTCATTCATAGACTGTTTAAAGAGCTGACGCAAAACACCGTGGTGAGAGACCAAATTGTCGATGATGCTCATAGATCCTCCATGGATTAAAATGTTTGTAAGTTTGTAAGATCGATGCCGGGGAGTCTTCCCAACCTTAAAGACCTTTTTGTAAGCCATCTTCTCTGCGAAACGACTCCGCTATGAATTCCCGAAAACGCCTTCAGCGTGTGCGGCATAATCGGGCAGTGTGCGCCTGAATGAATCCTTCATATTTGAGATGATGTTCTTTTGAATTTGACGAACACGTTCTCTTGATATTCCATACTGTTTGCCGATCTCTGCTAACGTCTTGGGATTTTCAGTAAAAATGCGCATATCAAAAATATCAAGCTCACGCTGGTTCATTTCTTTTCGGAATTCTGCAATTCTTTGATGAAGTATGACATTAAATTCCTTTTTGGATATTTTTTCTTCAATGGATTCAGCGGGCGCTTTCATGAATTCGATTCTGGTGGTATCCGAATCATCTGTTATAGGCGCATCGAGAGATACATCCCACGCGCTGAGGCGCTGGTCCATTTCGACAACTTCCTTTTTTGGCACTCCCAACCGCTTTGAAATAAGCTCTGGCTTCGGCTCAAATCCCATATCCCGCAATTTCTGTTTTTCTTTTTTGAGTCTGAAAAATAGTTTTCTTTGCGCCTGTGTGGTTCCAATTTTTACCAGGCGAGAGTTGTCCATTAAATACTTGACGATATACGCTTTAATCCAGAATGAGGCGTAATATGAAAATTTGACATTTTTGTCCGGATCGAATTTTTCAACCGCTTTTATCAGCCCGATATTGCCCTCCTGGATGAGGTCCATCAGATTTTGCATCCAGAGTCTCTTATAATCCAGGGCGATCTTCACGACGAGCCTTAAATTGGAAGTCACCAACACATGCGTTGCCCGGCGATCAGCATTCTTACGTAGTCTTAGAGCCAGCTCTCGCTCTTGATCCCGCGTCAAAAGCTGGTATTTGCTGATATTCGCCAGATAGCTCCGGAGTGTATTGGGGTGGTCAGATACATTCGTCCGCTGATTCGGTTTTTTCGTCGAATTTGCAGAATCAACTGCCTCTTTTGTGTCTATTTTCGTTGGCTTAGCCTTGTTTGGATTTGCCCGACTTTGTCTGGATTTTCGCGCTGGATTTCTCATTTTCGACATCCTGCCCCCCTCTCTTAACAATGAACCCTTACTTTAAGGTATTGTACGTTTCCCCGCTCAACACTTTATCAATAGCTTGGATTATTTCCTTTGCTGCCGACCGCTTGAGAATGTATCCTGAAGCGCCAGATGACATGCATTGTTGCATATACTCCGGTTCTTCGTATGTGCTTAACACAATGATTTTTAGGCCCGGATCGTATTTATTCACCAGAGAAACAACATCAGGCGCCTGGGTAACGATAAAGGACTGATCAAGCAAGACAAGGTCCGGATCTATTTTTGGCAGCATCTCTGTAAGCGACTTCTCATCACATACCATAACGATTGAATTGAACTTGGTTTTCAATAATCCTCTGATACTGTCCAGTGTCGCCATATGCCTGTCTGCCAATAAAACAGTTCTTTTTTTCATTGAATTGCCTTAATTTTCTGAAGAAAATCGCACATGAGCTAATATGATTGATGGTTAGAAGGGACGCCTCAGGTCAATGCCGCAATATGAATATTAAGACAACTGACTATAGCGGTTATCGCGCAGACGTTGAGTGAAATCAATTCGGAGAATTACAGATTTTGAGAAAAGAATTTACTGACATATGCTGGCAAAAAATACGTATTAATCAGTAAAAATACGTATCAGAGGGTTGTGAGATTATTCTTGATGGCAAACTTAATCAGATCGGCTGTGGTTTTGAGATTTAATTCTTGCATCATATTGTACTTATGCGTTTCAACTGTTCGGGGAGAAATGGAAAGCATATTGGCGATTTCTTTGGCAGAATATCCTTCGACGACAAGGTGCAAAATCTCTTTTTGTCTGTCGGTAAGTTTACTGACCATTAAGTTTTCACCGGGGCGGGATTTTTTATAAGTTTGCATTAACTCCCCGGCGATAATCGGCGTTACATATATCTTGCCTTGCAAGGCCTCTTTAATTGCCGTTACGAGTTCACGAGATGCTGAATTCTTCAAGACATAACCGGATGCGCCGGCATCAAAGGCACTAGCAGCATAGACCACATCCGGATGCATGGTGAGGAAGATGACTTTACACTGTTCATCCATTTTTTTAATCTGACGCACAGCTTCGATGCCATTAAGCAGCGGCATAGAGATATCGACCACAATGAGGTCGGGATGTAGTTTTAGAGCCTCTGCCACCAGAGCCCTTCCATCCTCAACGGTTCCAACAATTTCAAACTCCGGCTCAAGAAGATTTTTCAACCCCTCAAGAACGATCTGATGATCATCTGCCAACAAAATACGCGTCTTGCGCATGGTTTACCTCGTCATATTCATCTGATTTAAATGTGAAAGCGTTTTCAATTTTATGGTCGTTCCTTTGCCGGGGCCGGATTCAACAGAAAAATCGGCGTCGATCATGCTAGCCCGCTCTGCCATGCTGGCCAGCCCGATTCCTGCCATTTCAACAGTCGAATTGTGTTCAAACCCGATACCATTGTCTTTCAGCAATAAACAGATAGAATCATTTTTTTTGTAAAGCCGAACCTGGATATGTTTTGCCCTGGCATGTTTGCCGATGTTTTTTAATCCCTCCTGCAGGATGCGATATATGCAAATGGCTGTCTCTTTGGGAACATCTTCAATTGTCGTATCCAGATCCAGAGTCGGTGATATGCCATAAATTCGAAAAAAATTATTGCTTTCGATCTCAACCGCTTTAACCAATCCTAAATCGTATAAAATAGAGGGATGAAGTTGGCGTGAAATCATATGAATATCAGATGAAAGCTCCCCAAGATGTTTTCCAATTTTTTGCAGTTTTTCCTTTAAAAACCTGGATAAAGACGGGTGTTTCATCTCCAGTTCGTCCACCTCGATATTCAAAATGGCGAGCCTTTGGGTAATATCGTCGTGCAGTTCACGGGCAAGAAGTGCCCGCTCCGTTTCTTGGGCGTTCAGCAGTTTTCGAGTGAGCAATCTGGCTTCTTTTTGGCTTTCAATTAAAGATTCCTCTGACTGTTTTCTTCTTGTTATATCACGATTACTGGCGCGGAAACCTAAAAATTGGTTTCGCCCATCGCGTACCCCCTGGCAGGCATGTTCGATCCAGCGTATCTCACCCTTCTTTGTGCGGATACGAAATTGAATCTCTCCTCGTTCCGGCTTTTCAATTGCCTCCTGGCGGTGATCAAACCAGATATTTTTGTCTTCCGGCACAATGATCTGATCTAAGAGCTTGGGATTGTCAATAAATTCTTCAGCCCTGTAACCGGTGATGCGCTCGCATGAAGGTGAAATGTAAATGAAATTTCCATCAGGGCCTCGCCAGTATTCCCAGTCATATGTATAATCGGCGACTGTGCGATAGTCGAGCTCTGCTTGGCGTAGTTGTATCTCAGCTTTTTTTCGTGCGGAAATGTCTGTGTGGGCAATGACAACCCCCCCTTTTTCTCCTTTAAACGGGATGACATTCATCAAGAACCAACGTTGCATTAATGGAGAGTGACAAGGATACTCCAATGCGAAGTGCTCTTGCGAACCCTCCAGTACCGCCTTTATGCCACGAAGGGCTTTTTGTGCGATCTTGTCCGAAACGTCAGATGCACGGCGGCACGCCTCCAAATAATTGAC